>RepKanNP_Acetate_BrdU_F21BDRAFT_1000458_pt1 | contig 14804 bp, 7 predicted proteins | sample RepKananBrdUF21B_FD_10624 | JGI IMG/M metagenome (IMG submission 10624)
GGGGCAGTAGGGTCGACTCGGGGGACCGACATGCGAGTACGTAGCACGATTTTCTTGGCGCTGGCAGCCGCTGGCGTTCTTTCACTTCCACCCGCGCAGGCGGCGACGCAGGACAAGCCGCATCGCCACAGCACGCATGCCAAGGCACCCGTTGCCGACGAGCAGCGGCTGGACCGCGAAGACGCGCGCTATTTCCTCACCCGTATCGGTTTTTCGCCGTCTGAGAGCGAACTGGATACGTACGCCGGATTGACGCACCGCGAGGCCATCGACCGCGTGCTGGCGCAGACGGGCACGGTTGCCACTACGCCGCCGCCGGCGTGGGTCGACGAACCGATCATCCCCTACAACAAGCTGCCCGACGAAGACGCCCGCAAGGCCGCGCGCCAGAAGAACGCTGCGCACGAGCTGGAACTGCGTGCCTGGTGGATGGGCGAGATGATCAAGACGCCGTCGCCGCTGACCGAGCGCATGACGCTGTTCTGGCACAACCACTTCGTGTCCAGTACGCAGAAGGTGCCGTTTGCGCAGTTGATGTACCGGCAGAACGTGCTGCTGCGCCAGGACGCGGTCGGCAACTTTGGCACGATGCTGCACGCCATCGGCAAAGACCCGGCAATGCTGATCTACCTGGATGGCGCCGATAGCCGCAAGGGCAAGCCCAACGAGAATTTCGCGCGCGAGGTGATGGAGCTCTTCACGCTAGGCGAGGGGCACTACACCGAGCAGGACATCAAGGAAGCCGCGCGCGCCTACACGGGCTGGAGCATCGACCGCGACCACGACTTTGCCTACATCTGGCGCCCGCAAGTCCACGACACGGGCACCAAGACGGTATTCGGCCAAAGCGGCGATTACGACGGTGACCAGATGCTCGACATCCTGCTGTCCCGTCCGGAGATGGCCACCTTCATTGCGACCAAGCTGTGGCGCGAGTTCGTTTCACCTGACCCGGACGCGGCGCAAGTGCAGCGGGTGGCCGATGCGTTCCGCTCAAGCGGCTACGACATCAAGGTTGCCCTGCGCGAGCTGTTCATGACGCCGGCCTTCTGGGCACCGCAGACACGTGCAACGCTGGTGAAGTCGCCGGTGGAGATGATTGTCGGCACGCTGAAGGAATTCAACGTGCAGTACTCCGACCCGACGCCGTTCGCGATCAAGTCTGCCCAGCTTGGGCAGAACCTGATGGCACCGCCCAACGTGAAGGGCTGGCCGGGCGGCGATGCGTGGATCAACTCGACCACGCTGCTGGGGCGCAAGCAGTTTCTCGATCAGTTGTTCCGTTCGACCGAGATGAAGGCGCCGGCACAGCAGGCCCAGCAGCAGAAGCCCGGCGTGATGGTGGCGGCCATGCGTGCAGACCTGAAGGAAGGCGGCGCCGTGCAGGGCTTGGGGCAGGCGCTCAAGGGCATGGGCCAAGAGGGCCGCTTCAAGCTGGCCCAGTCGCAGACGATGGTGTCGTTCAACTCGGCCAAGTGGCTGGCGCAGTTCGGGGCGGATGGGGATGATCCGCCGCAGCTTGGGCCGCGCATTTCGATCCAGCGCGCTGTGCTGCCGATCGAGCCAACCGCACCCATCCCCGTCAAGCTGGCTGGTACCGCGTACCTGCGCACGCTGATGATGGACCCCGCCTACCAATTGAAGTAACGCCATCTCTGCAGGAGCACACATCATGGAACGTCGCGATTTTCTGAAGGCGGGCGCCATGCTTGGCCTTGGTGGCGCTGCATCCGGTCTCCCGGGTGTGGTCTTTGCTCAAGGGCAACGGGATCAAGGCGGGCGCAAGGGCTACGGCAATCTGCTGATTCTCATTGAGCTCAAGGGCGGCAACGACGGCTTGAACACCGTCGTGCCGTACACCAGCGCGCAGTACTACGCGCTGCGCCCGCGCATTGCCATCAAGCGTGAGCAGGTGCTGCAACTCGATGACCGCTACGGCCTGCACCCGTCTCTGCAGGGGATGATGCCGCTGTGGCAGGCGGGCGAGCTGTCGGTGGTGCAGGGGCTGTCGTATCCGCAGCCGAATCTCTCGCACTTCCGCTCGATCGAGATCTGGGATACGGCGTCGCGCTCGGATCAATACCTGCGAGAAGGCTGGTTGACGCGCGCGTTTGCCGCGCGGCCGGTGCCGGCTTCGTTCGGTGCGGACGGTGTGATCATTGGCACTGCGGATCTTGGCCCGCTCGATGGCGGCTCCCGGGCGGTGGCGCTGGCCAATCCGGACGCGTTCCTCAACGACGCGAAGCTGGCGATGCCGTCTCACGCCATAGGCAATGCCACGCTTGAGCACGTGCTGAAAGTCGAGGCGGATATCGTCAAAGCGGCCGACGGGCTGCGGCCGAAGGCGGGCAAGTTTGCGTTCCAGACGCACTTTCCGGATGGCGGCTTCGGCAACTCGATCAAGGCGGCGATGCAGGTGGTGGCCGCTCCCGGACATGGCGGGGCCGATGTGGCCGTGGTGTGCCTGTCGCTGGGCAGCTTTGATACGCATACCAACCAGCAGGGCACGCAGGCGAACCTGCTGAAACAGTTGGGCGATGGCATTGCCTCGCTCAAGAGCGCGCTCACGGAATTGGGGCGCTGGAACGACACGCTGATCGTGACGTATTCCGAGTTTGGTCGCCGCCCGCGTGAGAACCTGAACAATGGCACGGACCATGGCACCGCCGCTGCGCATTTCGTGGCAGGCGGTCGTGTGAAGGGTGGACTGGCCGGGCAGGGGCCGATGCTGGAACGCTTGGATGGCGGCGGCAATCTCGATCCATCGGTCGATTTCCGCTCGCTTTACGCGACGGTGCTGGAGCGCTGGTGGGGAATGGATTCCCAGTCCGTGCTCGCCGGGCGGTTCGCCCCGCTCGACCTCATCAAGGCCTGATCAGCCGCGGATTTGTGTCTTCCAGGCCAGCCATAGCTTGCGCAGCGGCGTGAGGTCGGTGCGCTGCGTGAGCACCTGGAAGCCGTCCGCCTCCACCTCATCGAGCAGGCGCATGGCCAGCACGCCGCGGATCAGCGCTGAGCGCTGGGCGCGGCGGTCTTCAGCGGGCAATGCGGCCAGGGCTTCCTTGTAGGTCGTGCGGGCACGCTCGGCCTGGAACGCCATCAGCGGTTTGAAGCCTTCTGCATAGCGGCGGTTGAACAGGTCGGCCGCGGGTACGTTGAAGCGCTGCAGTTCGTCCACGGGAACGTAGACGCGGTTGTGGCGCACGTCTTCCCCCAGGTTGCGAATGAAGTGGACCAATTGCTCGGCCAGCGACAGCAGCCGTGCGAATTCCAGCGTGCGCGCATGCGTATGGCCGGCGATGCGTGCAGCCAGTCGGCCCGCCACACCGGCTACCTGATCGCCGTGGCGACGCAGGTTGGGCCAGTCCAGGTAGCGGTTCTGCATGGCGTCGGCCTCAACGCCTGCCAGCAGTTCGCCCAGGTGCACTGCGCCAATGTCATAGGCTGACAGGTGCGGTTGCAGCGCCTTGGTGGCGGGGTGCTCCGGGCGTCCTTCGAATAGTCGGGCCAGCTCCAGGCGCCACCATTGCAGCTTCGTTTGCACGACGGCCGGGTCGGTCGCATCACGCACGGCATCTTCCAGTTCACGGCGCACGGCTTCCAGCGCGATGGTCGCGCGGCGGCGCTCGGGCGTCAGAAACAATACGCTGTAGTACAGATCGCTGCCGGGCGGGGCGGCCTTGTCGGCGCAGTAGTCGTCGGGGGTCACGGAAGAGGCCGTCGCGGTGGACGTGATGTCGGAAGATAAGCTGGGCGGCCATTCTACATGGCGCTGCAGTGCAGCATGCGAGAGGCCGCTGCCAAGCGGTCAGCAATAAAAGTCAATCAGACCACGCCGTGTCGTTGACCCTGCGCATTGCCGTGGGTATATTACTGACCGGTCAGTTATTTACTGAGAGCGTGTCATGCCCGCCGTGCCTGCGATGTATCCGTCGTACCCGCATTCCGACTCCACCGGTTCCTCCGACACGCTTGCGCTGTCGCGAGGGCGCTCTTGGTCTCTGGCCATATCAACGGTTTTGCTGACTGGCGCAGTGCTGTTGGCTGGCTGCAGCAAAGAACAGCCCAAGGCGCCAGAAGTCCGCCCCGTACGCACCCTGACGGTCACCAGCGAGCAGGGCGCCGGCACCGCAGAATTCTCCGGCGATGTGCGCCCGCGCATTGAATCGCGCCTGGGCTTCCGCGTGCCGGGCAAGATCGTCGCGCGGCTGGTCGACGTGGGGGCCACGGTCAAGAAAGGGCAAGTGCTGGCTCGCCTGGACCCTGCCGATCTGGCGTTGGCACAGCAGTCCGCCCAGGCCCAGTTGTCGGCTGCCAAGACTGACCGCGATCTGGCTGCGGCCGATCTCAAACGTTTTTCTGAACTCTTTGCCAAGGGCTTCATCAGCGCGGCTGAGCAGCAACGGCATCAAGCCAACTACGACGGCGCGCAGGCTCGCTACGAGCAGGCGGCTGCCGGCTATCGCAATCAGTCCAACCAAGCCGCCTATGCCACGCTCGAAGCCGATGCAGATGGTGTAGTGACGGGCGTCGACGCCGAGGTCGGGCAGGTGGTATCTGCCGGCCAGCCGGTCGTGCGCGTGGCGCAGACGGCCGAGAAAGAGGTTGTGGTCGGCATTCCCGAAGACCAGGTGGACACACTGCGCAAATCGCCCGACGTGAGCGTCAAGCTGTGGGCAGACCAGTCGCGCAGCATTCCGGGCAAGGTGCGCGAGATTGCGCCAGCGGCCGACCCGCTCACGCGTACGTACACCGTGAAGATTTCGGTGCCCAACCCGCCGCCCGAACTGAAGCTGGGCATGACGGCAGTGGCCAGGTTCGTGCGCCCTGCAGTTGGCACATCGGGTGGTGCGGACAGCGGCGGCATGGGAGTGCGCGTGCCGATCAGCGCGCTGCTGCAGGAGCAGGGCAAGAACGTGGTGTGGCTGTATGACGCCGCATCGCAAACGGTCAAGCCCGTGCCGGTGACGGTGGGTGAGCCGCGCGACAACGTACTGCTCGTCACCAGCGGCCTGACACCCGGCCAGACCATCGTGACCGCCGGCGTGCACCTGCTCAAGCCTGGCCAGAAGGTGATGCCGATGGCCCCGGCGGATCAGCCGTCGGCCCAGTCCGCCATCACGCCGCGCCGCTAAGCCGCGCTTCCAGCCCAAACACGCCTACCTTCGCGCGCATGGAACACTCCCGTTTCAACCTGTCACGCTGGGCGCTTGAGCATCAACCGCTCACGCGTTTTCTGCTGGTGGCGCTGCTGCTCGGCGGCATCTTTGCGTATTCCAAACTGGGGCAGGACGAAGATCCGCCGTTCACCTTCCGCGCGATGGTGGTGCAGGCCTTCTGGCCCGGCGCCACGGCCGAGCAGATGTCGCGCCAGGTGACCGACAAGATCGAGAAGGCACTGCAGGAAGTGCCGTACGCCTGGAAGATCCGCAGCTATTCCAAGCCCGGCGAGACGCTGGTCACCTTCCAGTTGGCCGATACGTCGCCCGCCAAGGAGACGAAGCAGCTCTGGTACACGGTGCGCAAGAAGGTGGGCGACATCGCGCCCACGCTGCCCCAAGGTGTGCGCGGGCCGTACTTCAATGACGACTTCGGCGATGTGTACGGCTCGATCTACGCGCTGTCCGCCGATGGCTTTACCTATCGCCAGCTCAACGATTACGCCGATTCGATCCGCCAGCAACTGCTGCGCGTGCCCAACGTCGCCAAGGTGGAAACGCTGGGCGATCAGGACGAGAAGATCTACATCGAATTCCAGCAAGCCAAGCTGGCGCAGATGGGGCTGGACATCAACAGCATCGCCACGCAGATTGGCCAGCAGAACAACATCGGCCCCAGCGGCGTATTGGTGACGCCGACCGACAACGTGCAGATTCGGCTGTCCGGCCAGTTCTCAGACATTCGTGATCTGGAGAACCTCACGCTGCGCGGCCCTGGTGGCACGACCAACATCCGCCTGGGCGACATCGCCACCGTCAAGCACGGCTACATCGACCCGCCGCACGCCAAGATGCGCTACAACGGCAAGGAAGTCATCGGGCTTGGCATCTCGATGACCAAGGGCGGCGACATCGTCCAGCTCGGCAAGGACCTGCGTGCCACGGTCGACAAGATCCGCGCGAAGCTGCCGATGGGCATTGAGATGGAGCAGGTGCAGAACCAGCCGAAATCGGTGCAGAACTCGGTGGGCGAATTTGTGCACGTGCTGATCGAGGCCGTGGTGATTGTGCTGGGCGTGAGCTTCCTCTCGCTGGGGTTGCACACCAAGCCGAAGCTGCGCATCGACGTATGGCCGGGGTTGGTGGTGGGCCTGACGATTCCGCTGGTGCTGGCGGTGACGTTCCTGTTCATGAACATCTTCGACATCGGCCTGCACAAGATATCGCTCGGCGCGCTGATCATTGCGCTGGGCCTGCTGGTGGATGACGCGATCATCGCGGTCGAGATGATGGTGCGCAAGCTGGAAGAGGGCTTCTCCAAGATGGAAGCCGCCACCTTTGCGTATAGCTCCACGGCCATGCCGATGCTGACCGGTACGCTCATCACCGCTACGGGTTTCCTGCCAGTGGGACTGGCGCGCTCGACGGTGGGTGAGTACACCTTCGGCATCTTTGCGGTGACGGCGCTGGCGCTGGTGCTGTCGTGGTTTGCGGCGGTGGTGTTCGTGCCGTACCTCGGCTTTCTGCTGTTGCGCACCAAGTCGCACGTGGGTGACGGCGGCCACCACGAGCTGTTCGACACGCCGTTCTACAACCGCTTCCGCGGCTGGGTGAACTGGTGCGTGGAATATCGCAAAACCGTGATCGTCGTGACGTTAGTGACGTTCGGGTTGGGTGTGTTTGGCTTCAAGTTCATCGAGAAGCAGTTCTTCCCCGATTCCAGCCGCCCCGAGTTGATGGTGGAACTGTGGTTGCCGGAAGGCTCCAGCTTCAGCCAGACCGAGGCTGAGGCCAAGCGTTTTGAAACGCTGATGCGCAAGGAGCAGAACGTCGAGAGCGTGACGCTGTTCATTGGCTCCGGTGCGCCGCGCTTCTACCTGCCGTTGGACCAGATCCTGCCGCAGACCAACGTGGCGCAAGCCATCATCATGCCGACGTCACTGGAGGCGCGTGCCGGTGTGCGGCAGCACGTCATCGGCTTGCTCAAATCGCAATTCCCGCACCTGCGCGGTCGCGTGAAGCTGCTGCCCAATGGCCCGCCCGTGCAGTATCCGGTGCAGTTCCGCGTGATGGGCCCGGACATGGGCGGCGTGCGCAAGATTGCCGATCAGGTCAAGGCGATCATGGTCGCCAACCCGAACACCGTGGGCGTGAACGACAACTGGAACGAGAACGTCAAGGTGCTGCGCCTGGACATCGACCAGGACAAGGCACGCGCGCTGGGCGTGTCGACGGGTTCGATCTCGCAGGTCACGCAGACGGTGATGTCGGGCGCGCCGATCGCCCAATACCGTGATGGCGACAAGCTGCTCGATATCGTCATGCGCCCGCAGGAAGACGAGCGCAACACGCTCGACGCACTACAACGCGTGCAGGTACCGACCGCCAGCGGCCGCACCGTGCCGCTCACGCAGGTGGCACGCGTGGGCTTTGCGTGGGAGCCAGGCGTGATCTGGCGCGAGAACCGCGACTACGGCATCACCGTGCAGTCGGACGTGGTCGATGGCGTGCAGGGCCCGACCGTGACCGCGCAGATCAACCCGCTGCTCGACAAGATCCGTGCGGACTTGCCGCCCGACTACCAGATCAAGATCGCCGGCGCGGAAGAAGAGAGCGCCAACGCAGGTGCGTCGATTGCCGCGCAGATGCCGCTGTGCATCTTCATCATCTTCCTGCTGCTGATGCTTCAACTGCACAGCTTCTCGCGTTCGGTGATGGTGTTCCTGACCGGCCCGCTGGGGTTGATCGGTGCGGCCGCGACGCTGTTGCTGCTGCGTGCGCCGATGGGCTTCGTGGCACAGCTCGGTATTACCGCGCTGATCGGGATGATCATCCGCAACTCGGTCATTCTGGTGGACCAGATCGAGCAAGATGTGGCGGCCGGCGTGCCCACCTGGACCGCCATCGTCGAAGCTGCCGTGCGGCGTTTCCGCCCGATCATCCTGACAGCGGCAGCGGCGGTGCTGGCGATGATCCCGCTCTCGCGCAGCGTGTTCTGGGGGCCGATGGCCGCCGCCATCATGGGCGGCCTGATCGTCGCCACGGTGCTGACGCTGCTGTTCCTGCCGGCACTGTATGCGGCGTGGTTCCGCGTCAAGCGGCCCGAAGCCGACGCGCCCGCGCCGACTGCCTGAGGTTCGCATCCATCCGAAAGCCGCCCCGGCCAATTATGTCGGGGCGGGGATGGAAACCTACGAACGACTGCGATATAATCGCGGGCTTCCTTTCCGGCGCTCCATCAACGGGCGCCGCGATCCATCCAGCGAGGGTGGCGAAATTGGTAGACGCACCAGGTTTAGGTCCTGACGCCAGCAATGGTGTAGGGGTTCGAGTCCCCTCCCTCGCACCAGCATTCCCTTATCAATCGGGCCAGTAAGTTCTCTGGTCGGCAAGAATCCTGTGGGGTTTTGCCGGTTTTGCGCCCGATTTGCCTGAATTTCCGCCGGTACTGCGTGCGAATTGCGAGAGATCCCTGAGGGCGTTCTCGCTGCAGTTCACGTCACGCGCGCCGAATCCGCTGCGGTATCCAGATAACCCGCTTCTTGTAGCCTAGGGGCAGGGCACTGGCCGAGCCGGCGAATCAGCCCCGAACGCGGTCATTTTGCCTCTTGACTCTTATATAAGATATAAGACATTTGACCTCGCGGGATGTTGCGATTAGAATCGCGCCGAAGCGGCGCCCGGGGCAGCACTCGGCGTGCCGGAAAAACCGTCCTCTGAAACGCAATCCCAGCAGGTCTCCCCATGCTTGAAAACTATCGCGCTCACGTGGCCGCTCGCGCCGCGCTCGGTATTCCCCCGTTGCCGCTGACGGCTCAACAGACCGCCGAACTGGTCGAACTGCTGACCAACCCGCCCGCTGGCGAAGAGCAGACCCTGGTCGACCTGATCACCCACCGCGTGCCCGCCGGCGTGGACGAGGCTGCCCGCGTGAAGGCCGGCTTCCTGGCTGCCGTGGCCAAGGGCGAAACTGCCTGCACGCTGATTTCGCGTGCGCACGCCACTGAGCTGCTCGGCACGATGCTGGGCGGCTACAACATCCAGCCGCTGATCGAGCTGCTGTCGGATGCTGAAGTCGGCGCCACCGCTGCCGAAGCGCTGAAGAAAACCCTGCTGATGTTCGACCAGTTCCACGACGTGAAGGAACTGGCCGACAAGGGCAATGCGAACGCCAAGGCCGTGCTGCAAAGCTGGGCCGACGCCGAATGGTTCACGAGCCGTCCGGAAGTGCCGCAAAGCCTGACCATCACCGTGTTCAAGGTCACGGGCGAAACCAACACCGACGACCTGTCGCCGGCACCGGACGCCACCACCCGCCCGGACATCCCGATGCACGCATTGGCGATGCTGAAGAACGCACGCCCGGGCATCACGCCGGAAGAAGACGGCAAGCGCGGCCCGGTCAAGTTCATCGAATCGCTGAAGGAAAAGGGTCACCTGGTCGCCTACGTCGGCGACGTGGTCGGCACCGGCTCCTCGCGCAAGTCGGCCACCAACTCGGTGCTGTGGTTCACGGGCGAAGACATTCCGTTCGTGCCGAACAAGCGCTTCGGCGGCGTATGCCTCGGCGGCAAGATCGCCCCCATCTTCTACAACACGATGGAAGATGCCGGCGCACTGCCGATCGAACTCGACGTGTCGCAAATGGAAATGGGCGACGTGGTTGAACTGCGCCCGTACGAAGGCAAGGCGCTGAAGAACGGCGTCGTGATCGCTGAATTCCAGGTCAAGTCCGACGTGCTGTTTGACGAAGTGCGTGCCGGTGGCCGCATTCCGCTGATCATCGGCCGTGGTCTGACCGCCAAGGCACGTGAAGCGCTGGGCCTGGCCCCGTCGACGCTGTTCCGCCTGCCGCATCAGCCGGCCAACAGCGGCAAGGGTTTCTCGCTGGCGCAGAAGATGGTCGGCCGTGCATGCGGTCTGCCGGAAGGCCAGGGCGTGCGCCCGGGCACGTACTGCGAACCGAAGATGACCTCGGTCGGCTCGCAGGACACCACGGGCCCGATGACCCGCGACGAACTGAAGGATCTCGCGTGCCTCGGCTTCTCGGCCGACCTCGTGATGCAGTCGTTCTGCCACACCGCCGCTTATCCGAAGCCGGTCGACGTGAAGACGCACCAGACGCTGCCGAACTTCATCAGCACGCGCGGCGGCATCGCGCTGCGCCCGGGCGACGGCGTGATCCACTCGTGGCTGAACCGCATGCTGCTGCCCGACACCGTCGGCACCGGCGGCGATTCGCACACGCGCTTCCCGATCGGTATCAGCTTCCCGGCAGGTTCGGGCCTGGTCGCCTTCGCAGCCGCCACCGGCACGATGCCGCTGGACATGCCGGAATCGGTGCTGGTCCGCTTCAAGGGCAAGATGCAGCCGGGCGTCACGCTGCGTGACCTCGTCAACGCGATCCCGCTGTACGCGATCAAGCAAGACATGCTGACGGTCGCCAAGCAAGGCAAGAAGAACATCTTCTCGGGCCGCATCCTCGAAATCGAAGGCCTGCCCGACCTGAAGGTCGAGCAAGCGTTCGAGCTGTCGGACGCATCGGCTGAGCGTTCGGCAGCCGGTTGCACGGTGCACCTGAACAAGGAACCGATCATCGAATACCTGAACAGCAACATCACGCTGCTCAAGTGGATGATCGCGCAGGGTTACCAAGACGCCCGCAGCCTGCAACGCCGCATCAAGGCGATGGAAGCCTGGCTGGCCGATCCGCAACTGCTGCAACCGGATGCCGACGCCGAATACGCCGCCGTCATCGAGATCGACCTGGCCGACATCCACGAGCCGATCGTCGCATGCCCGAACGACCCGGACGACGTGAAGACGCTGTCGGACGTGGCCGGTGCCAAGATCGACGAAGTGTTCATCGGCTCGTGCATGACCAACATCGGCCACTTCCGTGCCGCGTCGAAGCTGCTGGAAGGCAAGCGCGACATTCCGGTCAAGCTGTGGGTCGCGCCGCCGACCAAGATGGACCAGAAGCAACTGACCGAAGAAGGCCACTACGGCGTGTTCGGCACGGCCGGCGCGCGTACGGAAATGCCGGGCTGCTCGCTGTGCATGGGTAACCAGGCTCAGGTGCGCGAAGGCGCGACGGTCATGTCGACGTCGACCCGTAACTTCCCGAACCGTCTGGGCAAGAACACGAACGTGTATCTGGGCTCGGCGGAACTGGCAGCGATCTGCTCGCGTCTGGGCAAGATCCCGACCAAGGAAGAGTACATGGCCGACATGGGCGTGCTGACCGCCAACGGCGACAAGATCTACCAGTACATGAACTTCGACCAGATCGAAGACTTCAAGGAAGTCGCCGACACCGTGCAGATGTAATCGGGTTGTCGGGCTACGGCGGGTTGTTTCCGTCGTAGTGGCATGAAAAACGCCGCAGGCTGTATGTCTGCGGCGTTTTTTTTTGGCGCCTCACCTAGCCCAGCGGGGTTCGCCTGGCGGGAAAGGCTCACGCATCAGGCGTGCCCAGCGCCTGATTGATCCGCAGGGCAATCAACGTACCCGCCACGCCTGACAGCAAATACAGGCTGACCGCCGCAAGGCCAAACAGCGACGACAGCCCCAGCGCCACCAGCGGCGCGAATGCCGCGCCAAACAACCAGCCGAAGTCCGTGGTCAGGGCAGCACCGGTATAGCGGAATCGGCGCTCGAAGTTCGATGTCACGATCCCGGCCGCCTGGCCGTACGACAGCCCCAGCAGACCAAAACCCACCAGGATGAATGTGTCCTGTCCCGCGACACCGCCGTCGAGCAGCCAGGGCGTGGCCAGGCTGAAGATGCCGATCAGCACGGCCATGGCCGCCAGCGTGGTGCGCCGGCCGATGCGGTCCGCAATCAAACCGGAGATCAGCGTGCCGATGAGTGCGATCACAGCGCCGACAATCTGCACCGCCAGCACGGCAGACACACTCTGTGTTTTGCGCAGGACCACCCAAGACAGCGGGAACACCGTCACCAGGTGGAATAGCGCATAGCTGGCCAGTGCCGCGAAGGCCCCCAGAAAGATGTTGAAACCCTGCGCGTTCACCATCTGCAGGGTGCTGATCGGCTCTAGTTCGCCTTCTTCGAGTAGCTGCGTGTATTCGTGCGTCACCACCAGCCGCAGCCGTGCAAACAATGCCACCACGTTGATGGCAAACGCCACGTAGAACGGATAGCGCCAGCCCCAGTCGATGAATTCCTGGAAGGTCAGGCTGGAGTAGAGGAACAGGAACAATGCTCCCGCGATGATGAAGCCGGTTGGCGCGCCCAGTTGCCCCAGCATGGCGTACCAGCCGCGCTTGTTCTCGGGCGCGTTCAGTGCGAGCAGTGACGGCAGGCCATCCCACGAACCGCCAAACGCAATGCCCTGCATGAAGCGAAACAGCGCCAGCAGATAAATTGCCGAATGACCAATCGATGCGTACGGCGGTAGGAACGCGATGCCCACCGTGGCGGTGCCCAGCAGAAACAGCGATGCGGTCAGCTTGATGCCGCGCCCCCACCGGCGCTGGATGCGCATGAACAGCGCCGTGCCGAACGGGCGCCCGATAAAGGCAAACGAAAAGATCGTGAAGCTGAACAGCAGCCCAGCCAGTTCGCCAGTGAACGGAAAGTAGACCGTCGGGAAGACGAGCACCGAGGCGATGCCGTAGACGAAGAAGTCGAAGTACTCCGACGCTCGCCCGATCACCACGCCTGTGGCGATCTCGGCAGGTGCCACTTCATGGTGCCCAGGGGCGGGCGGCGCAGTGGGAGAGGCGCGATGCTGGTGGGTCAGACTGGCCATCGTGGAGTCTCCATCGAAGGGTAGGTGTCGTACTGAACACAAACTCGGCAAGCACAAGTCCAAGAATAGCGCCTAAACTGCAACAGCAAATCGAAAGATCGCTGGGCGTCTCCCAGCGCGACGTTAACCAGACGCCACTTCCGAGACCATGCCACGCTTCGATGCAGCGGTGACACTCCTCAGCGTTACGGGAAGATCGCTTTTGCGAAGTGCCGCAATCGCCTCATTGGTGATCCTTGCGGGATGTAGCAATGCGGTGCTGTTGTCGCCCGCTGGCGACATGGCGTTGCGACAGCGGGACCTGATCATCATCGCCACGTGCCTGATGCTGTTGATCATCGTGCCCGTGATCTTTCTCACGCTGCTGTTTGCATGGCGATACCGGGAGGGCGCCAAAGACGCGCCCTACAACCCGGAGTGGGACCATTCCACGGTGCTGGAACTGGCGATCTGGGCCGCGCCGCTGTTGATCATCATCACACTGGGCGCCATCACCTGGGTTAGCACCCACCAGCTCGATCCGTACCGGCCGCTGACGCGGCTCGATGAACATCGCCCGGTCGCTGTGGAGAGCAAGCCACTCATCGTGGAAGTGGTGGCGCTGGACTGGAAGTGGCTGTTCCTCTATCCCGAGCAGGGCATCGCCACCGTCAATGAACTGGCTGCGCCGGTGGATCGGCCGATCGCGTTCAAGATTACGGCCACCTCGGTCATGAATGCGTTCTTCGTGCCTTCGCTGGCAGGCATGGTCTATGCCATGCCGGGCATGGAAACCAAGCTGCATGCGGTCATCAACCAGCCGGGCATCTACGACGGATTCTCATCCAACTACAGCGGCGCGGGCTTCTCGCACATGCGGTTCAAGTTCCATGGCTTGTCCAACGAGGATTTCGATCGGTGGGTCCAGCAGGTCAAGTCGTCTGGCACGCAGTTGTCGAAGGACACCTACCAGAAGCTGGCCCAGCCCAGCGAAAGCGAACCGGTACAACGCTATGCCAGCGTGGCACCGAACCTCTACGACCTCATCCTGACCCGTTGTGTAGATGCCCAGACGTGCCAGCCGAAGGTCATGGCGCGCAATCGTGACGGCGTGCGCAACAGTAATCGCGGTAGTGACCGGTTCGATCCGACGGCGGAAATCTGCACCGCGAGCAACACGGCCGATGCCATGCCAATCTTTGCGCCGGATGTCGCCAGCAACGACAACCGACGGCTGTTGCAGTAGCGCACGACCCTGCGCCCCTTTGACGCTTTTCGCCAATGTTGATCGGCCACGATTGATCAAACCAGGCCCAGGTGACAACCATGCCCGAGCGTTCCGAACTCGCCAATCTGATCTTTGGCCGCCTGTCGTGGGAGGCCATTCCGTACCACGAGCCGATCCTGCTGGCCACCTTCGCAGTGGTTGCGATTGGCGGCCTCGCAGTGGTGGGGCTGCTGACCTACTACCGCGTCTGGGGCTATCTGTGGCGTGAGTGGTTCACCAGCATCGATCACAAGAAGATCGGCATCATGTACATCGTGCTGGGCATCGTGATGCTGCTGCGCGGCTTTGCCGATGCCATCATGATGCGGATGCAGCAGGCGGTCGCGTTTGGCGCTAGCACTGGTTTCCTGCCACCGCATCACTACGACCAGATCTTCACTGCGCACGGCGTGATCATGATCTTCTTCGTGGCCATGCCGCTGGTGACGGGTCTGATGAACTTCGTCATGCCGCTGCAGATTGGCGCGCGTGACGTGGCGTTCCCGTTTCTCAACAACTTCAGTTTCTGGATGACCACCGGCGGCGCCATCCTGGTGATGATGTCGTTGTTCGTGGGCGAGTTCGCGCGCACTGGCTGGCTGGCGTATCCGCCGCTGTCGGG
>RepKanNP_Acetate_BrdU_F21BDRAFT_1000459_pt1 | contig 14782 bp, 16 predicted proteins | sample RepKananBrdUF21B_FD_10624 | JGI IMG/M metagenome (IMG submission 10624)
GACGTGGCGGCTGGCGTTCTGGTCGCTGGTCGCGCTGATCGCGCTGGCGGCGGCCGCCGCCGTGGTCGTGCTGAAGCCGGCGACCACCCAGACGGAGCATCCGACGCCGGTGCCAGCGCGTCAGCTCGTGCTCCTGGCGGTGGCCGTGGTGGCTGCTTCGGGGGCCAGCGTCAGCGACACGCCTTGGCTTGGCGCACTCGGTTTAATCGTGGCGGGCATCACGCTGCTGGCGATCCGCCGCGTAGAGATGCACTCATCCCGCCGCATCCTGCCCGCCGATGCCTACACGGGCCGCACAGCGCTCGCCGCACTGTACGGTGTGTCTGCGCTGCTGGCCGTGACGGTCACCTGCACGGAGATCTTCGTGCCGCTGTTCCTGCAGCGGTTGCATGGGCAGAGCCCGCTGATTGCTGGCTACATCGCGGCCACGGCGTCGGCGGGCTGGACGCTGGGCGCCATCCTGAGCGCCGCGTTGCGCGAGGCGTCGGTTACACGCGTGATTCGTGTGGCGCCGTGGGCCTGCGCGGCGGGTCTGCTGGTACTGGCGTTTCTGGTGCCGATGGGCGCGGGCGACGCGTGGGTGACCGCACTGATCATCGTCGCACTCACACTGGTGGGATTGGGCGTAGGCGTGGTGTGGCCGCATCTGGGCAACCGCATCATGACGGCGGCACCGGCGGAAGACCATGACCGTGCATCGGCGTCGATCGTGACCGTACAACTGGTGGCAACAGCGTTGGGGGCCGCGTTGGGCGGCGTGGTGCTCAATACGCTGGGCGCGGCAGGCCCGGCTCCGGATCTGGGCGCCGCATCGCGCTGGCTGTTCCTGCTGTTTGCAGTGGCGCCGGTGGGGGCGCTGGTGATTGCGCGCACGGGGCTCGGCACGCGGCCAGCCCCGCAGGCACGGTAACGGTCAGGCAGTCTGCCGCTTCACGAAAAACAGCGCGGCGCCAATGCTCATCAGCATGCCGCCGAAGAAGCGGCTCTGCCAGCGCAGCGCGCGCGGGTTCCGGAACAGCCGCTGCGCACGCGAGGCCAGCAACGCATAGCCGTGCATGACGATCAGGTCGACGAACACCATCGTCGCCGCCAGGATGCCGAGCTGCGACAGCAGCGGCTTGGCCGGATCAATGAACTGCGGCAGCACCGCCACCATGAACAGGATGCCCTTCGGGTTCGTCAGGTTGGTCAGCAGCCCGACCAGGAAGCGGCGGCGGGCACTGCTGCCAGACACCTTCACCGGCTCGCCTTCGGCCGGCTTGCTGATTTGGATGGGCGTACGCCATTGCACGATACCCAAGTAGATCAGGTACATCGCGCCGACGATCTTGATGGCCGTAAAGGCATGTTCTGACGCGATCAACAGCGCACCCAGCCCGGCGCCCGCAATGAACAGAATCACCACGATGCCCAGCTCCAGCCCGGCAATCGTGACCGACGTGCGGCGCACGCCATGTGTGAGCCCGTGGCTCATGCACAGGATCGCGCCCGAGCCCGGCGAAATGGCAATCACCCAGGCGGCCAGAAAGAAGGCCAGCCAGACTTGCAACGTCATGATGGTTCCCCGTGATGTGACGTGGTGAGGCGCAGCGAAAGACGACGATTGTGCACCGGCTGCGGCCAGCGCGCTTGGGCCCAATTGTTTGAGCACCCCGCCTAGACTGGATCGTCAACTGCTCGGGGATGCATCATCGCTGGGATCTGGGCGACGAGCGCATCGATGGCAACCCGCGTCTTGCAACGCAGATGGCGCACCTGGGGCCATACCGCATGGATTTCCTGGGAGCGGATACGGTAGGTCTCCACGACAGGAACCAACTCTCCGCTTGGTACATGTCACCGCGAGCGCCTCATCACGCGACATGTCCTTCGACGCAATCGCTGCCGACTTTGGCCAGCGCATTCAACAGCCCCGCGCGCAGCGTGGTCAGCGCCCGGCTCTTTTCATCGAGTTCTGCGAGTTTTGCTTCCAGACACGCGACCTTTTGCGCAACAGCAAACGTCGGACTGTCCCAGACGTGAATGACATCGCTGATTTCTGCGAGGGTGAAACCCAACGCTTTCGCGTGGATGATCAGCCGTATCCGCTGTAGCGAGACTTCGGAATAGCGCTTGTAGGTATTGGTCGCGTGAGGTTGTGCTGCTTTGTCCAGCAGCCCCGTCCGCTCGTAGTAGCGCACGGTATCGCGCGAAACGCCCGCTCGCTTGCATAGTTCGCCGATGCGCATGCTGCCTCTTCCTACCCAATGTTGTGGACCGTCATTAGGGCTTGACCGTTGCCTTTAGTCAACGGTTTACAGTCCGCTCCACTTTCCACTTCATCAGCAAGCCATGAAGAATCGTTTCGATTTTCGCGGAAAAACAGCACTCATCACGGGGGCATCGTCGGGTATCGGGCGCGAGTTCGCCTATGCATTGGCCAGACGCGGCGCGAAGCTTCTGCTGGTTGCACGCTCCCGCGACAAGCTGCACGAGCTGACCACTGAATTGCGCCGCGACTACGCCTGCGACGCCGATTTCCTGACGGTCGACCTGAGCACAACGGACGCCGTGCCCACGGTGGCACATCTTCTCAAAGCGACCGGCACGGTCGTCGATGTCCTCATCAATAACGCGGGCTTTGCGGCTTACGGACGCTTCGAGACGATTCCGTGGACGCGCCAACGCGATGAAGTGCTGGTGAACTGCATGGCAGCGATCGAGCTGACCCATCTTCTGCTGCCGGGGATGCAGGCACGATCCGATGGCGCCGTCATTAACGTCGCGTCAACGGCCGCATTCCAGCCCGATCCTTATATGGCCATCTACGGCGCAACCAAGGCCTTTCTTTTGTCATTTTCAGAAGCCGTTTGGGCTGAGAACCGGCATCGCGGCATTCGGGTCGTCGCGCTGTGTCCTGGCGCAACGCAAACCGGCTTTTTTGATGTCGTTGGTGCCAAGGAAGCGGCTGTCGGCACACCCATGCCTGTCGCGAACGTAGTGCGGGACGCTTTGTGGGCGCTGGATCGCAATCGGAGCTATCGGATTGTGGGGACGCAGAATCGGCTGCTTGCCAATTTGCAAAGGCTGTTGAGCCGCGAGATGTCGGCACGCCTGGTTGAGAAAATCCTTCGGCCAAGAGACGCTCAGGCGCTGGTGACAGGAGACACCAACGCATAGGGCGCAGATGCTTGGCTGGCCCGCCCTAGTAAGGATGGAAGCTGGCGAGGAATTGCTCGACCTGTTCCTGCTGACGCGCATCCCGTGCAGCATCTCCAGATTCCAGCACGACCGCCTGATAGGCGTGCTTGCCGGTGGCGACAACGCGGGCGGTCAGGCGGCGCGGCGCGGGGTCGTCACCGCCCGCGCCCTGGGTAACCAGCTCCACTGCGGGCAGCGACAGCGGCGGTTGTGCGGCCGTCTTCACGGCAATGTCGCGCACGGCCACGTTGCCCTTGAGGTTGGCTGACAGCCCGGCACGCAGGGCATCCACCGCCTGCCGGCGCCAGACCGGATCATCTGCCGGCAACACCACCACGCCGATGGCGAACAGCGCGCCATCGATGCTGGCGGCCTGCATCGTCATCGGCAGGCGCTGGCCGTTGATGGCGATAGGGCGGGCCTCGGCGGTGGGCTTGGCGGGGTAGTCGACGGTGTAGGCCCCTTCGTCGGAGTGCACCGTGCGCCAGTCGTACTTGGGCGAGCACGCCATCAGCAGCACGCACGCTGCCACGCCTAAACCTATCCGCCAACCTGCCGTTGTTGTGACTGCCACGCCGCCTCCGTCTTGTTTTGTCGGGCCACCAGCGGCCTATTATCGAGCAGAGACCGCCGCCGCATCCTCAAGGACCGTGCCATGCCTCCCCCAACCAGCACCCTGCGAGCCCTGCGCGGCGACATCACGACGCTCGACTGCGACGCCATCGTCAACGCCGCCAACAGTTCGCTGCTGGGCGGCGGTGGTGTAGACGGCGCCATCCACCGCGCCGCCGGGCCGGCATTGCTGGAGGCGTGTCGTGCACTCCACGGCTGCCGCACCGGGGAGGCCAAGCTCACGCCCGGCTTCAGCCTGCCCGCGCGCTACGTTATCCACACCGTCGGGCCAATCTGGCGCGGCGGCCGACAGGACGAGGCGACGCTGCTGGCCTCCTGCTATCGCAACAGCCTGGTGCTTGCCCGGCAGCACGGCGTGCGCACCATCGCGTTTCCGTGCATCAGCACCGGCGTGTATGGTTTTCCGCCGCACCTGGCCGCACCGATTGCCGTGCGCATGGCACGCGAGCACGGCACGGGCCTCGACGAAATCACCTTCTGCTGCTTCTCCGCGGCGGACCTGGCGCTTTACGAAACGGCGCTCGCCAGCGGCAAGTGACGCTGAAATCGCAATAGACAGAATGTCGCAGCCAGCCAGCGGGCTCGGCGCGACGGGCCTACAATAGATGTTTGTTCCCCATTTCCGGAGCCGTTGCCGATATGGCCTCGACCCTGACTTCCTCTGCTGCTGCCACGCCCGCTGCCGCTTCCGGCCGCCGCTGGCTGCTGCCCGTCATCGTGCTGGTGCTGGCAGTTGCCGGCTGGTTCGGCTGGCGCGCGTTTTCGCCGTCGCAACACGTGCCGGCGGCCACCTTCACGCTGCTTGATGGGCAGAAGCTCTCCACGCAAGACTTGAAGGGCAAGGTCTACCTCGTCAACTTCTGGGCGACGAGCTGCACCACGTGCGTCAAGGAAATGCCCAACATGATCCAGACGTACAACAAGTACAAGGGTCAGGGCCTGGAGTACGTGGCCGTGGCGATGAGCTATGACGCACCGATGTACGTGATGAACTTCAGCCAGACGCGCCAGTTGCCCTTCAAGGTAGCGATGGACGCCGATGGCTCCGCCGCCAAGGCTTTCGGCGACGTGCAACTCACCCCCACCACCTTCCTGGTCGACCGTGACGGCCGCATCCTCAAGCGCTACGTGGGCGAGCCGGAGTGGAGTTCGTTCGATACGCTCCTGAAAGACACGCTGGGCAAGCAGGCCTGAGCGCTCTCCCTACCCATCAGAACGCCCGGTCGATGCCGGGCGTTTTCATTTGCGGCGCAGCGGGTTCCACACAAGGTTCACGCGGGTCTGCTGCAATAGCTGCCCAGAACACACAGCAAGAGGGAACAGTCGCATGGCCAATCACTACTGCATGTTCAAGGGCAAGCTGAAATTTGGCGTGCCCTACCTTGATGGCTACAACGGCAATCCGCACTACGCGATCGTGGTGGAGGCGCCGGACGGTTCGGAGTTTGTCGTGCTCGCCAACGTGAAATCCGATTCGACCATGCCTGGTGCGGGCGAGGCCGGCTACCACGTGCTCTATCAGTGGACGCAGGACTTCAAGCTGCCGATGACAGCCGACCTGGCCGCGCTGGAACCGGGCTTGCATCAGGATGGATTTCCGCGCATCGACTACGTGCGCGACGCGGGCATGGTCGACTTCCCGAACATGCAGCCGATTGCGCTCGATACCGCCACCGAGCACAACGACATCAACGCGCTGGTCGACACCATGCTCACACTCGACCGCACCGCCGCGCCGATCGACTACGTCTACCACGGCAGCTCCGGCGACGACGACCGCAAAGGCTGGCCGCCGCGCGGCGATGTCACCGTCTACGGCTTCGGCTACCTGTTCGAGCCGCAGCACAACGGCCTGCACGAGACGCACATGAACCAGGGCAACCCGGTCGTGCATCAGCCTGGCGTGAAAGACCACTCGCGCGAGAACGGCACGCAACAGGACGGCGCCGTCATCGTGGAGATCGACGGCCAGTTTCAAGCGCTGTTCATTGCGTTCCAGACGCAGCGGGTTCCGACGGATGAGCGCGGGTACCCGATGCCGGGGGCCAAGCCGATTCTTGGCTGAGTGCCAATCAAAAATGCCCGGCATCGACCGGGCGTTTTTCAATGATGAGCGCCATTCATCACATCAGCGTAAGCGCTATCACTTTAGGGATAGCTTGATATCATTGATATCAAGCTATCTTCAAGGAGCGACCATGGCAAACCTGATCGTCCGAAACATTGATGAAAGTCTGGTGCAACGCCTGCGCGAATTGGCCGCTGCGCATGGCCGAAGCGCCGAAGCCGAGCATCGTGACATCCTGGCCCGAGCACTCGGCGGCACGCCACGCAAGAGCCTTGCGGAAGTTCTGATGAGCATGCCGAACGTGGGCAACGACGCGGACTTCGCCCGCGTCGACGACACCGGAGAAAGCTCGCGTGTATTTGATTGATACCAACGTCATCAGTGAACTTCGCAAGCGCGATCGTGCAAACCCCGGCGTGCTGGCGTTCTTTCGTCAGGCTGAAAACAGTGAGGCGGCACTGTATCTGTCCGCGGTCACAGTCGGTGAGCTACGACGCGGGGTTGAGTTGATCCGGCATCGCGGCGATGCCCTGCAAGCAGACTCGCTGGAAGCGTGGTTGACCTCGGTGCTGACTGACTTTGCGCGAAGCATCCTGCCGATTGATCACGATGTGAGCCAGGTTTGGGGACGCCTTCGCGTGCCGCACCCCGAACACGCCTTGGACAAGCTCATTGCGGCGACCGCGCTCATTCACGGGCTCACCGTCGTCACGCGTAATGTCGATGACTTCTCAGGTTGCAGAGTTCCAGTGCTGAACCCGTTCAACTGAGAGCGTCGACAGCTCAGAGCCCATACCGCTTGATCTTGTCGTACAGCGTGGCACGGCCCACCTGCAGGATGTCCGCCGCCTGGTGCACTGAACCACCCGTGCGCGCCAGCGTCTCGGCAATCACCGTACGTTCATACCGCTCGACACGCTCCTTGAGCGGCATGCCGTCTTCCGACGCGTCCGTCACCACCGGCGTGCGGCCGACGCCAAGCACAAGACGGTCCGCCGCGTTGCGCAGCTCGCGCACGTTGCCGGGCCAGCTCGATTGCATCAGCTCGTGGCGCTGGCGCTCAGCCAGCATCGGCAGCGGGCGCTGGTAGCGCACGGCGGCTTCGAGCAGGAAGTGCTCAAACAGCGGGATGATGTCTTCGCGGCGCTCGCGCAGTGGCGGCAGGTCGATGGCGACCACGTTCAAGCGGTAGTACAGGTCGCGCCGGAAGCCGCCCGCGTCGATCAGCGCTTCCATGTCGCCCTTGGCGGCCGCCACGATACGTACGTCGATGCGTACCGAAACGTTCGAGCCCAGCCGCTCCAGCGCGCCTTCCTGCAGCACGCGCAGCAGCTTCACCTGCAGCGCGATCGGCATGCTCTCGATCTCGTCGAGGAACAGCGTGCCGCCCGAAGCGTGCTCCAGCTTGCCGATGCGCCGCTTGCCTGCACCCGTGAAGGCGCCGGCTTCGTGGCCAAACATCTCGCTCTCGAAAATCTGCTCGGGCACCGCGCCGCAATTGAGCGCGATGAACGGCTTGTCATGACGCGGCGACAGCATGTGCAGGCTGCGTGCGACCAGTTCCTTGCCGGTGCCGGTCTCGCCGTTGATGAGCACTGGCGCATCGGTGGTGGCCACGTTCTCGATCAACGCGCGCACGGCACCCATCGCGGGCGAGCGCCCGATGATGCGCGTGCCCGCTGCCGGCCCGGCCAGCTCGCGGCGCAGTGCGCGGTTTTCCAACTCCAGCGCGCGGCGCTCGACGGCGCGGCGCACGGTCTCGGTCAGGCGTTCGGCGGGAAACGGCTTCTCGATAAAGTCGAACGCGCCATCGCGCATCGCCTGCACGGCCATGGTGATGTCGCCATGGCCGGTGACGAGCACCACGGGAATCCCCGTGCCGAACGACTGACAATGCGCGAGCACGTCCATGCCGCTGGCGCCCGGCAGGCGCAGGTCGCTCACCACCACGCCGGGGAAGTTGGCGTCGATCTTGCCAACGGCTTCTTCAGCGCTGCCGAACGCCTGCACGTTGAAGCCGGCCAGCTCCAGGCTCTGCGCGGTGGCCTGGCGCACAGGCGGGTCGTCTTCGATGAAGAGAACGTTCAAGCCTTCGGACATGGGTCGTATGCGTATGAGAAAGGGATCAAAGCGACAGGTCAGGAAGGAGTGGCCGAGGTCACCTCGGCGCGTACCAGTGTCAGCGTAAATTGCGCGCCGCCACCCGATACGTTCGTTGCCGAGAGTGAACCGCCAAAGTCGCGCGCAATGCTGGTGGAAATCGCCAGCCCCAGGCCTAATCCCTGGCCGATCTCCTTGGTGGTGAAGAAGGGCTCGAACAGGTGCGGCATGGCATCGGGGGGAATGCCGGCGCCATTGTCGCGCACGGCAATACTCAGTTGCGACGGCATGCCCTCGGCGGGACCAATGTCGATGTCGATGCGGCCTGGGCGCTCGGCGTCGTTGGCGCCAATGGCATCCAGCGCATTGCCGATCAGGTTGATGAGGACCTGCTCAAGCTTCAGTTCATCGGCGCGGACGATGGCTTCGACTTCGGGCACGCGCCAGTGCAGTTCGAGCCGCACATCGCCCAGGCGCGGACGCAGCAGCGCCAGCGAGTGATCAAGCGCCACGCGAACCTGCACATCGCTGTGCTTGCGGCGCGAGCGTCCTGCAAACAGCTTGAGCTGCGCGGTGATCTTGCCCATGCGCTCAGTCAGGTCGGCAATGGCCTGCAGGTTGTCGGTGGCGGCGCCGTGCTGACCGCGCTCCAACAGGATGCGGGTGTTGTCGGAAAAGGTGCGCAGTGCGGCCAGCGGCTGGTTCAACTCGTGCGTGATGCCGGCGGCCATCTGGCCCAGCGCGGCGAGCTTGCTGGCCTGTACGAGTTCGTCTTGCGTGGCGCGCAATTCGGCCTCGGCGCGCGTGCGGTCGATGATCTCGTGCTGGAGCTGCTCATTGGTGGCCATCAGGTCGGCCGTGCGGTCTTCGACGCGGCGTTCAAGTTGGTCATACGCGGTTTCGAGCATCCTGCGGCTGCGCAGCATTTCCATCATGCGCAGACGACGCTGGCGCCAATAGAACAGCAGCAGGCACGCAAACGCGAAGGCAAACGCGGCGGCCACGGTGGCGCTGCGCGCGGCACTCATCACCGGATCGACTGGCGTGAGGTACATCAGCGTCCAATCGGGTTCGACCAGATCGCGCGAGACCTGCAGATAGCGCGTCGCGTTCAGGCGCTCGCCGATGCGCACAAGCTCGGCGCCCTCGGGCAAGCGCCCGGTCAAGCGCAGAAACGCCGGTGCCTCAGGCTGCAGCGGCAGCGGCGTGATCTGCTTGCGGTAGTACTGGCGGGTGGATTCCAACTGCGCCTGCAGATGCGGCGTCAAGGGCTCGACCGTGCGGTACTGCCATGCTGGTACGGAGGACAGGAAGATCACGCCGTTCTCGTCGGACACCATCACGGGCTCCGACGCATCGTGACTGGCGCGGCCAAACCATTCGAGGTTGAGCTTGACCACCGTCACGCCAATCACGCGGCCGTCTTGCATGACCGGCTGCGAGATGTAGTAGCCCGGCTCTTCGCGCGTGATGCCGATACCGTAGAAGCGCCCGACGTGGCCCGCCGCCGCCTGCTGGAAATACGGCCGGAACAGGTATTCCGCGCCGACAAAGCTGTCGGGCTGGTTGTAGTTGGAGGCCGCCATCGCCCTGCCGCTGGGGGCAATCACGTAGGTGGCGGTGGCGTGTGCGCGGTCATTGACCTCGCGCAGGTAGCGGTTGGCGCGTTCGACGTTGGCCAGCGTCGGGTTGGCCAGCAGATCGTGAATGAACGGATGCAGCGCCACCAGCGCCGGCAGGTACTCGTAGCGGTCGAGTGTGCTCTTGAGGTTGGCGGCGTAGCGGTCGACACGGCCGCCGGCGGCTTGTTGCGCCTGCGCGAGACCGCGGTTCCACGTCACCACAAAGGTGGTCGCGCACACCACAGTCATCAGCGCCACAAGCCCGGCCGCCACCAGCCACCAGAACCCGCGTCGCGAGCCGGAGGCGCTAGTGAACGAAAAATCAGGATCGGACATCGGTTGGAGGTGGGCGGCGGAGCGTGCGGGGGCTGAGATCCCTGCCGTGTCTTCCAAAGCCGCTCCATCCACTCGGGCCGTCGTGCGTGTCACGAGCGAGGCGCTCCAAATAAGAAGCGGGGCCGCCTGGAAGACGGGCCCCGCAATCATACGCTTTCAAACGGCGGCGCCCGCAGGCGCCTGCCAGTGTTGCCCGATCAGGCTGCCGGGGTGGCCGGCACGCCTTCGTCGCTGCGGTTGCCCGACAGCACGCGAGCCAGCTTGGCGCGATCCAGCTCGCGTTCCCACGCCGAGATCACCACGCAGGCCACACCGTTGCCGGTAATGTTGGTCAGCGCGCGGCACTCGCTCATGAAGCGGTCGATACCGAGAATCAGCACCATGCCTGCCACCGGAATATCCGGCACCACGGCCAGCGTAGCCGCCAGCGTGATGAAGCCCGCGCCGGTGATGCCCGATGCGCCCTTCGAGGTCAGCATGGCAACGGCCAGGATGGTCAGTTGCTGCGTCCAGGTCAGCTCGATGTTCAGCGCCTGCGAGATAAAGATCACCGCCATCGTCATGTAGATGTTGGTGCCGTCCAGGTTGAACGAATACCCGGTCGGAACCACCAGGCCCACCACCGACTTCGAGCAGCCCAGCTTCTCCATCTTTTCCATCAGGTGCGGCAGCGCCGATTCCGACGAGCTCGTGCCCAGCACGATCAGCAGCTCTTCCTTGATGTACGCGACAAAGCGGAAGATGTTGAAGCCGACCAGCCGCGCAATGATGCCCAGCACCACCACCACGAAGATGATGGCCGTCAGATAGAACGTGCCGACCAGCTTGAGCAGCGGCACCAGCGAGATCACGCCGTATTTGCCGATGGTGAAGGCCATCGCACCGAACGCGCCGATGGGGGCCACGCGCGTGATGACGTGCACGATGCGGAAGAACACGTGCGAGATCTGGTCGATGAAGTCCGTCACCATCTGCGCGCGTTCACCCATGGCCGAGAGCGCACCGCCAAACAGCAGCGCGATCAGCAGGATCTGCAGGATGTCGCCCTTGGCGAAGGCATCCACCACCGTGCTCGGGATGATGTTCAGCAGGAAGTCCACCGTGCTGGCCGATTGCGCCTTGGCGGCGTACTGCGCCACGGCCTTGGCGTCGATGGTGTTCACGTCCACGTTAAAGCCGTGGCCCGGGTTGAAGATGTGGCCAGCGGCCAGGCCGATGATCAGCGCGAAGGTCGAGACAACCTCAAAGTAAAGCAGCGCCTTGCCGCCCACGCGGCCCACCTTCTTCATGTCGCGCATGCCGGCAATGCCGGAGACGACCGTACAGAAGATGATCGGCCCGATCACCATCTTGATCAGTTGGATGAAGCCATCGCCCAGCGGCTTCATCTTCACGGCCAACTCGGGCGAGTAATGGCCCAGCAGAACGCCGATGACGATGGCCGTCAGCACCTGTACGTACAGGATTTTGTAGAACGGTTTTTTCATGTCTTCCTCGAGTGTCACAGACCGGCCGTGCGCTCAACTGCTCGCCCGGTCCGACCCGCCCTGGTGTGGTCTCTCTCCTGCCTTGCCACGCCGACGCATCCGGCGTTTCCCGCGGCAGGGCGTTCTTTATCGCAAGGGCTATGCCAGTGTTGATTTTCTTGACCAACAACCCGCCAGCCCTTGTGCCACCTAGCGCCAGCCTGGTGTGCTTACGATGGCACCCGGCCCACCCGTCGTCAATCCCGGAATCCGCGCACACGGGCGTCCAGACATCCGGAAAACGTGTTGCGACGCAGCATCGCGCGGCCAACTCACGGGAAGTCGCCACCCTGGGGCCGTATAATGCCGGCTCGTTACGCAAATCCACACTGTGCGCCCGGTGCCTGGAAACCTTCCAGATCCTGCCCCGTGCGCCGTCACCTCAGCCCTCTGAGCCAGTCCTGTCCGCCCATGAGCAGCCACTACCAGCACCACGTTTTCTTCTGCCTGAACGAACGCGAGGACGGCTCGCGCTGCTGTGCCGACTTTGGCGCCAAGGCCATGCAGGAATACGCCAAGAAGCGCTGCAAGGAGCTCGGCATCAACGGCGAAGGCCGCGTGCGCATCAACAAGGCCGGCTGTCTCGACCGCTGCGAACTCGGCCCGGTGATGGTGGTCTACCCCGAGGCCGTCTGGTACACCTTCGTTGACAAAGAAGACATCGACGAGATCATCCAGAGCCACCTGATTGACGGCAAACCGGTCGAACGGCTGATGGTCGACCGCCCTGCCAACGCCTGATCGCATTCGCATTTCCATGAACGTGCATACCGAAGAACGCCTGATCGCTGGCCCCGTTGGACAGATCGACCTGTCGATCGACCTGCCGGAAGGCGCACCACGCGGGCTGGCACTGGTAGGCCATCCGCACCCGCTGTTTGGCGGCACCAAGGACAACAAGGTCGCGCAGACCTTGGCACGCACCTTCGTCGGTCTCGGCTATGTGACGGTGCGCCTGAACTTCCGCGGCGTGGGCAAGACCGAAGGCACGCACGACAACGGTATCGGCGAGCAGGACGACGTGCTGGCGGTGCTCGACTGGATGCGTACGCAAACCGAATGGTCGGCCGATGTGGCCACGCTGCCGCTGGCACTGGGCGGCTTCTCGTTTGGCAGCTTCGTCATCTCGCAGGTAGCACGCCGCCTGGCTGAGGCCGGCACGCCCGCCGAACGCCTGGCGCTGGTCGGCACCGCCACCTCGCGCTGGGACGTGGCACCGGTGCCGGCTGACACCATCATCATCCACGGCGAGCAGGACGACACCGTGCCGCTCATCGACGTACTCAACTGGGCGCGCCCGCAGGAATTGCCCGTCATCGTCATTCCGGGCGCGGATCATTTCTTCCACCGCAAGCTGCATCTGATCAAGCAGCTCATTACCGGCGCCTGGGCGCCACGGCCCTAACCCCTTTGTTTTTCCGGATGCCACGCCTTCCCCCCATGCGCGGCATCGCAGATACACCCTCCTCAAGCAGACCGCAGGACCCGCCATGCAGACCCGTTTCACCGCTTCCGCCTTCTCTTCCGCCGCTGTCACCGTTGTTGCCGCAGCCACGCTTGTCACGGCGTTGCCGGCCGCGGCGCAGTCCGTGCCTGCCCCGCAAGTCGCGGCCCGCTCGTGGATGCTGACTGACGTGACCAGCGGCCAGGTGCTCGCTGGCGCCAACATGGATGAGCGCATTGAGCCCGCCTCGCTCACCAAGCTGATGACGGCCTACCTGGTCTTTGAAGCCGTGCGCGACGGCAAGCTCAAGTACGACCAGATGATCACGCCCACGGAGACCGTGCGCACCGTCAAGACAGATGAGTCACGCATGTTCCTGGAGCCGGGCAAGCCCGCTTCGGTGCGCGAGATGACGCAGGGCCTGATCGTGCAATCGGGCAACGATGCCGCGCTGGTGCTGGCCGAAGCCGTGGGCGGCACGGAGACCAACTTCGTGATGCTGATGAACCGCGAAGCGCAGCGCCTGGGCATGAAGAACACGCACTTCGCCAACGCCGCCGGCCTGCCCGACCCGAACCACTATTCCACCGCACGTGATCTTTCGATCCTGACGTCGGCACTGATCAAGGATTTCCCGCAGGACTACAAGTTCTACTCGCAGAAGGAATTCACCTATAACAACATCAAGCAGCCCAACCGCAACCGCCTGCTGTGGCTCGACCCGACCGTTGACGGCGGCAAGACCGGCCACACCAAGTCGGCCGGGTACTGCCTGGTCACGTCGGCCAACCGTCCGCTGCCGGATGTGCCGGGTGCGAATCGCCGCCTGCTGTCGGTCATCATCGGCACCAAGAGCGACGGCATCCGCACGCAGGAAAGCCTGAAGGTCCTGAACTACGGCTACCAGTTCTTCGACACCGTGCGCCTGTACCAAGCCCAGGCGCCGCTGCAGACGCCTGATGTGTACAAGGGCCAGGCCAAGACCGTGAAGCTGGGCGTGGCCGAAGACAAGTGGATCACCGTGCCCAAGGGCGCAGGTGCTCGCCTGAAGCCGGTGCTGGAGCGCAAGGATCCGCTGATCGCCCCGATCACGCAGGGCCAGCAGCTTGGCACGGTCAAGGTGATGGACGGCTCGACCGTGGTGTCGGAATTCCCGGTGGTGGCGCTGGAAGCCGTTCCGGAAGCCGGCTTCATCGGCCGCACGATCGACACGGTCAAGCTGTGGTTTAAAAAGAAGTAATCGACCCCATTTACTTCGACATGACTTCTTCGCACACACCCCCGCCGCCGGGCCACATCCCGCCCGAGCAATCGCTGATCGAGTATCCGAGCGACTTCCCCATCAAGGTGATGGGGGCGATGCAGGATGATTTTGCCGAGACGATCGTCAAGCTGGTGCAGCAGCACGATCCGGAGTTCCACGCCGGTCGCTTGGAAATGCGCCCGTCGTCGAGCGGCAACTACCTCGGCCTGACGGTGATCGTGCGCGCCACCAGCCGTGAGCAGCTCGATGCGCTGTACCAGGCGCTGACCAGCCACCCGATGGTCAAGATCGTGCTGTAAGGCGCCTCGCGCACCAAGCAAAACGCCCCGGTCATGCCGGGGCGTTTGCTTTTGCGAAGCCGATCCGGCATCACCCTTTGGCGACGTGGCCCAGGCAGACAGTGTTGTCGTCCATCAACCGCTCCAGCTTGAGCTTGAACGCGGCAATCTCCGGTAGCAACCATGCACGGAACGCCTGCATCTTGGGTGTTTGCAGCGCGCTGTGGGGGCAGACGAAGTAGTAGTTCCACGGGCATGGCGTTGTCGTCTCGAACAGGCGCACCACGCGGCCGGCCAGCAACTCGTTGAAGGCCAATGTCGGGCGGATCAG
>RepKanNP_Acetate_BrdU_F21BDRAFT_1000460_pt1 | contig 14762 bp, 16 predicted proteins | sample RepKananBrdUF21B_FD_10624 | JGI IMG/M metagenome (IMG submission 10624)
TGCTGCACCCGCGGCGCCGGCCCAAGCACCGGCTCCTGCCGCAGCGCCTGCTGCCGCGCCGGCTGCATCGGCACCCGCACCGCAAGCCGCCAAGCACGCCGGCGGCGCGGACATCGAATGCGACATGCTCGTGCTGGGCTCCGGCCCGGGTGGTTATTCGGCAGCCTTCCGGAGTGCCGATCTGGGCATGAATACCGTGCTGGTCGAGCGCTTCTCCACGCTGGGCGGCGTCTGCCTGAACGTGGGTTGCATTCCGTCGAAGGCGCTGTTGCACACGGCCGCCGTGATGGAAGAAGTCAAGGCGATGGCCGCACACGGCATCGTCTACAGCGAGCCGAAGCTCGACATCGACCTGCTGCGCAAGCACAAGGAATCCGTGATCGGCAAGCTGACTGGCGGCCTGGCCGGCATGGCCAAGTCGCGCAAAGTGCAGGTCGTGCGTGGCGTCGGCACGTTCCTCGATCCGAACCACTTGGAAGTGCAAGTCACGGATGGCGCAGGCAAGGCTGTGACCGGCGAAAAGAAGGTCATCCGCTTCGCCAAGGCGATCATCGCCGCGGGTAGCGAGGCCGTAAAGCTGCCGTTCATCCCAGAGGATCCGCGTATCGTCGATTCGACCGGCGCGCTGGAGCTGCGTCAGGTGCCGGGCAAGATGCTGGTGATCGGCGGCGGCATCATCGGCCTGGAAATGGCCACGGTGTACAGCACGCTGGGCGCCCGCATCGACGTGGTGGAAATGCTCGACGGCCTGATGCAGGGCGCCGACCGCGACCTCGTCAAGGTGTGGGACAAGATGAACAAGGGCCGCTTCGACAAGGTCATGCTCAAGACCAAGACGGTCGGCGTCGAAGCCAAGCCGGACGGTATCTACGTCAAGTTCGAGGGTGAAGCCGCACCCGCCGAGCCGCAGCGCTACGACCTGGTGCTGGTGGCCGTGGGCCGCAGCCCGAACGGCAAGCGTATCGGCGCCGAGAAGGCTGGCGTGGCCGTGACCGACCGTGGTTTCATCGACGTGGACAAGCAGCAGCGCACCAACGTGCCGCACATCTACGCGATCGGCGACATCGTCGGTCAGCCGATGCTGGCGCACAAGGCGGTGCACGAAGGCCACGTAGCTGCGGAAGCCGCGCATGGCGAGAAGGCGTACTTCGATGCCAAGCAGATTCCGTCGGTCGCCTACACCGATCCGGAAGTGGCCTGGGCAGGTCTGACCGAAGACCAGTGCAAGGCGCAGGGCATCAAGTACGGCAAGGGCGTGTTCCCCTGGGCTGCTTCGGGCCGCGCGATTGCCAACGGCCGCGACGAAGGCTTCACGAAGTTGATCTTCGACGAGGAAACGCACCGCATCATCGGCGGCGGCATTGTCGGCACGCATGCGGGCGACCTCATCGGCGAAGTCTGCTTGGCCATCGAGATGGGCGCGGACGCCGTCGACATCGGCAAGACCATCCACCCGCACCCGACGCTGGGTGAGTCGGTGGGCATGGCAGCGGAGATCTACGAAGGTGTTTGCACGGATGTGCCGCCCGCTCGTAAGCGCTGATCTGCAATTAACCGTCTTGTTTTTAGGGCAACCCAAAGACTAAGCCGGCAAAACGGGAAGGGCCGCTCAATTGGGCGGCCCTTCTTGTTTGTACGCGGGACGGCTCAGTGCCGGGGTTCGGCGCGGCGACGATGCCGGCGTAGTAAGCGCAGCGTTGCGGTCAGCCGCCGCCAAGCCAACCGCATCAGCCCATGGCGATGCGCCCGCCAGATGGCAATGCGTGCTTGCAGGGTTTGCCATGTTGGCGTGGCGCGCAGTGCGGTGACCATGCGGCGCTTCCAGTTCAGGAACGCAGTTTCCCAACGGAGATACCACGCGATCGTGTGCAGTTGCGGGCGGACGACGTAGTAGATACGGGCGCCCAGCGCGGTGCTGACCACTTTTGCCAAGACCAGCACCAGCGTCCCTGCGACTACCTTGCCGCGCGCCAACACGTAAAAGGCGGCCAGCTTGAAGGGCAACAGCACTAGCATCGGCAGGATAAATACGCACAGCGCCTCGATGGGCTCAAACGTGGCCAACCTGCGCTCTGCGACCTGGACCCACGGGTGCCTCACCAGTCGCTCAGTTGCCCGCAGCATGGCGTTCCAGATCCATTCTTCGAAGAGCAGGATGAGCGCAGCCAGGAAGATCAGGCCGCGTTTGACCAGGGATTCGCGGGACATCGGCGTTGGGCTGGGGCGGTAATCCGCAATATAGGATGGAGCGCCGGGCATCCACAAAAGTTCGCAGCTTGAAGCGCTGGGGCGATTCGAGCGCACACAAAAAACCCGGCCGAGGCCGGGTCAAAGGTACCCACTGATCACCACTGAGGACAGGTTTTCTCTGGCGGTACCGAGGAGACAAACTAACGAACACAGTGGAATTGACTGCTGGGCGCGCGTTTCGGTTCCGCGCAAATGCACGCAAACGATATGTTTGGAGGATGGATTCGAGCGCCCAAAACAAAACGGGCCTCCCGAAGGAGGCCCGCTTGAGCAGAAAACTTCAGACCGATTAGGCAGCGGTCGTGGTCTTCTTGCTGGTGGCAGCACGCGCTTGAGCCGAAGCTTGGGCGGTTGCCTTGCTGGCAGCGTTGGCAGCAGCGTGGAAGTTGCTTTCAGCCAGTTCCACAGCTTGCTTGGTGGCCTTTTGGACCGAGTCGTACGCGTTGTTGGCGGCCGACAGAGCCGACTTCACCAGGGCAACAGCCGATTCCGAACCAGCCGGGGCGTTCTTCGACACGTTGTCGACCAGCGCTTGCAGCTTGCGGCTGTTTTCGGCGATCTGCGATTCAGCAGCCTTGCTGAATTCGGTTTGCGTGTCCGAAGCGATTTCGTACAGGTGGCGGCTGTAAGCCAGAACCTTTTCAGCCAGCGGCTGAACGGCAGCGGTTTGCACCGACAGCAGTTCTTGTGCGTCTTTGGCGGTGAGGGCCTTCTTGGCGTGCTCGACGTTTTCGGCCAGGGTAGCCTTGACGACTTGCAGGTTCAGTTCGACCAGTTTCTCGACGCCTTCAAAAGCCTTGTTGGTCAGGCCAAAGAAGGTTTCCAGGTTGGCCTTGTGCGCCGCAGCGATCTGTTCCTGAGTCAGCATGTTGTCTCTCCAATGCAAGGTGGACGGGGGGAATCAAAATCAAAAATTTAGATCGCCCAGATGTACAAAGCATGACGGTCTGCGTCGGGCCTTCCAGGCGACATCGCGATGGCTTAGTGATGGTGCATCGCAACAATTCCATTGTTGTTGAACGTCAAACCAGTGTCAAGCATCTTTTGTGCATCGCACAAAAATCAGAATCGGCTGATTTTTCGTGCACAGGAATTGCGCGACAAACCGTTTGGCATAACTTTTTGTGGCAAAAGAATGCGCATTATTGGTGCGCGACGAACTTGCCTGGATGCCTTTGATGGCAGTTCCGTCTCAAAAAACATACTGTCGCAGCCTAGGTTAGGATGCGTCCGTTCGCCAATTCTGTTGCGCTGCAATTATTTGTGATCTCTTATGCGAGCGTTCTATACCGATCACTTTGTGCTGCCGCTGCCCCCTGGTCACCGGTTTCCGATGCGTAAATACAGTGCGTTACGCGAGCGGGTATTGACCGAGGTGCCCGGGTTGGCGATGCACGAAGCGCCGCGCGCCGACGACCAGGCTTTGCTGCTGGCGCATGCGCCTGATTATGTCCAGGCGGTGAGTGCCGGCCAGCTGGATCCGGCGCGTCAGCGTGAAATCGGCTTTCCGTGGTCGCCGGAGATGGTGGAGCGGAGCCGCCGGTCCGCCGGCGCAACGATGGCAGCTTGTGAAGCCGCGATGACCGACGGTGTTGCCGTCAATCTGGCGGGCGGTACGCACCATGCCTATGCCGACAAGGGCGCCGGTTTTTGTGTCTTCAACGACGCGGCCATCGCTTCTCGTTGGATGCAGCGTCAGCCGGGCAGGGCGCCCGCAGAGTTTCCCGTCGCCATCGTTGATCTGGATGTGCACCAGGGCAATGGCACCGCGTCGATCCTGCGCGACGATGCCTCGGTATTCACGTTGTCGGTGCATGGTGAGAAGAACTACCCGTTCCGCAAGGAGGCGTCCGACCTGGATGTGGGCCTGCACGACGGCTGCGGCGATCACGACTATCTGGAAGCCCTGACCGGTGCGCTCGACATCCTGGCCGGGCGCTTCAAGCCTAGCCTCATCATTTACCTGGCTGGCGCCGATCCGCACGAAGGTGATCGCCTGGGGCGGCTCAAGCTGACGATGGCAGGGCTGGCCGCACGCGACCAGCAGGTGTTCGATTTTGCATATCAACGGCGGATTCCGATTGCCGTTACCATGGCGGGCGGCTATGGCAACAATATCGACGACACCGTAGCCGTCCACGCGCAGACGATCGCGCTGGCTGCCCGGCATGCACGGCGTTGGGCGGCACGCGACGAGGCTGTCACCGCATCGATCTCTCTTCCGCTTTCCGTATGACCCAAGCGTATTCCGCAGCGCCTGTGCCGGCCCGCGATTCCCTGTTCGTGGCCGCCATGCCGTGGCTGTTCGTGCTGATCTGGAGCACGGGCTTTATCGTGGCCAAGTACGGCATGCCGTACGCCGAGCCGATCACCTTCCTTTTCCTTAGATTTGTTGGTGTGCTGGTGTGCCTGCTGCCGCTCGTGTGGTTGGCGCGGGTGCCGCTGCCGCGCCGCGCGGGCACGAAGGAAGTCGATTGGGCAACCGTCGGCCACCTCGCTGTCGCGGGTGTGCTGATGCAGTGGGGCTACCTGGCTGGCGTGTGGGCGGCAGTCAAGCTGGGCATGCCGGCGGGCATGACGGCGCTGATTGTCGGCATGCAGCCGATTCTCACGGCCTTGTATGTATCCATGCGCGGCGAGCGCGTAACGGGCCGCCAGTGGCTGGGTCTGCTGTGCGGTATCGCCGGGGTGGGGTTGGTGGTGGCGAACAAGCTGCACTTGGCCGGCGTGGGCGTGACGACGCTGACGCTGTGCGTGGGCGCGCTGCTGTCGATCACGATTGGCACGCTATATCAGAAGCGCCATTGCCCGGTGTTTGATTTACGCATGGGGGCATGCGTTCAGTTCGGCGCGTCGGCGCTGCTGTGCCTGCCGTTCATGTTCCTGTTCGAGACGCGCGAGGTGCACTGGACTGCGCAGATGATCGGCTCGCTAGTGTGGTCCGTGCTGGCGCTGTCCATCGGTGCAATCTCGCTGCTGTTCGTGCTGATCCGCAAGGGCGCGGCGACCAAGGTGACGTCGCTGCTTTACCTGACGCCGCCCACGACTGCGGTGATGGCCTGGGCGCTCTTTGGCGAGCGCTTTCCGCCGCTGGCCGCACTCGGCATGGTGATCGCTGCGTGCGGTGTGGCGCTGGTGATCCGCAAGTAAGCGCCGCTGACTTGAAACCGGCTGGCGTATCCTCGTAGTTTTCCAATCTTCAGAGCGCACGCCAGCATGAGCACGCCCCGACAGACGCGCGACGATTACCGCCACTTCCACACCATCACCACACGCTGGATGGACAACGACGTCTACGGCCACGTCAACAACGTCGTCTACTACAGCTACTTCGACACCGTGGTGAACGCCTACCTGATCGAGCAGGGCGTTCTAAATCCCGAACGCAGCGACACCATCGGCCTCGTCATCGAAACACAGTGCAATTACTTCGCGCCGCTGTCGTTTCCCGATCCGGTGGTCGCCGGCTTGCGCGTTGCGCGCCTGGGCAACACCAGCGTGCGCTATGAGGTGGGGTTGTTCCGAGGCGATGCGCATGAGGCAGCAGCGCAAGGGCATTTTGTACACGTCTACGTCGATCGTGAAACGCGCCGTCCGGTGCCGCTGCCAGAGGCGTTGCGCGCCGTGCTCGAACCGTTGGTCGCCAACATCACCGCCTGAGTTACCTGCCTTGTCATGAGCGATCGACGCCCCAGCCCTACCGAGGTCGAGCTCGTCGACCAAGCCATCACGTCGCGCCGTTCGATTCGCGCGTTCCTGCCCAAGCCGGTTGCGCGCGAGGACATCGAAGCCATTCTGGATGTCGCGCGCCGTGCACCTTCAGGCAGTAATACGCAGCCATGGAAGGTCTACGTGCTGACGGGCGAGTCGAAGGCGCGGCTGTCGGAATCCGTACTGGCTGCATACGATCATCCGGAGGTCGATACGCCGCATCGCGAGGAGTATCCGTACTACCCGCGCACGTGGGTCGATCCGTATCAAAGCCGCCGGCGGAAAGTGGGTTGGGACCTATACAGCCTGCTCGGCATCGGCCGTGCAGAGAAGGAGCGCATGCATGCACAGCACGCGCGTAACTTTCGCTTCTTCGATGCGCCCGTCGGCCTCATCTTCAGCATCGATCGCGTGATGGAGCAAGGCAGCTGGCTCGACTACGGCATGTTCCTCGAGGCCGTGATGGTGGCGGCACGTGCACGCGGCATCGATACGTGTCCGCAAGCGGCCTTCACGCAATTCCATCGAATCATCAAAGCGCACCTGGCGTTGCCTGATGACGAAATGGTCGTGTGCGGTATGTCGATGGGGTATGCAGACCGGTCCGCCATCGAAAACACGCTCGTCACCGAGCGAGCACCTGTCTCCGAGTTCACTCGCTTCTTCGATTGACACGTCTACGCGCCGTGATTCGCGCACATCTTCGCGCAAGGAGCGAATAGAGACTAAAAAGTCGTTCAGTTATGTCACCAAATATGGCTGGTGCGTCGTTAGACTTCCATCATGCAGTCGGCGTGTAAGCGCGGGCGCATTGTGAGGAAGTGTTGGACGACGTTGTAAACCGTGATTGTCACCATCCAGGTGGGAATTCGAGCGGGATGAAGTGCTCTGTTCTGGAGCCTTCGCAATACGTTTTGACGCGTGACTCAGAAAGTGCCCTATGCGCAACTTTCTTCGCAAATTGTGGCCTGCCGTAGCAGGGAATTGCGTCGAAATGATGTCTGAATGATAAGGCTCCAGAGGTCAAACTTTAAGGCTGTGAGCTAAGTCCTTCATCTTGCTAAGAATTTTGTTTTTGCCTACACTTGCGCCATCTCACGCGCGGGTGATCGAATCATGTCACGGTCTGTTTCCTCATTTTTCCGACGTCTCGGCCTAGCTTCGCTGATGACTGTCGCGCTCGCCGCCGTTTCCGTCGCCTCCGTGGCCAACGCTGCCACCGCCGACAAAAAGCCCGCCGCCAGCAAGAAAGCCAAATCCAAAGGCAAGACTGTCGCCAGCAAGAAAGCCGGCGCCAAGGTTGCGGCTGCCAGCAACGATGACACTGCCACCACCAAAGTCCGCAAGGTCGTGACCGTCAAGGGCAAACGTCGCGTGATCGTGGTTGAGCGCGGTGCTCGCCCGGTGCGTGCAGCCTTTGTGCCGGCGAGCCCGACGCTGGGCGAAGCGATGGGCCTGCGTGCCACGCCGGATGCACTGGCGCTGCGTTCGTCAGTCGCGCTGGTGATGGACCAGAACACCGGTGAAGTCCTGTTCCAGAAGAATTCGGCTGCCGTGCTGCCGATCGCCTCGATCACCAAGCTGATGACCGCGCTGGTCGTGACCGAAGCGCACCAGCCGATGGACGAGCTGCTTGAAATTACCGATGACGATCGCGACTACGAGCGCAACACCAGCTCGCGTCTGCGTTTCGGTACGATGCTCACGCGTGAAGACCTGCTGCTGCTGGCGCTGATGTCGTCGGAGAACCGTGCAGCTTCGGCGCTGGGCCGCAACTATCCGGGCGGCCGTCCGGCGTTCGTTGCCGCCATGAACCGCAAGGCGCATGAGCTGGGCATGAACGACACGCATTACGTCGATTCGAACGGCTTGTCGAGCAGCAACGTGTCGAGCGCGCAGGATCTGGCCAAGATCGTCGTTGCGGCTTACAAGGTGCCGACCATCCGCCAGTTCACGACGACGACCGAGCACACGGTTAACGCCAATGGTCGCTCGCTGCACTACGTGAACACCAACCGCCTGGTACGTGGCGGCGAATGGGACATCGGTCTGCAGAAGACCGGCTTCATCAACGAGGCAGGCCGCTGCTTGGTGATGCAGGCCAACGTGCATGGCCGCAATGTGGTGATGGTGTTCCTGGATTCGGCCGGCAACCTGACGCGTTTTGCGGATGCCACGCGCGTGCGCAACTGGCTGGAGCGCAATCCGCATGTCGAGGCAGCTACGCAAGCTGCTGCGCCGCTGCGCAATGTGCCTGTGTCGACGCAACCGGCGGCGACGGTGCTGGCTTCGGAGCAGCGCGGCGCTTGAGTCGCAGTCTGATCACCCAACAAAAAAGCGCGTCATCGAACGCGCTTTTTTGTTGGGTAAAAACCGGCGCTCATTCTGCGCGCACCGGCTCCTCGTCATAGGTGTAGCCCATACCCTTGGAGATTTGCAGGGCGGTGTCCTTGAGGTTGTCGAGCCAGCTGTCCTGCAGCCGGTCTGCCGGTGCGGACAGCGACAGGCCCGCCACCAGCCGGCGCGAATCATCGTAGATGCCTGCAGCGATACAGCGCACGCCCAGTTCCAGCTCTTCGTTGTCACGTGCGTAACCGTTGGTGCGTACCCAGTTCAGTTCGCGCTCAAGCTTGGGCAGATCGGTAATCGACGTACGCGTATGGCCAGACAGGCCGGTGCGCGTGGCATAGGCTCGCACGCGGCCGATCTCATCGGCAGCGAGGAACAGCTTGCCGACCGAGGTCAGATGCAGCGGCGCGCGGCCGCCGATGGCGCGCACGACCTGCATGCCCGAGCGCTCCGAGTAGGCGCGTTCGATGTAGACGATCTCATCGCCCTGGCGTACGGACAGGTTGACGGTCTGACCGGTCAGGCGGTGCAGCGCGCGCATGGGCGTCAGCGCGGCCTCACGTACCGACAGGCGGGCCTTGACCAGATTGCCAAGCTCCAACAGGCGCATGCCGAGGCGATAGCTGCCGGGGTCGGAGCGATCGACAAAGCGGCAAGCCACCATGTCGTTCAGGATGCGGTGCGCGGTGGATGGGTGCAAGCCGGTGCTGGCGGACAGCGCTTTCAGGCTGACTGGGTCAGCGTGCTCGGCCAGCGCGTCGAGCAGCATCATCATGCGTTCGATGACCTGAATGGACGTCTTACCGGGGTCCTTGTCTGCTTCTGCCATGGGTGCAGGAATGGGTGCGGATGCGATGCAAAATTTTATCCCACGATGTGAAAATGCGCACCATCCGGATGCGTGATTCCGGATATTTTCGAGGGCATTCTCGGTCGCGCTTGCGTTGTGCTTGAGAGGGCATCGTGAAGCGCACTCACCATCGGCATGAAGAAGTTCATTGCCTGAAAACCCGCGCTGGCTGGGCGTCGGGCGCATAATGGCGGCTTCCAAGAACACAAGAGACTCCCCATGCGCGTAGGACTGTTCGTCACTTGCCTGGTTGATCTGATGCGGCCTGACATCGGTTTTTCGGTGCTCAAGCTGCTGGAAAAGGCCGGTTACGACGTGGTGGTGCCGCCCGCACAGACGTGCTGCGGCCAGCCTGCCTACAACTCGGGTGATCGCCCGCTGGCGCGCGATCTGGCAGAGAAAACGCTCAAGGAATTCGAACAGTTCGACTACGTGGTCATCCCGTCCGGCTCGTGCGGTGGCATGATCCGCAAGGGTTACGCCGATCTCTTTCGCGATGATCCGGAGCTTGCCGGCCGCTATGAGCGCCTCGCCCCCCGCGTGCACGAACTGACCGATTTCCTTGTCAACGTCGCGCGTATCGAATCGCTTGATTCCGAGTTCAAGGGCCACGTCACGTATCACGATTCCTGCTCGGGCCTGCGCGAGCTGGGTGTAAAGACACAGCCGCGCGAACTGCTCGGCAAACTACCCGGCGTGCAACTGACTGAGATGCCGGCGTGCGAGGCGTGTTGCGGCTTCGGCGGCACGTTCTCGATCAAGTACGGTGACATCTCCACCGCCATCGCCGACGAGAAGTGCGCCAACATCAAGGCCAGCGGCGCTGATGCCGTGGTGCTCGGCGATGTTGGGTGCATGCTCAACATCGAAGGCCGACTGCGCCGCACAGGCGATACGAACACGCGTGTGCTGCATATCGCGCAGGTCCTTGCCGGCGACGCTTGAGCACCAAAAACACGACGGAGACGCAATCGCATGCAAGTCCGCAGCATGGAATTCAAGGCGCGTGCCGGGCAGAAGCTTGCCGACAAGCGCCTACAGCAGAATCTCACCAAGCTCTCGACCAAGTTCGTCACCGCACGCGCGGCGGCCATCCAGGAGATTGATTTCCCGGCCACGCGCGAGGCGTTGAAAGAGCGCCGAAACCGCGCGCTGGAGAACCTCGATGTCTGGCTTGCTACCTTCGAAGCTGAGGCTACGCGCCGTGGCGCCAAGGTGCTCTTTGCCGAAACGACGGCCGATGCCGCTCGCCTGGTGGCGGAAATCGCCCGCAAGCACGAGGTGAAGAAGGTCATCAAGAGCAAGTCGATGGTGACTGAAGAGATGCGCCTGAACCAGGTGCTCGGCGAGATGGGCGTGCAAAGTATCGAAACGGATCTGGGTGAATACATCCTTCAGATCAACGACAGCGAGCCGCCGTCGCACATCATCGCGCCGGTGGTGCACAAGGATAAGGAGGAGATTGCCGACCTCTTTGCCAAGACGCACAACAAGCCGCGCCTGACCGATATTCCTGAGATGACGCGCGAGGCGCGCGAAGTGCTGCGGCCTGAGTTTCTGTCCGCCGACATGGGCTTGACGGGCGGTAACTTCATCATTGCCGAGACGGGCTCGGTGGCCATCGTCACCAACGAAGGCAACGAAGGCATGTGCACGATCATGCCGCGCGTGCACGTTGCCGTGACGGGTATCGAGAAGGTGCTGCCGACGCTCGAAGATCTGGCGACCGTGATGCGCCTGTTGCCGCGCTCGGCCACGGGGCAGGCCATCTCGAACTACTTCTCGTTGTTGACCGGCCCGCGCGCGCCCGGCGAGAAAGACGGCCCTGAGCACATGTACTTCGTCATCGTCGATGGTGGACGCAGTGGCCTGATTGGCGGTGAGTTCCAGGAGATGCTGCGCTGTATTCGTTGCGGCGCGTGCATGAACCATTGCCCGGTCTATCAGAAGATCGGTGGGCACGCGTATGGCTGGGTGTATCCAGGCCCGATGGGCAGTGTGCTGACGCCGAGCTACGTCGGTTTGTCCAATGCGCTCGATTTGCCGCAGGCTGCCACGCTGTGCGGCGAATGTAATCGCGTCTGCCCAGCATCGATTCCCTTGTCGGACCTGCTGCGCACGCTGCGCGAGAAGCAGATGGAGCGCGAACTGCGCCCGCAATCCGAGCGTTTCGGCTTGCGCGTGTGGGGCTTCATGGCGCGGCGGCCGGCACTGTATTCAGCGGGTACGTGGGTTGCGGCACGTGTGCTGCGCTGGATGGGCGGCGACAAGAAGCTGATCCATTCGCTGCCGGTCGGCAAGGGCTGGACGGATACACGAGACATGCCGGCGCCCGCCGGTAAGACATTCCGTGAGCTGTATCGTGAAAAGAGGGCGCGTGCATGACCGCTACTGAATCCCTGCAAACGCTGCGCGACGCGCTGGATCGCCACGCGCAGTCGCCTGACATTCCGCGCTTGCTCAAGTACTGGCGCGATGAGGCCACACTCGCGCCGCTGGCAGTGCTGCCGCCGGCATACGATCAGGTTCGCCGGTCGATGCTGCAGCGGCTGGACATGGCCGTGTCGTTCAGTGAGGAGAGTTGCTCGTTCTCGCCGGCATCGCTGCTCGCCGAAATGCGCCTGTGGGCAGACAAGGCCGAGGCCAAGCTCTCCAGCATGTAATCGATACGAGACATGGAACGCACGAGTCGCGTGACTGTCTGATCGAAAACCGACACGTTTGCCGCCCCTATGAACGAAACTGCCCGCGAAATCATGCTGTACGACGCCCAGAAGAAGACCGCGGGCGTCGCCTACCTCTGGTGGTTCCTGCTGGGCTTTCTGGGGGCACATCGTTTCTACGTGAAGCGGCCGGGCAGTGGCATTGCGCAGGCGGTCGCCAACATTGGCGGAACCTGGCTGGCGTTTCGCGATATGGGCAATACGGCCGGCTGGGTGCTGGCTGTCATCGGCGGGTTGTGGGTTCTGGTGGACGTGTTCCTGATCCCGGGGATGATCCGCGCGTACAACACGGTGCTGGCCGAGCGGCTCACAGCCACGCCCTGAGAGGAGTTGACCCCATGAACCGAATGACTGGATGGAAACGTGCTGTGCTGTGGGCGGTGGGATTGGTATGCGTGGGTGCCACGCTGGGTGGTTGCACGACTTCGCGCGAGCAATACAGCCAGAGCTCCAATATCAGCGCATACGGCGTGATCGATGCTGGGATTGAGCGAACCTCCCGCTGAGTTTCACTCCGTGGCCGGTGCCACGTCCTCAAACCGCCGCCACTCCCCATTGACCAGCAATTCTAACGGCTGGAACAAGGCCTTGTAGGCCATCTTGCGGCTCTGTTCGATCCAGTAGCCGAGATAGACGTAGGGCAGGTCCAACGCCTGCGCCTGGGCGATCTGCCAGAGCACGTTGTACGTTCCGTAGCTCGCCTTGTGCTCCATCGGATCGTAGAACGTGTAGACGGACGAGAGGCCGTCTTCCAGCACGTCGATCATGCTTACCATGCGCAGCTTGCCCGCCGATGGCGATTCGGGCGGCTCGCGAAACTCCACCAGACGCGAATTCACCCGACTTTGCAGTAGGAACTGCTCATACTGGTCGCGGCTGTCGTGGTCCATGCCACCGCCTGCATGGCGGACGGATTGGTAAAGCAGGTAGAGCTGGTAGTGCTCTTCGACATAGGTGAGCGGGGCGACCAACGCCTCGAGCGACTGATGGCGCTCCGCCGCGCGACGTTGCGTGCGCGAAGGCGAAAACTGATCGACCACGACGCGACAGGGCGTGCACGCATGGCAGTCGTCACAGTGGGGGCGATACGTGAAGATGCCGCTGCGCCGGAATCCGGCGCGCACGAGCTTCGAGTAGACGTCCGCATTGATCAGGTGCGCCGGCGTGGCGACCTGCGAACGCGCTAAGCGGCCATCCAGGTAGCTGCATGCGTAAGGCGCGGTGGCATAGAACTGCAATGCCGAGAGAGGAAGTTCCTTAAGCTTGCTCATTGCGCACGGTCCATCGACGAAGCACGGATTTGTCGAAGTGCCACGGCACGATGGCCGGCGCATTGGCCGCTTCCCGCACATGCGCGAGAAACGCTGCGCGCGGCACCGGGGCTCCTCCCAGCGACGCCAGATGTTCGGTCTCCTGCTGGCAGTCTATCATCGCGACGCCCTGACTGCCGAGGAAGGCGCACAGTGCTGCCAAGGCGATTTTCGAGGCGTCGGTACGGTGGGCGAACATGGATTCACCGTAGAACATGCGGCCCAATGACACGCCGTACAGACCGCCCACACGCTTGCCGGCATACCAGGTCTCGACACTGTGGGCATAGCCGCGGCGGTGCAGAGCGGTATACGCCTGGATCACGTCTTCGGTGATCCACGTGCCGTGCTGGCCCGGGCGTGCGGTGGTGGCGCACGCAACCATCGTCTCGCGAAAACCATGGTCGATGCGGATTTCCCATGCCGGATCGTCGAGCACTCGGCGCAGCGTCTTGCGGAATGTGGTCGATACGCGAAAGTCTTCCGGGCGCAGCACCATGCGCGGATCGGTGCTCCACCACAGTACCGGCTGGCCCTGCGCGTACCACGGAAAGATGCCTTGCCGATACGCAATCAGCAGCCGCTGCGGTGAGAGATCCGAGCTGGCGGCGAGCAACCCCGGCGCCTCCGACTCCGGCCCGAGTGCGCGATCGACCGGCGGGAAGGGATCGTGTGGATCCAGCCAGGCGATCATGATGCGGAGAAATGTTGAGGCTGGATTACGACGTCGTGGCCGGTGTGTCGACCGTGGCCGAGCGCATTGGCTTGTAGATGTCCAGCGTGTGGAGGCGGAAGCTGCCGTCGGTCAGTTTGCCTGCAGCGCGGTCGGCAAAGAAGCAGCGAAGCGTATGGATGACGGTCGGGAAGGCGAGGTCGTCCCAGGGGATGTCGGCTTCATTGAAGAGCGCGACTTCCAGGCTTTCCTCGCCCGGTGCGAAATCGAGATCGCTTAGTCTGGCTAGGTAGAACAGGTGCACCTGGTGCACGTGCGGCACGTTCAGCACCGAATACAGTTCACCGATCTCGATGCGGGCGCCGGCTTCTTCCTGCGTTTCGCGCTCGGCGGCTTGCGCGGTGGTCTCACCAATTTCCATGAAGCCCGCGGGCAAGGTCCAGAAACCGTAGCGCGGCTCGATGGCACGTTTGCACAGCAGGACCTGATCGTTCCACACGGGCACGGTGCCGACCACGTTGCGCGGATTCACGTAGTGAATTGTATTGCAGTGATCGCAAACGTCGCGCAGTCGGTTGTCGCCGGCGGGAATGCGCGAGACGACTGGCTGGCCGCAGTTGGAACAGAATTTCATGGGAACCATGAGCACTCAGGCAGGTGGAATATCTCAGTGTATCACCGAGGTGGCGCGGTCCCGTGTGGGGCGGGGTATCGACTGACTTGTGGAATGCGGCAACGCGTAGAAAAGCAAAAAGCCCGCTAGTGCGGGCTTTGCTGCAGTGTTTCTTATTTGGCCCAGGTCTTGGAGCGAGCCGTTCGACTTTTGTCGTTGGTTGCGGGGGCAGGATTTGAACCTGCGACCTTCGGGTTATGAGCCCGACGAGCTGCCAGACTGC
>RepKanNP_Acetate_BrdU_F21BDRAFT_1000462_pt1 | contig 14732 bp, 9 predicted proteins | sample RepKananBrdUF21B_FD_10624 | JGI IMG/M metagenome (IMG submission 10624)
GATGCCGCTGCGCCCGCTATCGGCGGCATTGCGGCGAGCCCGGGGCTGGCGATCGGGCCTGTCCACGTGCTGCAGCATGGCGCGGCCACGGTGCCCGATCACCCCGTCGCCCTCACCACGGGCGGCGACCTGCTGGACAAGGCCCTGGCCGACACACGCGCCGAACTGGCCGCCCTCGCCCACGACACCGCCGCCCGCATCGGCGAGGCCGAAGCCGGCATCTTCAAGGCCCAAGCGGAATTGCTGGGCGATACCGACCTGATGACGCTGACCTGTCAGGCAATGGTCGAAGGCCACGGCGTGGCCTGGTCGTGGCATCAGGCGGTGGAGCGACTGGCCGAACGGCTGGCCGCGTTGGGCAACCCGCTGCTGGCTGCACGTGCGGCAGACCTGCGCGACGTGGGGCGGCGCGTGCTGGGGCATATCGATCCAGCGTTGCGGGGCACGTCGCAAACGCTGCCGGACACGCCGTGCATCCTGGTTGCGGCCGACCTGTCGCCGTCGGACACGGCCGCGCTGGATACGCGCTGCATCCTCGGCATCGTCACTGCGCAAGGCGGGCCGACCTCGCACACTGCCATCCTGACGCGCACGCTGGGCATTCCCGCCGTCGTAGCCGCCGGCCCCGCTGTACTGGATGTGGCGCCTGGCACCCAGGTCATCGTAGATGGCACCGGCGGCCGGATGGTGCTGGACCCGGATGTCGCCACCGTCGCCAGCGCGCGTGCCTGGCTGCAAGAAGACGCCGCGCGCACGCAACGCGAACAGGCTGAACGTAGCCTGCCCGCCCGTACCCGCGACGGCCATACGGTAGAGATCGCCGCCAACGTCAACCTGCCCGCGCAGGCCGCCGAGGCCATCACGCTGGGCGCGGAAGGCGTGGGCCTGATGCGCACGGAATTCCTCTTCCTCGAACGCGATCACACGCCCGACGAAGACACGCAATACGCCGTCTACGCCGAGATGCTCAAGGCCCTGAACGGCCGGCCGCTGATCGTGCGCACGCTCGACATCGGTGGCGACAAGCAGGTGCCGCATCTGAACCTGCCCACGGAGGAAAACCCCTTCCTCGGCGTGCGCGGCGCGCGCCTGTTGCTGCGCCGACCCGACCTGATGGAGCCGCAATTGCGCGCGCTATATCGCGCCGCGCGCGATGGCGCGGATAACGCCGGCGAGCATGGCGACAGCAGCGCCCTGTCGATCATGTTCCCGATGATCACCTCGGAGAGCGAGGTCATCGCCCTGCGCGCCGCATGCGAACGCATCCGCACGCAGGTGAACGCGCCCCACGTGCCGCTCGGCATCATGGTGGAGGTGCCCGCCGCCGCGCTCCTGGCCGACCGGCTGGCCGAGCATGTCGACTTCTTCTCCATCGGCACCAACGACCTCACGCAATACACGCTGGCGATCGACCGCCAGCACCCGGACCTCGCCGCCGAGGCCGATAGCCTGCACCCCGCCGTGCTGCGCCTGATCCAACAGACCGTGCAAGGTGCGGCGCGCCAGAAGCGCTGGGTGGGCGTGTGCGGCGGCCTGGCGGGCGATCCGTTCGGCGCGCTGCTGCTGACGGGCCTGGGCGTACACGAGCTGTCGATGAGCCCGCGCGACATTCCGCCCGTCAAGGCGCGGCTGCGCGAGGCGGATTTCACTGCGCTCAGCGCGCTGGCCAACCGCGCCCTCGCCTGTGCGTCCGCCCAAGACGTGCGCGCACTGGAAGCGACCCTGCCCAAGGCCGCCGCCGTTGGTAAGGAGCAGGCCGCAGCATGAGTACGAAGACAAGTACAAGCGCAAGCGCACGCATCGTCACCGTGACCCTCAACCCGGCCATCGACATGACGGTCGGGCTGGACCACCTCGAACGCGGCCGCGTCAACCTCGGCCGCAGCGTCACACACCAGGCCGGCGGCAAGGGCGTCAACGTGGCCGGCTGCCTGGCCGACTGGCACGTGCCCGTGGTGGCAACCGGCCTGCTGGGCGACACCAATGCGGCGTTGTTCGAAGCGCTGTTCGCGCGCAAGGGTGTGCTCGACGGCTTCTGCCGCGTACCGGGCAGCAACCGCACCAACATCAAGATCAGCGATGCCTCCGACGGGCAGACCACCGACATCAACCTGCCCGGCATCGACGCCACGCCGGCGGATGTGGAAGCGCTGTGCAAACGCATCGACGCGGTTGCTGACGTGGCAGGCGTTGCGCTGTGCGGCAGCCTGCCGGGCGGGCTGCCCGCCGATACCTATGCACAGCTGCTTGCGCGGTTGAACCAACGTGGCGTGCGCACCCTGCTCGACACCAGCGGTGCGCCGCTCACGCAGGCGCTGGCGGCACCACGCGATGCCCTGCCGACGGCCGTCAAGCCGAACCGGCACGAGCTGGAACTGTGGGCCGGCACCGCGCTGCCCACGCTGACAGACGTCGTAGACGCCGCACGCGGTATCCACGCGCGCGGGGTGGCACAGGTCATCGTCTCGCTGGGTGAAGACGGCGCGCTGTTCGTCACCGCAGAGGGCACGTGGCAGGCCAGCCTGCCGCCCGTGCGCGCCGCCAGCACCGTCGGCGCGGGTGATGCCATGGTGGCCGGCGTGCTGGCCGGCTGGCATGCCGGCGCGAGCACCGAAGACACCGTGCGCCTGTCGGTGGCCTTTGCCGCCTGCAAGCTGCAACGCCTGGGCCCGCACCTGCCGGCACCCGCGCTGGTGCGTGAACGCGCCGCCGCCGTCCGCATGCAACGCGTGGCCTGACGTCCACAGCAACCTCCGCAGTCAACATCATCAAGGAGCCGACCATGGCAAACCTGTTGGCAATTCTCGGCGCGGACGGCCGCACGACCCGCGCCATGCTCGCCGGTGCCGCGCTGCGCCACGCCGCGCGCGAGTCCGGCTGCAAGCTCGACGTGGATGTGCGCAGCCCGGACACCCTGCCGACGATCGATACCAAAGCGCTCTCGACCGCCGATGCCGTCGTGTGGGCGGGCGTCTCCCCAGACAACGCCGCGCGCCAGGCCAACCCGCGCACGATCGAGGTCACGATCGACGAGGTGCTCGACAATGCGCGCGCCGTGCTCGACCGCATGGTCCACGGCGCCCCGGCCCCCGTCACCCACGTCACGCCGAAGCGCATCGTCGCCATCACCTCATGCCCGACCGGGATCGCGCATACCTTCATGGCGGCTGAAGCGTTGACGCAAGCCGCTGCCGCGCTCGGCCACGCCATCCACGTGGAAACGCAAGGCTCGGTGGGGGCACAGAACACGCTGTCCGCCAAAGCCATTGCGGATGCCGATCTCGTATTGATTGCCGCGGACACGCAGGTGGACGTGTCGCGCTTTGCCGGCAAGCACGTCTTCCGCGCCAGCACCAAGGCGGCCATCCACGATGGGCAAACGCTGATCCGCCGCGCGCTGGACGAGGCCACGGTGGAAGCGGCTGCCATCCAGTCGGCCAGTGCGGCTGCCCCCGCCGAACAACAGCGCACCGGCCCTTACAAACACCTGATGACCGGCGTGTCGTTCATGCTGCCCTTCGTGGTGGCGGGCGGCATTTTGATTGCGCTGTCCTTTGCGCTCGGCGGCATCTATGTGACGGAGGCATCGGCGAGCGGCACGCTGGGCGGCGCGCTGTTCCAGATCGGCGCCAAGTCGGCCTTTGCGTTGATGGTGCCGGCGCTGGCCGGGTACATCGCGTACTCGATCGCCAGCCGGCCCGGCATTGCACCGGGCATGGTCGGCGGCATGCTGGCGGCCAGTCTGGGGGCAGGTTTTCTTGGCGGCATCGTGGCGGGCTTCGTGGCCGGCTACGGCACGGATGCGATCAACCGCTGGCTGAAGCTGCCGCGCAATCTGGAAGGTCTCAAGCCCGTGCTGATCCTGCCGGTGCTGGGCTGTCTGCTCACCGGGCTGGTGATGCTGTACGTGGTGGGCGCGCCGGTTGCGGCATTGCTGGGCGCGCTCACCCACTGGCTGCGCGGCATGCAGGGCGCAAACGCCGTCCCGCTGGGGGCGCTGCTGGGCGGCATGATGGCCTTCGACATGGGTGGCCCCATCAACAAGGCGGCCTATGCCTTCAGCACGGGCCTGATCGGCGCCCAGGTCTACACGCCGATGGCCGCCACCATGGCCGCCGGCATGACGCCGCCGTTGGGCATTGCGCTGGCGGCATGGCTGTTCCCCTCGCGCTTTACCAGCGACGAGCGCCAGGCTGCCCGCGCCACGGCTGTGCTGGGCCTCGCCTTCATCAGCGAGGGCGCCATCCCGTATGCGGCGCGTGACCCGCTGCGGGTGATTCCCGCCCTTGTGGTCGGCTCGGCGTGCGCGGGTGCGCTGTCGATGCTCTTCGGAGTGGAGTTGCGTGTACCGCACGGCGGCGCCTTCGTGCTGCCGATTCCAAATGCCGTCACGCACCTGGGCGGCTACGTGATCGCGCTGGTGGCCGGCACCGTCATCACCACGGTGCTGCTGGCGGTGATGAAGCGCCGCGTTGCCGAGGCAAGCTGACGCGCCACCGCCCCTCGTTCTTGAAAGGAGCCGCGCACATCACGCGGCTTCTGTGTCTCAAAAACGCTCAAAACTGCCGCAAACACCCCGATTTGGCTTGCCTGCCCAGCCTGTTTCGCTATGATGCCGGCAATTCAAATGTAAATTTCTTCGGGGGAAGAGCCATGCAGGCACGCAGCATCACGCGTCGGCTGGCGGCGTTCGTCGTCAGCGCCATCGGCATCACAACAATGGCAGCCGCAAGTACGGCACAGGCAGAAACCGGCGTCACCAACGACACCATCATCGTCGGCCAATCCGCGCCGATGAGCGGCCCGGCCGCCGCGCTCGGCCAGCAGATGAACCTGGGCGCCAAGCTGTACTTCAACGCGGTCAATGCCGCGGGCGGCGTCAACGGCCGCAAGATCGAACTGAAGGTGCTCGACGATTTCTACGAGCCCGATGCCACCGCGCGCAATACCAAGACGCTGATCGACAACACCAAGGTCTTCGCGCTGTTCGGCTACGTCGGCACGCCGACCAGCCTGGCTGCACTCAAGCTGGCCACGCCCGCAGGCGTGCCGTTCTTCGCGCCCTACTCCGGTGCGATGGCGCTGCGTGAGCCGTTTGCGCGCAACGTCTTCCACGTGCGCGCCAGCTACAACGACGAGACCGCCGCCATCGTGCAGCAGATCCGCACGACCGGCCTCAAGCGCATCGCCGTGATCTACAACGACGACGCCTACGGCAAGTCCGGCCTGGACGGCGTGCAGCGTGCGCTGGGCACCGCGGCCGGTCAGGGCGTAACGCTCGTGGCGCAAGCCAGCGTGCCGCGCAACACCGCCGACGTGAAGAACGCCATCAGCACCGTGCTGGCGCAGAAACCGGAAGCGGTCGTCGTCATCAGCGCGTACCAGACGGTCGCCGCACTGGTGAAGGGCGCGCAGGAACAAGGCTATGGGGGCCAGTTCTATAACGTGTCGTTTGTGGGCACCAGGGCGCTGGCCGATACGCTGGGCAAGGCTGGCGGCGGCGTGATCATCTCGCAGGTGATGCCGTATCCGAAGACGGCGTCGTCGCCGCTGGTGCGCGAGTACCAGAAGCTGCTCAAGACCGAGGGCATCTCCGACTTTGACTACGGCAGCATGGAAGGCTACGTGGCCGCCCGCGTGTTTGTGGAAGGCCTCAAGCGCGCAGGGCGTGACCTCACGCGCGAGAAGTTCATCGGGGCGCTGGAGTCGATGGGCAATTACGACGTGGGCGGCTTCAACGTCAATTTCTCGCCGAGTAACCATGTCGGCTCGAAGTTCGTCGAGATGACGATCATCAATTCGAGTGGGCAGGTGATCCGCTGAGTGAGCATCCACATCGCCAAAAAGAAACCGGGCCGTGTGCCCGGTTTTTTTGTGCGTGCGTGGGGCGCTGTGTCCCGAACGCCATGGTGTGAGACGCGCACTTGGCGCTCGCAGACTCAGGTTCGGCTTTCGGGGAGTCGCGCCTGAGTCTCAGAGACTCGCCGTCGACTCTTGGAGACCCGATGGGTGACTCTCGGAGCGGCGTGCTTGGGTCTCAAAGACTCGCGGTTGGCTCTCGGAGTGCCGTGTTTGGGTCTGAAAGACTTGCGATTGGCTCTCGGAGACTCGATGGGTGGCTCTTGGAGAGGCGTGATCGGGTCTCGAAGACTCACCGTCGGTTGGTTGGGCCTCACGGTTTGGTGTTGGTGGTCCACCTCCGTTTCGTCCCCTGCCGGGGCCGACTCACTTTCTCGGTCTTGCCAGAGAAAGTCAGCAAAGAGAGGCGCGCCCGAGATGGCGACTTCCCCTTGAATTTTCATAACCGGGCGGGGATGGGGAAAACTCGCTTCGCTCAGACAGTTCCCCATCCTTTTTTCCGCCCGCTTACGAAAATTCAAGGCGCCATCAAGGGCAGGAACGGCCAAACCAGCGGTGTGCGCGTTGTGGCGCCGTGGCAGTGTTGGTGTGGTTCCGTGGCCGTGGGGCTGCGCCCCGGCGACTGCTCAGGCGGGCAGCAACTGCGGTTGCCGCTGTGCCAGCCGCCGCATGAACGCCTCGCACTGCGCGATCTGCGTCAGTTCGATGTATTCGTTGGGCTTGTGCGCCTGTTCGATATTGCCGGGGCCGCACACCACCGTTGGAATGCCCGCGCGTGAGAACAGGCCCGCTTCAGTGCCATAGTCGACTTTGCCCGCCTTACCGCGGTTGTCAGCCAACGCTTGCGCCAGCGCAACCAGTTCGTGCGAGGGTGCGATGGATAAGCCCGGTGTGTTGGCTTTGATGGCGAAGCTGATGTCGGCGTCGCTGGCGATGCGGCGCATCTGCGGCAGCAGCGTGTCGTGCGCATAGCGCTCGACCTCGCCAAACAGCCAATCCGGATCGGTACCCGGCAGGTAGCGGAAATCGAAGGTGAACTCGCAATCGCGCGGCACCACGTTAGTGGCGATGCCGCCTTTGATCGTGCCGGTATTGAGCGTGGTATGCGGCACGACAAAGGCACCGTCGCGCGCCTCCTCCGCTTCAAGCCGTGCGGCCAATGTGCGGATGTGTGCGATCAGCAGCGCCGCAAACTCAATCGCATTCACGCCCTGCGGGGTGAGCGCGGAATGCGCCTCCTTGCCGCGCACGCAGCAGCGGTATTCGCGCTTGCCCTTGTGCGCGATGATGGCGCGCATCGAGGTGGGCTCGCCGACGATGCAGCCGGCGGGCCGGATGCCGTTGGCTTCCAGATCGCGCAGCAGGCCGCGCACGCCCACGCAGCCAATCTCTTCATCGTACGAGAGCGAGAGATGGAAGCTGGCATCACCCTCCGCCGCCATAAAGTCCGGCACATGCGCGAGTGCAACGGCAATGAAGCTCTTCATGTCGGCAGTGCCGCGCCCATAGAGGCGGCCATCGCGGAGCTGCGCATCGAACGGGTTGGTGTCCCACGGCTGACCATCCACGGGCACCACATCGGTGTGCCCTGACAGCACCAACCCCGGCTTGCGCCCCGGCGATAGCGTGGCAAACAGATTGGCTTTACCACCGGTCGCGTCGTAGGTCAGGCGGCAATCGGCACCCTGCGCGCGCAGGCGATCGCGCACCCACTCGATCAAGCCCAGGTTGGAATTGCGGCTGACGGTGTCGAACGCCACCAGCGTGCGGATCAGTTGCAGGACATCGGCGGAGGGTTGCAGCGCAGCAGAAGTGGCGTCGGCGGGCATGGTGCTAGGGCTGATCGTTCAGGTGGCAGGCTGAAAACCGCAGCGGGGCAATCTCCTTGAGCACCGGCTGTTCGGTTTTGCAGCGCGGCATGGCATGCGGGCAGCGCGGGTGGAAATGGCAGCCGGTGGGCGGATGCAGCGGCGAGGGAATCTCGCCCGAGATCGCCACGTAGGTCTTCTTGCGAACCTCCAGTTTAGGCGCCTCGGCCAACAGCGCCTGCGTGTAGGGGTGATTGGGCGACGCGAAGATCGCTTCGGTGGGCGCCGACTCCACCACCCGGCCGAGGTACATGATGACCACGCGGTCACTCACGTGCTTGACCACGCCCAGGTCGTGGCTGATGAACAGATACGTGAGGTTCAGTTGCTCGCGCAGGCGGATGAACAGGTTCAGCACCTGCGCCTGGATCGACACATCCAGCGCCGCAACCGATTCATCGCAGACCAGGAATTCGGGCTTGACCGCCAACGCCCGTGCAATGCCGATGCGCGCCCGCTGCCCGCCCGAGAACTGGTGCGGAAAGCGCCGCATCAGGCTTGGGTCCAGGCCGACGCGCGTGAGCATCTCGGCCACGTAGTCGCGCTGCGCGGTTGCCTCAACCATGCCATGCACGACCGGCGCCTCGCCCACGATGTCCTGCACGCGCATGCGCGGGTTGAGCGATGCGTACGGGTCCTGAAAGATCATCTGGATGGCGAGCTGCTTCTCGCGGCGGCGCTCGGCCGGTAAGCGATCCAGATCGATACCCTTCCACAACCGCGTGCCGGCTGTTGGCTTGTGCAGACCCACGGCCAGTCGGCCGAGCGTGGATTTGCCGCAGCCCGACTCGCCCACCAGCCCGACCACCTCGCCCGCAGCGATATCCAGGTCGACATGGTCCACCGCGTGCACCACCTCTTCCGTCAGGCCTGCGCCGAACCAGTTGGCGATGCGCGAGGAGATATCCAGCCCCTTCACGAAGCGCTTGGACATGCCCTGCAACGACAGGATCGGCACCGCGCTGGGCGTTGCCTCGGTAACCGCCGCGGCATCGAGTTCAGGATGCATCGCACTCATGCGGCAGTCTCCTCGGGGCGAATGGTGACGGGATGGAAACAACGCAGCGCGCGGCCGTCGTCGAGCGCCTCAAGCGTCGGCGCCTGCGTGCAGACCTCGGTGGCAAACGCGCAGCGCTCTCGGAAGGCACAGCCGCTGGGCAGTGCCAGCAGCGATGGCGTCATGCCCGGAATCTGCCGCAGCGGCGCACCACGCGGGTTGCGCGACGGCGCCGACGCAATCAGCCCGAACGTGTAGGGGTGGCGCGGCGCCTCCAGCACCTGCTGCACGCTGCCCTGCTCGACAATGCGGCCGGCGTACATCACGCACACGCTGTCCGCCAGGCCGGCCACTACCGACAGATCGTGCGTGATCCAGATCAGCGCGGTTCCGCTCTCGCGACACAGCGCCTGCACCTCGGCCAGGATCTGGCCCTGGATGGTCACGTCCAGCGCCGTGGTCGGCTCGTCGGCGATGATGAGATCGGGCTTGTTGAGCAGCGCAATGGCAATCGCCACCCGCTGCCGCATACCGCCGGAAAATTGGTGCGGATACGCCGTCAGCCGTTCATCCGGCGACGGGATACCGACCCTCGCCAGCGCCGTGCGCGCCATGTCGCGCGCCTGCGTTTTGCTCACGCGCTGATGTGCCTGCACGGCCTCGATCATCTGCGTGTCGATTCGCAGGACCGGGTTCAGCGTCATCATCGGGTCCTGAAAGATCATGGCGATGCGGTTGCCGCGCATGTCGCGCATCTGCCGGGCAGACAGTGCACGCAAGTCATGCGTGATGCCGTCGCGACCGGTCAGCTCGATGCGCCCGCCCACCACGCGGCCTGGCGCGTCGATCAGGCCCATGATGGAGTAGCCCGTCATCGACTTGCCCGAACCGGATTCACCGACCAGGCCCATGATCTCGCCGCGGCCGACGGTAAAGGACACATCATCCACCGCGCGCGCAATACCGCCGCGCGTGGTGAATTGCGTTTGCAGGCCCTCGACGACGAGCGTCGGTTTGCTGTTGGCGGTCGTCATAGGGTCTGCAGGCGCGGGTTGAGCACGTCGCGGAGTTGGTCGGACACCAGGTTCATCGACACGATGGTCACGAGCAGCGCCAGCCCAGGGAAGAAGCTGATCCAGTACTTACCCGACAGCATGTATTGGAAACCGTTGGCGATCAGCAGACCCAGCGACGGCTCCGTAATCGGCACGCCCAGGCCCAGGAACGACAGCGTTGCCTCCAGCGTGATCGCCGAGGCCACCTGCAGCGCGGCAATCACGATCAACGGCGGCAGACAGTTCGGCAACAGATGGCGGAACATGATGCGCGACGGCGGCAAGCCCAGCACCTGCGCGGCTTCGATGTACTCACGTCTGCGTTCGACCAGCGCTGCGCTGCGCGTCGTGCGCGCGTAGTACGCCCACTGCACCGCCACCAGCGCGATCACGATGTTGGTGATGCCCGGCTTGAGCAGCGCGAGCAGGATCAGCGCCAGCAAGATCGGCGGAAACGAGAGCTGCAGATCGGCCACGCGCATGATGAGCGACTCGATGCGCCCGCCCGCAAAGCCGGCGATCAGGCCGAGCGTTGTACCCAGCACCAGTGCGAACACCGTGCTCACCACGCCCACGCCCACGCTGATGCGCAGGCCGTAGAGGATGGCGGAAAGAATGTCGCGGCCTTGGTCATCCGAGCCGAGCAGGAAGGTCATGCCATCGGAGGCCTTCTCTCCGGGGGCGAGGCGCGAATCGAGCACGTCCAGTTTGGCGAGGTCATACGGGTTCTGCGGCGCAATCCACGGCGCGGCAATCGCCACGACGATGATGATGCCCAGCACGATCACCCCGACGAGTGCGATGCGGCTCGCGCAGAACTGGCGCACGAAGCGGCGCAGGGGCGTTTCTTCAGCAGCCGGTTTGGTTGAGGTTGCAGTAGAAGTCGTCATGTCAGCCCCGGCTTTCAGACAAGCGCACACGCGGGTCGAGCACGCCGTAAATCAGATCAACCACGAGGTTGATGAGGATGAACAGCGTCACGATCACCAGCAGGTAGGCGACGATCACCGGGCGGTCGAGCAGTTGAATCGAATCAATGATGAGCTTGCCCATGCCCGGCCACGCATAGATCGACTCGGTCACGATCGAGAACGCGATGACGGAGCCGAACTGCAGCCCCACGACCGTCACGATCGGGATCAGGATGTTCTTGAGCACATGCACACCGACGATGCGCGTGTTCGACAAGCCCTTTGCACGCGCGAACTTCACGTAGTCCTGCAGCATGGCCTCTTGCGTGCCGGCACGTGTGAGGCGAATCACCATCGCAATATTCAGCAGCGACAGCGTCACGCCCGGCAGGATCAGGTGGCGGATGCCGTCGAGTGTCAGAAAACTCAACGGCACGCCCAGCAGCAGGCGCGTCTCGCCGCGCCCGTTGGAAGGCAGCCAGCCCAACTGCACCGCAAACACCATGATGAGCATCAGCCCGACCCAGAACGTCGGCAGCGAGAAACCCAGGATCGAGATCGTCATGATGGTGCGGTTGGCTACACCGTTCGGGCGCAGCCCCGCCCACAGGCCGAGCGGAATGCCCAGCACGATCGACAGCAGGATCGCGAAGGTAGCCAACTCAAGCGTCGCCGGCATGCGCTCGAAGATCAGTTTGAGCGCGGGCGTGCCGTGCGCGAACGACACACCCAGGTTGCCCTGCAGTGCGCCTTTCAGGAAGTACAGGTATTGCTCCCACAGCGGCTTGTCGAGCCCCAGCGCGGCAATCGTGCGCGCAATGTCCTGCTGGTCTGCCTGCGGGTTGATGAGGATGTCGACCGGGTTGCCAATGGCATACACGCCCAGGAACACCAGAATCGACATCACCAACAGCACCGCCACGGATTCCAGCAACCTTCGGATCAGGAACACCAGCATCTGAGGCTCGCTTCTGTGGAGAGAGGGTTATTGCGGCTTGAAGCCGTGCGCGTAGGTGCGCTCATCCGTGCGCGGCGTGTAGCTGATGCCCTTGCGCGTCGCCCACGTCGTCACCTGGAAGTGAACCGGGATGATGCCACCGTCATCCACCACGATGGCCGTCGCTTCCTGCAGCAGCTTGGAGCGCTCACCATCGTCCATCGTATAGAGCGCTTTTGTCAGCACGGCGTCCATCTTCGGGTTGCAGTACTGGCCCCAGTTGACCGTGCCGAAACCGGTCTTGGCGTCCTCACACGCCACCAGCGCACGCAGCGGCGAGCTGACCTCACCCGTCTGCGCGCCCCATCCCACCAGGCCGAATGAATATTCGTGATGGCCGCCCTTGGCCGCGTGGGTCGCCATCGGTGCCGCTTCCACGCGCGTCGCGATGCCCACGCGTGTGAGGTTTTGCGCGATGGTCTGCGCGATCTTCTCGTCGTTCACGTAGCGGTTGTTGGGCGTGTGCAGCGTGACACCGAAGCCATCGGGGTAGCCCGCCTCGGCCAGCAGCTTCTTTGCACCGTCCGGGTCGTACTTGAGCGTCTTCAGGTTCGGGTTGTGACCGAACAGCGACGGCGGCACGAGGTTGTTGGTGGGCTCCGACAGGCCCTCCATGATGCGGTCCTTGATGCCCTGGCGGTTGATGGCCATGCTCATCGCGCGGCGCACGCGTGGATCCTTCAGCGGGTTCTTATCGAGCGGCTTGCCGTCCTTGCTCGTCACCTCGGGCGTCGGGTCGCGCTTGTCGTCGGTGTACAGATAGATCACGCGGTGCGAGATCTTCGAGAAGAAGTTCAGCGACGCATCGCCACGCACGCGCGCAAGATCCGGCGTCGGCACGTTCTCAATGGCTTGCACGTCACCCGACAGCAGCGCGGCAATGCGCGTCGCACCGTTCGGGATGAAGCGCAGCGTCACATGTTCCCAGGCAGGCTTCGGGCCCCAGTACTGATCGTTGCGCACCAGCTCGACCCGGTCATCACGCGCATAACTGACGAACTTGAACGGGCCCGTGCCGATCATGCCCTTGCCCTGCGCAAAGTCATCGCTCGACAGCCCTTGCGTCGCCTTCTTCTGCACGATGAACACCGACGTCAGATCCGACAGCATCAGCGGATACGGCTGCGATGTCGTCAGCTGGATCGTGTACTTGTCGATGATCTTCTTGTTGAGGATCGCCTTGGTGTACGTGTCGAACTTGCCCGGGCTGTTGAGGATCGTGGCCGGACGATCGAGCGACCACGCCACGTCTTCGGCGGTCAGCTCGCTGCCGTCATGAAACTTCACGCCGGGGCGCAGCTTGAATTCCCACGTCAGGTTGTTGACCATCCGCCACGACGCGGCCAGGCCGGGAATGATATGGCTGTCGGCGTCCATCTTCACCAGGCACTCGAACATGTGCTCCGACACGTTGATGTTCGAGAACAGGTTGTAGAAGTGCGGGTCCATCGAGGTCGGCGGCGAGCTCATGCCGATCTTCAAATCAGCGGCCAATGCCTGCGGGCTGGCACCCGCCATCACGCATCCCGCCACGCACATCACAGCGGCCACGCGCCGCAAGGTCCGAATCATGGTCACGGCTCTTCTCCCCAAGAAGGATCGATGGATCGATTTCGCTGACGGCGCGGCGGCGCTTCTGAAGAACGCTCGCGCCGACTATAGCGACGCGCATATGCGCTCGGCAATGTGCGGCGCCACAAATTGGTGCATCCCCCTACGGCGCCCCTCGGGAAACCTCCAAAAACAGGGGCGTAATCGCACGGTCGCGGATAAAAAGCAGGAAACGTTCCATGTAAAGAACGGCCGCGACGGCTGCATGCATGCGGCGCACGCGAGTGTGCGGCGGGCCGAAGATGGCCCTTCGGCGTATCATCGAATGTGATTAAGACCTTTCAGCCAGAACACGAGCATCCCATGAAGCTGATTCCAGAGATCCAAGCCGCGCAGCCCGAAATCCAGGCGCTGCGACGCGATATCCATGCGCATCCCGAACTCTGTTTCGAAGAGCAGCGTACCTCCGACCTGGTTGCCGCCAAGCTGACCGAATGGGGCATCGAAGTCCATCGTGGCCTGGGCAAGACCGGGCTGGTGGGCGTCATTCGCAACGGCGAGGGCAAGCGCATCGGCCTGCGCGCCGACATGGACGCCCTGCCGCTAGCCGAGGTCAACCAGTTCGAGCATCGCTCCAAACACGAAGGCAAGATGCACGCATGCGGCCATGACGGCCACACGGCTATGCTGCTCGGCGCGGCACACTACCTCGCCAAGCACCGCAACTTCAGCGGCACGGTGCATCTGATCTTTCAGCCCGCCGAAGAAGGCGGTGGCGGCGCACGCGAGATGATCAAAGACGGCCTGTTCGAGCGCTTCCCATGCGACGCCGTGTTTGGCTTGCACAACTGGCCGGGCGTACCGGTCGGGGCGTTCGGTACGCGCGTCGGCGCGCTGATGGCATCGAGCAACGAATTCCGCATCACGATCAAGGGCAAGGGTGCGCACGCCGCATTGCCGCACAACGGCAATGACCCTGTGTTCGTTGGCGCACAAGTCGTTTCGGCGCTGCAGGGCATCATCACCCGCAACAAGCGTCCGATCGACACAGCCGTCCTGTCCGTCACCCAGTTCCACGCCGGCGACGCCACCAACATTATCCCGAATGAGGCCTGGATCGGCGGCACAGTACGCACGTTCTCCACAGACGTCCTCGATCTGATCGAGCGTCGCATGGAGGAAGTCTCCAAGGGCATCGCCTCAGCTTACGACTGCACGGTCGATTTCGCCTTCCATCGCAACTACCCGCCCACGGTCAACAGCGAATCGGAAACGCAATTCGCAGCGCAAGTCATGCGTGAGTTGGTTGGCGCAGACAACGTGGACGCCAACATCGACCCGACCATGGGCGCCGAGGATTTCTCCTTCATGCTGCTCGAGAAGCCGGGCTGCTTCGCTTTCATCGGCAACGGTGATGGCGACCACCGCGAGCAAGGCCACGGTTTAGGTCCCTGCATGCTGCACAACCCGAGCTACGACTTCAACGACGAGCTG
>RepKanNP_Acetate_BrdU_F21BDRAFT_1000464_pt1 | contig 14679 bp, 12 predicted proteins | sample RepKananBrdUF21B_FD_10624 | JGI IMG/M metagenome (IMG submission 10624)
GGGGGGAGCCTCGGCCTTTCATCCCGAGATCGTCAGCGCGGGGTCCGGCGGGCGCCGGGATCCGGCGTCAGTACAGCTCCGGCACGAAACGCCTGTCCCGGAGCCTGTCGTCGTAGGCGTCGTCCCGGCCGCGCTTCGGCAGGCTCACGGCCTCGCGCTTCACCGTCTTGTAGGGGATCAGGTGAAGCAGCTGGGCGATGCAGTTGAGCCGTGCCCGGCGCTTGTCGTCCGAGCGGACGATGTACCAGGGAGCCTCCTCCGTGTCGGTCGCCGCGAGCATGGCGTCGCGGGCCCGGGAGAAGTCGTACCAGCGACTGTAGGATTCGAGATCCATCGGGCTCAGTTTCCATTGCCGGAGAGGATCTTTGATCCGGGCCTCGAAGCGGCGCTTCTGCTCCGATTTGCCGACCTCCAGCCAGAATTTGATGAGCCGGATGCCGCCGCCGACGATGAAGCGCTCGATGCGCGGGCAGAGCTCAAGGAAGCGACGATACTCCCCCTTGCTGCAGAACCCCATCACGTGTTCGACGCCGGCACGGTTGTACCAGCTCCGGTCGAAGATCACGATCTCGCCGGCGGCCGGGAAGTGCGCGATGTAGCGCTGCAGGAACATCTGCGTCTTCTCGCGGTCCGAGGGCGCCGGCAGCGCGACGACGCGGAACACGCGCGGGCTGACCCGCTCGGTGATGGCCTTGATCGTACCGCCCTTTCCCGCCGCGTCCCGCCCCTCGAAGACGACGATGACGCGCTCGCCGGATTGCCGCACCGCCTCCTGCAGGTGGCAGAGCTCGACCTGGAGCTTGCGCAGCTCCCTCTCGTAGACCTTCCGCTTGAGCTTCGTGCTCCGCTCGTCCTCGTCCGCCTCGGGCTGTGCGTTCAGCATGGTCTGCTCGGTCTCATGCATCGCCCTGCTCCTGTCTCCGGCTCCTCACTCGGCCGGGACGTGTCCCGAAGTGGAGGCCGGCTCGCCGGCCGGCCTGGGCCGTTTCGCGCCCTTCCTCCCCACGAGGCCCCAGGCCCGCTCGCGCAGGTTCTGGAAGACCACGTAGAGGGGCGGGATCACGAAGATGCCGATGAAGGAGGCGGCGATCATGCCGCCGAAGACGGGAGTTCCCACGTCGCGCCGTGCGAGCTGCGAGGCGCCGGTGGCGATGACGAGCGGCAGCAGGCCGAGGATGAAGGCGAAGGAGGTCATCATGACGGGCCGGAAGCGCAGCCGGGCGCCCTCGGTCGCCGCCTCGCGCACGCCTACGCCCTGCTCGCGCTGCTCCTTGGCGAACTCGACGATCAGGATGCCGTTCTTGGCGGCAAGGCCGATCAGCACCACCATGCCGATCTGGGCGTAGAGATCGAGTGTCAGCCCGCCCCACACCATCGCCGCGTAGGCGCCGATAATGCCGACCGTGACCGAGAGCAGCACCGGCACGGGGATCGTCCAGCTCTCGTAGAGGCCGACGAGGAACAGGAACGCGAACAGGATCGCGAAGCCGAGGATGATGGCCGTCTTGCCCTCCGCTCGCTTCTCCTGGAAGGCCGTATCGGTCCACTCGCCCGCGAAGCCGGCCGGCATCGTGCGGGCGGCGACCGCCTCCATCGCGGCGAGCGCCTGGCCCGAGGAGACGCCGGGGGCGGGCGAGCCCTGGACGGTGACGGCGCGCAGGTTGTTGTAGCGGATCAGCGCAGGCGGGCCGACCACGACCCGGACCTCGGCGAGGCTGCGCAGCGGCACCATCTGGCCGTCCTTGTTGCGGACGTTGATGCGGTAGATGTCGTCGATCCTCGCCCGGTCCCCCGCCTCGGCCTGGACCTGCACCTGCCAGGTGCGCCCGAAGAGGTTGATGTCATTGACGTAGTAGCCGCCGAGCGAGGCCTGCAGCGCTTGAAAGACGTTGTTCAGGGGCACGCCGAGGATCTGGACCTTGTTGCGGTCGATATCGAGGTAGATGGACGGGTTCGTCGCCGAGAAGGTGCTGAAGACACGGTTGAGGCGCGGCTCCTCGTTGGCCGCCACGATGAGGCCGCGCAGCACCTGGGCGAGTTCCTTCGGGTCGCCGCCGCGCAGATCCTCCAGGACGTAGGTGAAACCGCCGCCGGTGCCGAGGCCGATGATGGGCGGCGGCGCCAGCGGCACCACCGTTCCGCCCTCGATCTCCCGGAAGCGCTGGCCGAGGCGCGCGATGATCGCGCCCGCGCTCTGGGCCGGGTCCTTGCGCTCCTCGAACGACTTGAGCGTGACGACTTGGAAGGCGGCGTTCCCTTGCGAATAGTTGTCGATGAAGTTGAGCCCGATCACCGAGGTGATGTCGGCCACGGCCTGCTCCTCGCGCAGGATGGCCTCGGCTCGGCTCACGAGCTCGGACGTCCGACCGACCGAGGCGCCTTCGGGGAGCTGCACCACGACGAAGAAGGCGCCCTGGTCGTCCTCCGGCAGGAACCCGGTCGGGGTGATCTTGGCGAGCTGCACGGTGCCATAGGCCGCCGCGCCCACCAGCACGAGGCCGAGGACGGAGAGGCGCACGATGCGCGCCACGGCGGCGCCGTAGCCGTCGCGGACCCGGTCGATCGCCCGCATGACGAAGCCCATGATGCCCCGGCGCGGGCCGTGATGCGGGCGCAGCAGCACGCCGCACAAGGCCGGCGACAGCGTGAGCGCGTTGACGGCCGAGAGCAGCATCGAGACCGAGACCGCGACCGCGAATTGCCGGAAGAGCTCGCCCGAAATGCCGGGTATGAAGGCCACGGGGACGAAAACGGAGAGGAGGACCAGCGTGATCCCGATGATCGGTGCCGTGATCTCGGCCATGGCCCGCTTCGTCGCCTCGCGCGGCGACAGCTCCGGGTGCTCCTCCATGACGCGCTCGACGTTCTCGACCACCACGATGGCGTCATCGACGACGATGCCGATGGCGAGCACCAGGGCGAGGAGCGAGACCGAGTTTGCCGAATAGCCGACCGCCTTCAGCACGATGAAGGTGCCGATCAGGCTGACGGGCACAGCCAGGATCGGGATCAGTGTGGCGCGCACGCTGCCAAGGAACAGGAACACCACGATCACGACGAGCACGAAGGCCTCGATGAGTGTCTTCTGCACCTCGTGCACCGTCTCGGTGATGAAGGTCGTCGGATCGTAGGTGACCTTCCAGGCCAATCCCTCGGGGAAGGTCTTGGCCAACTCGCCCACGCGCCGCTCCACCTCCTTCAGGGTCGTGAGGGCGTTCGCGCCGGGCGATTGGTAGATCGCGATCACGGTTGCCGGGCTGCCGTTCAACCGCGTCTCGCGGTCGAGATTGGCCGCGCCGAGCTCGATCCGGGCGACGTCGCCGAGCCGCAGCACCGACCCGTCCGGGTTGGTGCGCAGGACGATGTTCCGGAACTGGTCGGCCGATGTGAGGCGCCCCTGCGTCTGGATGCTGAGCTGCAGTTGCTGCTCGTCCGAGATCGGCCGGGCGCCGATCCGCCCGACCGGCGCCTGGACATTCTGGGCCTGGATCGCCGCTATGACGTCGCCCGTGGTCAGGTTCAGGCCGGTGAGCTGGTCCGTACGCACCCAGGCCCGCATCGCATAGTCCTGCGGCCCCCAGAGCGTCGCGTCGCCGACGCCGGGCGTGCTCTTGATGCGATCGAGCAGGTTGATCGTGACGTAATTCGAGATGAAGAGCGGGTCCTGAGTCGCCTTCGGCGAGTAGACGGCGAGGACGCCGAGCAAGGCCGAAGACTTCTTCTTGACGGTGACGCCTTGCTTCCGGACGTCCTCGGGCAGCTTGGCAAGGGCGATCTGGACCCGGTTGTTGACGTTGACCGCATTGATGTCGGGATCGGTGCCGAGTTCGAACGACCCTGTGAGCGTATAGCTGCCGTCGTTGCCGCTGACGCTCTTCATGTAGATCATCTTGTCGACGCCCACGACCTGGGACTCGATCGGCTGCGCGACGGTCGATTCCACCACGTCCGCGGCGGCTCCCGGATAGGTCGTGGTCACCGAGACCTGCGGGGGCACGATGTCCGGATACTGCGCGACCGGAATGGTCAGAAGCGCCAGCGCGCCGGCGATCGATGTTACGATCGCGATGACCAGCGCGAGGCGCGGCCGGTCGACGAAGATGGCGGAGAGCATGGGCTCACGTCCTGCTGGCTGACGGGCCGACCGGACTCGCGCGCACGGCCACGCCGGGCCGAACCCGCTGCAGCCCATCAACGATGATGAGTTCGCCGCCCGACAGACCCTCTTCGATGACGGTGTTCGGCCCGGTGCCGCCCTGGCCGGGCTTGACCCGCTTCGTCACCGCCCGTCCGTCTTCGACGGCGAAGACGTAGACACCGCCCTGATCGGCGATCAGCGCCGCCTGCGGTATGACGACCTTCTGCTCGGGCGCCTGGATCTGCAGGGCGACACGGACCAGTTGCCCGTCTCGCAGTACGCCCGAGGGATTGGGCATGACAGCGCGCACCAGGATCGTATCGGTCGTGCGGTCGACGCTGATGTTGACGAAGTCGAGGCGGCCCGCCTGGCCGTAATCGGACCCGTCCTGGAAGCGGATCTTCACCCCGATCTTGCCGGGGTCCGGCCGGTTGCCGCGCTCTTGGAAGCGCAGAAACTCGCGCTGGCTCACGGGGAAGATGACGTACATCGGGTCTTGGCTGACGATGGAGGTCAGGACCCCGCTGTCGGGACCGACGACATTCCCCTTGGTCACGCTCGTGCGGCCGATCTTGCCGGCGATGGGTGCGAGGATGTGGGTGTAGCCGAGATTGATCCGGGCGGTCTGGAGGTTGGCCTCGTCGCCCGTGACCGCGCCCTTCGCCTGATCGAGGGCGGCGCGGGCCTGATCGCGGGCGACGACCGTGCCGGAATTGCGATCGAGCAGCTCCTGGGCCCGTTGCAGCTGAATCGCTGCCAGCGCCTGCGCGGCCCTGCTGCGCTCCAGTGCACCCTCGGACTGCTTGACGGCGGCGTCGAACAGGTCCGGCTCGATACGATAGAGCTTCGCCCCCTCCTTGACCGGCTCGCCTTCCTTGAACAGGACGTCTTCGAGGAAGCCGGTCACCCGCGCTCTCACCTCGACGCGGCCGACCGCCTCGACGCGACCGACGAAATCGAGTGCCTGATCGATGGGCCGGCGCTGGGCGACGACGGTTCCGACCTGCAACGCAGCGGCGGGATCCGGCTGCGCCGTGGTAGGAAGAGCGAGCCCGCCGACAATCCCCAGAACGCACAGGAGAAGAAGAAAGCGGGCCATGGTCGTCCCTTGCCTCGCGCCGGACCCGATGAATCCGGCACTGCCTGTATTTTTGCAGCTTTCACGCCGGCCGCTTGATCGAACGGGACGTCACCGGAGCGCCGGTCCGGGAGCGAGGCGCGTGACGATCGCGCTGAGAGCCGTGGGCCAGGACGCGTAAGACCCAGGATGCATAAGCAGACCGATTCATCGAAAATATCGGGATGCCTTATGGCCTTGGTGCGCGGCGGCAGGAGCGGCAGGCATGAAGCGAGGCGCCTGCCGGCAGAGGCGAACAGGTCGTTCGGGAGGCGCAATGGGAGCCCCTTGCGCCGATCCTTTCAAGCAGAGGGGACCCTCGATGCGGCTCGTCGAGACGAGCCGTCGACTCTCATATCCTGCCCGTTCAAGGCTCGCGGCCCGGCCCGTCGACGGCCTCACGGAGCTTCTCTGCGGTCTTCTCCGGAGGCAGGCCGGCCGCCCCCTCACCCCTCAAAAGGAGGGTGCGCAAGCGTTCGCGGCCAAACACCCTGCCGACTTCCCTGAAGGTGAAGTAGGGGATCAAGGCGACCGCCATGATGACGCCCGCCGAAGCGAGGCCGCTGACCCCGCCGCCGCCGATCGCCGGTAGGCTGCCGGCGAAGGTCTCCCCGCGCCAAAGCCCGAGCACGATTTCCTCGACGGCATAGCCCGCAACGAGAAGAGCAGCGAAGGCGCACGACCGGATCAGAATCGGAATCATCAGAGGCCGGCCTCGAAAATGCGGGCGGACATCCATGCTCTCCGCAACGAGCATGATCTTCGCCAATATCCAGGCATTGATAAAGGCAAGTCCGTAGAAACTGTACGACAAACCGTGGCGCGACAGAACGATGTGCTCGTGCAGGATCAGGAGCCCGAAGATGACCCAGAGGTAGGCGAAGATGCCGATGATCCGCTTGGCCTCTTCGAAAATGCGATGTCCGATCCGCCGCATCTGGCCCTCGGCTTGGAAAATCCCATTCAGTGAGGAGGATTGGGATTCATCAGCATCTGGCTACGCTGATCGCCCTGCCGCCGGAATTCGCAATTCGCAGTGTTGGACGTACGGCCTTCGCCCAACGCCGTCACACGCATCATCCTGGCAACCCGTGTCCACCGCTTCCGGGCATCATCCCGCAAGATCGAAACCGGGCCACCGAGCCGCCCACACCGTCGAACGTGCGGCGCGGACGCTTCCCGAGCGTCTTACCTCATGATTCTCCTGAGATGATTCAAGATGTCAGGGTGGTCAAGTCGTGCATGCGGAACGGCCACTCTGCTTGCATCAAGCAGTCGAGCCGTCGTCCATACGAGGTATGTCTGATTCACCTGCCCCATTCGATCAAGCATCGGTATCCGAACGTGATCAGCTGGCGGCTGAAGGATCCTGCGATGATTCATTGCTCGAAACGCGCACGGATAGCGGTCCACCCGGCGCTGCGGGGGCGTATCGTCACGCGGCAGGAGCCGCTCTGGCTGCCAGCTTCATCCCGAGCGGCGTCGTTCGGCGAGGTTCCATCGTCCTGGCGGAAGGCGACCGGGACCACGACCGCCTCTCCGTTTGGTTCAACGCAGGCGGGCATCTGATCGATGCGGCCGGCGGATCACAACTAACCCTCATCCGTGTTGTGCGCGAGGCCATCCGGGCGAAGCCGACACCCTGAGCATCGGAGACCGGATGATGATCCGGGCCCTTTCCTTGATCCTCGCTCTGCCTCCGCTCCTTTGCGCCAACCCGGCAGCGTCCGGAATCGCTGAGGGCGATCGCATCCGTGTCGCCTACGCAGTTCCGAAGTCAGCCGAAGCACGCACGATCTTCCAGGAGATGCGCGCGCGACGGCTGCTGGAAGGCTTGCGCGAGACCCTGAGCGTCGTTCGGCTGCCGCGCCCTCTCACCGTTCGCCTCGACGAATGCGGCCGTGAGGGCAACGCCTGGTACGATCCGGCAACGCGCTCGGTCACGGTCTGTTACGAATTCATTCAAGACGTGCGGAGCCGGGCGCCGAAGGACAGCTCTTCAGCGGGCGTGACCCGCCACCAAGCCATCATGGGTTCGATCGCGCATGTATTCCTGCATGAAATCGGTCACGCTCTCTTCCACCTGTTGGAGGTGCCGATCTTGGGCCGGGAGGAGGACGCCGCCGACCAATTCGCCGCTCTGCTCCTGCTCAACCTCAGGCCAGCCCAGGCGCGGCAGATCATCAACGGCAGCGCCTTCCTCCTCGCGAGCTACGCCGAGGAAGAGAAGTTAGAGAAAAGCGATTTCGCTAACGATCACGGGCTGTTCCGACAGCGGTTCTACAACTTGCTGTGCCTTGCCTACGGTTCGGACAGGCGCACCTTCGGCTATCTTGCCGACCGCGGCGACCTGCCGAAGGAGCGGACCGAGACCTGCGCCGCCGAGTATGACCAGGTCGTGTTCGCGATGGATCGATTGTTCCGCCGGCACCTGCGCAGCGATCGCTTGGGTCGGGAGCATACCCGCCGGGGCTTCCGCTGGGCGTTCTGACCGCGCGACGTCCGTAGAGGCCGCGACACCGTCAGTCCCATCGGATCAAGCGCCGGTGCCAGCCTCGTTCTACCGTTCCGATCGCCAAACCCCGACCTTCGACGCGGGGCGTCGGGACCGGCACCGACGGCGCAGCGTCAGCGTGTCGATCGTCCGGCCGTGACTCGTGACCGGTGGAGTGCCCCTGATGAGAGCATCAAGACGGATGGCCCTCGCTGCCCTGACGTTCGCAGCCATGCTCGGAATGAGCTGGCCCGAATCCGGCCGGATCGGCATCGGCCAGGCCCAGGCTGCGGGCGGCTGCGGGGTCGGTTTCCACCGCGGGCCATACGGAGGGTGCCGGCCGAACGTGTACGGCGGCGCCTACGGTGGGCGCGCCTACGGCGTCTACGGCGGCCGCGCCTACGGCTATCGCGGGGGCCGAGTCTACGGAGGGCGCGCCGTGTATGGCCGGCGGGTCGGCGGTTACCACGGGGCGCGGGGCTTCCACGGAGGCGGCCGCTTCCGCCGCTAGGACATAGTTCTGCGACGGGGAGCGGTTGCATCGCGGGGCCGATCAGAGGGGCGCGCCGGACCTATGTCCGTCACGACAGCCGGCGTTGCCCGTCGCCTGTATCGGGGCCTCACCACGTCCGCTGAACCCCGACTTCCAGGCTCGACTGTCATGCCCGACTGCCATGGATGACCTGTCGCGATACTCCGTCATCGAGCGCTCGCGTGCCGGATGCGCTGTGGAAATCCGCGCCCTACGGCCGGACGATCGCGACCGATTGCTGACGGCCGTCGATCATACCAGCGCGCGCTCGCTCTATCTCCGCTTCTTCGGCCCGAGGCGCCATTTCACCGACAAGGAGATCACCTTCTTCCTCAACGTCGACTTCACAAGTCACGTGGCCCTAGTGGCGGTCACGGAGCAGGACGGCGAGCCTGTCATCGCAGGCGGTGCCCGATATCTTGTGACGCAGCCCGGGCAAGCCGAAGTGGCCTTCACCGTGATCGACCCGTTCCAAGGTCAGGGCATCGGCGGCCTGCTGACGCGACACCTCATCAGCATCGCCCGCGGAAAGGGATTGACGGAACTGATCGCGCATGTCCTGCCGGACAACGCACCCATGTTGAAGCTGTTCGAGCGGTGCGGATTGCCGCTGCGTAAGAAGCGTGATGCAGAGGCCATCCACGTGACTCTTCAACTGACTTGAATAACCGAGACTCTCCCGGCTGGATCTCCAAGTCGGAAGCGCCGGCATATGGCCTTGGAGGACGCAGAGCTCGCGCGGCGTGGAGGCATCGATGCCCGGTCCAGACCCGCCCACCCCATGCGTACCGGCGTATCACAGCCCCGGATACGCGACCTGCGCGGACGAGGGCGTTCGCCTCTGTTCATGCGGGCACGCCGGTCGCTGATCACAGTCTCGCCGGGATGGATCCGGCCATGAAGTCTGCGGCGGATCGGATTTCTACGGGCGACAGAGAATTCGTGTCGGGCCGGACACGGTCCGCTGTCCGCCCGTTCCCGGCCCTGTCGCCGTGCCTTCGCCCGCGCTCGTGGAGTGCGGCGCGCGGGCTTGCCATGTCTCCTCGTCAGTAGGGCCGGCAGCCGCCGGCATAGGAGTCGTAATAGGCGTTCGGTCCACATCCTCCATAAGTGGAGCCGTAATAGCCGGCGGCCGCTGCGGCGCCGACTCCAGCCGCCGCGAGCCCGTAGCCGGGACGGTATCCATAGCCGTAACCGTAGCGGCCGACTCTCGCGTAGCCGTAGCGGCCGGCGCCTGCGTAACCGTATCGGCCCCCGCGTCCGTACCCGCCGCGATAGCCGGCCATGCCTCCGCGATAGCCTCCGCCCCGGACTCCACCACCCCGGAACCCGCCGGCGTGGAAGCCGCCACCGCCGCGGAACCCTCCGCCGCCGCCACGGAAGCCACGTGCATCCGCCGCGACGCTGGTCAGGATCAGGGCGACAAAGGCCGCGGACGAGATTAGGACAGCTTTCATGGCAGTATCTCCGTCTCTGGTGAAGAAAATCACATCGATGCGAAACAGAGTTGATGCCGCAGCTGTGATCATCTTCGAAGCCCGCGCGGCTTCAACATCAAGGTCGTCGAACGGTATGACGAAGTCGGCCGCGCCGCTTGATCCAAGAGGACGCCCGGCGAGGTCCGCACGAGGCCGCGGTCGCATGCGCACTTGGGCATTCATGAGCATCGCGGCGCCGGCGGCCCGCGGCCTTCGCGTCGCTCACGAGCAGCGCCGATAGGCGACGCCTGTCGGATCTTGATCGCCGTAGTAGCGTTTGAGGCCGCGATCGGGTGATATCGCCATCACCACCCTGACCTCATTGCTCGCGACACTGTTCGTGCAGTCGAGGAGGAAGACATGACGATCCTTATTCGGCTGGGTCGATTTGATCTGACAGGATGCCATCGGAGTTCTCAGGCGCTTGCCGGAGATCACGAATGCGGGCGCGAAAATGTCGACAGGCTTTTTGAATGCCTTTACTTTCCCGCCGGACGAAAACACATCTGCGCAGTCGCGGCCATCCAGAACCCAGGCGCCCTGGTACCCCGACAGGCTGGAATCGACCGCCCGTGCCGGCGTCACTCCGGCCAGACTGATGAAGCCGATCATGGTAGCGCCCACGAATTGTGCGGTTTTCATCGCAACCTCCTTCGGTAACGAGATGCGCCGGATCAGCGGAGCCGAGCCTATTCTGCTTGCGTGAGCCTGTCGGCGATCAGACCCGAGGCGGCGATCCGAGACAACACCGACCCGGTGTAAGGACGTCGATGCTCTGGCGACGCGCCGTTGTTCGATATGTATGCCTTCAAAGAACGAATCAATGATCCTGCAGAGAGGATCGATTGTCGGATAAGCAGTGTTCGCCGCGATGATCTGTTCGTGACGGGTCGACGAAGGAACGGGCTGCTGTCTCAACGATTTGCATCGCAGTGATTCCCATCGCAGTCAGGGACATCAGAAGCCTTTTGCGTGGACGGCGCACAAGCTGGACATAAGCATCGAGACCCTGGGCTCATATGGTTCGCGCAGGCCGCCATTCGGTCGGCGTCAGGGTCGGGTCCCGAACGCGAGCTACTCCAAACGGATCAGAGCCGATCTTGAGGACAGTTGGCCGGGGATCACACGGTCCGCCTCTGTCTAAAGACAGGAGCGACCGAGCGTCGCCGCATCCCAAAGCCGTGCCTGTCCTGTTGGATCAAGCGTGGCGCCCGGCGCGGTGCTAGCGTGCCTGCCGTGGACGGATCGACGCGACGCGGGGCAGGACTTCGGGCCTAGCCCGGCGCGACGCGGCTCTCGATGCATGGTGTCCTCCGACCAGGAGAAGACCTCATGAAAGCTTCCCCGAGCACACGGCATCCGCGAGTCGTATGCCGCGATGTGCGTCCCGCACGGAAGCTTGAGTCATGTTCGAGCCGTATCCGATCTCAAGATCCAACCTGAATCGTGAAGCGTATCGAGGGGAACCATTCGATTAAAAACAGTGCATCGCACGGCAGCAAAACGAACCTGTAATATCCCTGGGCAGTCAGATGGACGCTATCGTCAAGAAACGGCGGCACTCCAAGCGCGCAGCGGAAGCATCAGAGCTCGACCTGGTCGATGCCTATTGGCGCGCGGCAAACTACCTGTCGGTCGGGCAGATCTATCTGCTCGACAATCCTTTGTTGAAGGAGACGCTGACCAAGGAGCACATCAAGCCGCGTCTGCTCGGCCATTGGGGCACAACGCCGGGCCTGAATTTCATCTATGTTCATTTGAATCGCCTGATCAAGAAGCACGATCTTGATATGATCTATGTCACCGGACCGGGGCATGGCGGTCCTGGGGTGATCGCCAACGCTTATCTCGAGGGAACTTACAGCGAGGTCTATCCGCAGATCTCCGCGGACGCCGAGGGCATGCGGCGCCTTTTCAAGCAGTTTTCCTTTCCCGGTGGAATTCCAAGCCACGTCGCGCCCGAAACACCGGGCTCGATGCATGAGGGCGGCGAGCTGGGCTACTCCCTCTCGCATGCCTATGGGGCGGCCTTCGACAACCCCGATCTCATCGTCGCCTGCGTCGTCGGCGACGGCGAAGCTGAGACGGGCCCCCTGGCAACCAGTTGGCATTCCAACAAGTTCCTCAACCCGGCGAGCGATGGGACGGTTCTGCCGATCCTTCACCTCAACGGCTACAAGATCGCGAACCCGACCGTCCTCGCTCGGATCAGCCACGAGGAGCTCGAACATCTTTTCAAGGGATACGGCTACACACCCTACTTCGTCGAAGGCAGCGACCCGGCCGAGATGCACCAGCTCATGGCTTCTACGCTGGACACGGTGCTGACGGACATCCTGCAGATCAAAGCCGAGGCGCGCGACAAAGGTTTTACGCGCAGACCGCTCTGGCCGATGATCGTGCTCCGCACACCCAAGGGCTGGACCTGCCCGAGCGAAATCGACGGCCGACGCACCGAGGACTACTGGCGCTCGCATCAAGTGCCGATGGGCGAGATGCACGACAATCCGGCCCACGTGCGGATCCTCGAAGACTGGATGCTCTCCTACCGGCCCGGCGAGCTTTTCGACGTGAGCGGTCGATTGCGATCCGAGATCGCCGACATTGCCCCGAAGGGTGAGCGGCGCATGAGCGCCAACCCGCATGCCAACGGCGGCGCGTTGCTGCGCGACCTCCGGCTGCCGGATTTCCGCGACTACGCCGTCACCATGACGGCGCCCGGAGCGACCATGGCGGAATCCACGCGTGTGATGGGCCGCTTTCTGCGCGACGTCCTTGCGCTGAATGCCGAGGCGCGGAACTTCAGGCTGTTCAGCCCGGACGAGAACAATTCCAACCGCTGGCAGGACGCGCTCGAAGTCACCAACCGCGCCTGGGTGGCCGAGACCCTGCCGTGGGACGATCACCTCGCGCCCGATGGCCGCGTGATGGAGATGCTGAGCGAACATCAGTGCCAGGGCTGGCTCGAGGGCTACCTGCTGACCGGCCGGCACGGTTTCTTTTCCTGCTATGAGGCTTTCATCCACATCATCGACTCGATGTTCAATCAGCACGCCAAATGGCTGAAGGTCTGCAACCACATTCCTTGGCGGCGGCCGATCGGATCGCTGAACTACCTCCTATCGAGCCACGTGTGGCGGCAGGATCACAATGGATTCAGTCATCAGGATCCCGGTTTCATCGATCATGTCGTGAACAAGAAGGCGGAGGTGGTGCGTGTGTATTTGCCGCCGGACGCCAATTGTCTTCTCTCGGTGACCGATCATTGCTTGAGGAGCCGAAATTACGTTAACGTAATCGTGGCAGGCAAGCAGCCGGCGCCGCAGTGGCTCACGATGGATGAGGCGGTCAAGCACTGCACGGCCGGGCTCGGAATCTGGGCATGGGCGAGCAACGATCGCGGCAGCGAGCCGGACGTCGTCATGGCCTGCTGCGGGGACGTGCCGACCATGGAGACGCTCGCGGCCGTCGACCTCCTTCGCCGCTATGCTCCGGACCTCAAGGTGCGCGTCGTCAACGTCGTGAACTTGATGAAGCTGCAGCCCGATACGGAGCATCCCCACGGGCTCTCGGATCAGGACTTTGACGCCCTGTTCACGACAGACAAACCGGTTGTCTTCGCCTTTCACGGCTATCCGTGGCTCATTCACCGGCTGATCTATCGTCGCCACGGGCACGGAAACTTCCACGTGCGCGGCTACAAGGAGGAGGGCACGACGAGCACGCCGTTCGACATGTGCGTGATGAACGATATCGACCGCTTCCACCTGGTGGGCGACGTCATCGATCGCGTGCCGGGTCTGGCCGCCCGTGCGGCCTACGCCAAGCAGGCGATCCGGGACAAGCTGATCGATCACCGGGAGTATATCGGTCGGTACGGTGACGACATGCCCGAGGTGTCTGGCTGGTCGTGGGGCGCCATGACGACGGCGCGTGCCGCAAGCTCGACAGAGAGCGACAATGTGTGAGGAGGGGCGCCTCGACCGGCGTCGCGCGCGGTGATGCCGAGCCTTCGCGCCGCGATCTTCGACGTAGACGGCGTGCTCGTGAACTCGCCCCACGAGCGCGCATGGCGCGAGGCGCTGAAAGGTTTTGCCGATCCGGCAGGCTTCACCACCGCCTTCTATCAAGCGAACGTTGCCGGACGGCCTCGCCTCGAGGGGGCTCGTGCGGTGCTCGAGCGGCTCGGCGGGCCGGAGGCCGCGCGCCGGTCGGCAGACTATGCGGACAAGAAGCAGGCGCTCATCGACCGGCTGATCGAGGAGGGCAGCTTCGAGGTTTTTCCCGATGCCATGCGCTTCGCCGCTGCGCTGAACGTGGCTGGACTGCGGCTGGCGCTCGCCTCCTCGTCGAAGAACGCCGCCGCGATGCTGACCCGCCTGAAGTTGCCGGACGGGCGCACGCTGCTCTCGCTGTTCGACGCCGACCTCAGCGGCCACGAGGTGCCGAAGGGTAAGCCGGATCCGGCTCTCTTTCTGCTCGCGGCCGAAGCCGTGAAGACGTCGCCGGCGCAGTGCATCGTGGTGGAGGACGCACCGGCCGGCATCCGGGCAGCCCGCGCCGGCGGAATGACCGCAATCGGGATCGCCCGCCTCGGCGACGAAGTCCTGCTGAGCGAGGCAGGCGCCGATCTCGTCGTGACAAGTCTTGATCAGGTCGAGGTCGCCACTCTGGCCGAGGGCACGCTGCGCGCCCGGGCTGCTCAGGAGCCCGTCGAAGATGCTTGATCTGCTTCAACCGACGGAGGCGCCCGGTTGGGTTCTGGCGCATGAAGGCTACAACGTGCTCACGGAAAGTGCCGTCGAGTCGCGTTTTGCCCTCGGCAACGGCTTCCTCGGAATGCGCGCCGCGCGCTCCACGAGCCGAGGGCCGACCTGGGTCAGCTGGCTCGGGTACATCCGTTGGGCCTCATGGCCGCGC
>RepKanNP_Acetate_BrdU_F21BDRAFT_1000474_pt1 | contig 14454 bp, 27 predicted proteins | sample RepKananBrdUF21B_FD_10624 | JGI IMG/M metagenome (IMG submission 10624)
CCTTGTCCCAGTCGTCGCCGTTGGCCTTTGCGTCGGCTTTCCAGCGGCGGGCCGTGCTGATCGGTACGCCAGCGGAGACGGCCGCCAGCTCCAACGACAGCCGCTGGAACACGAACGCGCTGCGGACCTTGTCCCGCACTGCCTGGTCGTACGCCATTACAGGCCCAACTTGCGCTTGGCGAACTCGACGCCGAGAGCGGTTAGCACTGCCGTGAAGCCGCCGGCAATGGCGCCCGTCTGAGCTGCTTTCACCTCGACGGCGCGCAGGCGTTTGTCCATGCTGTCCATGCGTTGGCCTTGGCTCTGTTGATTCACCAGCATCATGTCCAGCTTGCCCTCCATGCGGCCAAGCGCCTGGACCAGGTCTTTGTCGTCCATCAGATTCTCCGGGTGTGTTGGTCCAGGCGTGCCTGGCAGTTGATGCAATACCGGCAACCCGGTACTGCCAGGCGGCGGGCCTCGGGAATCTCCCGGCCGCAAAGGGGGTTCGTGCAGATTGGGGCGGACTCGCCCTTGGGGATACGCGACCGAACCGCCTCGACGGTCGCGTCGCGTTCCAGCTGTTCGACGCGGCTGGCTTCGTCCAGGGCTTTATTGCTTAACATCCAGCCCTTCCTCGTAGTCGATCAGCTTGTTGAGCTGTGCTTCCAGGTCTTTCGCTCCTGCCGCGTAGTCGATGTGATGACTCAGGACGCCGGCTTGAGTGATGGCCGCGGGGGCGAGATCGTCGTCTCCTGGAGCGGCACCGGTGGTTTCGGTCGCTTGAGCAGGTACGCTGGTGCCTTGGGCGTTGGCGGGCACTGAAGCACCGATGGCTGCGTTGTAGCTGCGCAGCCAGCCGCGAGTGAACACGCAAGCAGGAACAGGCACCGGCTGGGCAGCCGGCGCCGGACGGTAGACAGTCGTGACATGGGGCACCTGTGCATGAAGGTCGGCGGCCGTCTGCGCGTTGCCGCGCTCCTGGTCCACCAGCTGGCTGGTCAGCAGGTTGCCCAAGGCGACACGCTGGCCAAAGTTCTGCAGGGCCGTGTTCAACCCTGCGGCGGTGACGGTGGCCAGGCCTGTCTTGTAAGTCGACATGGCCAGATCGCCGTTCTTGGTGGCTTCCTTGAACCCCAGGTGATAACCCACGCCGCCACCAATCATGGCGATGACCAAGGCGATCAGCAGGATCAAGGGGGCGTTAAGTAGACGGTTGGGCATCGGGCTTGCCTTTGCTGGTGACGTAGCGCATCAGGACTGTGTAACCGCCCACGGCCGCCAAGTAGACGCCCCATATCTCGGGCGTCAGGCGGTGGTCCCAGCCTTCGCGCAGGAACACCACCGTGGCGGCTGCGTTGGCGACGTTGGGCCACAGCTTGGTGTGGGAGAGCCGGCCGGTGCCGGCATCGGTCACCAGCTCGGCCAGGCGTTTGAGGATGTAGCGCAGCAGCCGGATCATTTCAGCGTGGCCAGCGCCAGGCGTACGCCTTCCTCAATGAGCGCAGCGCTGTAGGGCTGCATGCCGTTTTCGTGTCGGATGATTCCGCTCACGATGCAGCGCAGCGTGCCGCCGTCCGTCAGGTCGATGCGTGCGTCGGGGTGGACGGCCAGAGCCTGGGCCACTGCGGCGATGTACGACTCGGTGTCGTTTTCGTTGGGCGGTGCCCAGCGCGAAATCACCTCGCGCACCGTGTCGATACCTGGGCCACCGATGCCGGGCATGCCGGTCTTGCTGCGGTAGTTGAGCAACACGACCGCCATGGCACGGATGCCAAAGCGCGGCTCGGAGAACTGGCAAAAGTCCTTGTCCGTGCGCATGTGCGACGGAATCAGGCCCTGCCAGTCGTCTTTCCAGCGGATGTTGCCGGGGTTGTTGTTGCGGATACCACGTGGTTGCACGGTTCACTCCCTGACATGTGTCCAACTCCACGGCAGTCTCGCGCGTGCGTAGTGGGGACTGGAGTTGGACAGATGTCAGGGAGTACCAAAGACAAAGCCCCGCGCTTGGCGGGGCTTGTTGTCGGGGAAGGTAAAGAACGCCGGGTCAGTTTGATGCGTTGCGCCAGGCGCGAATCTGTGTGCGCGCGTCTCGGATGCGTGCGGCCAGCACCGGACGAGGAACGTCGGACAGATCAGCTTGGGTGAACTGGACGGCGATAAAGCAGTACCCCCGCGTCTGATCGCGGCGATACATCGCCCACTCATAGCCGCCTGAAATCGGACGCTTCTCGTTTGCGACCGACTTTCCGCGCCTCGCAACATACGTGGTCATAGCGGGCTCGTCGTCCTGGTAGTTATCGCGTGGTGTCGGTTGCTGCATAGGGCCTCCCGAAATTTCGGCCTATTGTGCCACTTACCGTTAAAACAACACATTCTGTGCGCTGGACGCCGGACCACTTCTATCGGTCTCGTTCAGGATGCGCCAGATCTGGCGGTCACTCTTGCGAAAGCGCGGCGCCATCTGGGCTACGGCGCGCATGGCAGCCATGCGCTCGACCTGCGTCAGTCGGTCGAACTCCGCGCGGATCTCCCGGTTGCGCAGCTCGCGCAGCGCCTCGGAACAGTTGGCGAAGTACAGTTCCTGGCCGCCGAACTTGCCGACAAGCTGCAGGGCCGCTTCATCTCCGATCACATCGGCAACCAGGCGGAACTGCTTTTCGCCTGCGGCGCTCTTGCGCACAGGCACGCGGTAGGTTGAACCGCCGAACGTCTCGACAAGCTGCAGCGCAGCGGCGGCGCCAACGGCGTCGACCACCTGGTGAATCACGCGGGGCAGCAGGCCCTGGACGCTTTCAAGCTGCATGCATCACCCGTTTCGGTTGGCGCTCATCTGGAGCGCGGCGGTCAGGCGCCAGAGCTGATCGCGGTCGCACCACTCCAGCTTGTCGACGTTAAACATGCGCTTGGCCATCGCCTCGGCGTAGGCCCACGGCTTGCCGCTGTCGGCCAGCAGCGCCTCGATCTTGCCGACCAGGCGTGCACGGTCGCCACCGATGCGCGGCTTGCGGCCGGTCTGCTTGGTCGGCTTGAAGCCCGAGCGCTGCAGGTGCGCCAGCACCTTGGTGGCGCCGGCATCGTCCAGGTCTTTGGACGACTGAACGCCGCCGACCGACTGCAGCATGGCGCGGTAGGTATCCTCATCCATGCCGAGCTGCTTTCGGGCAATGTGGATCTTGGCCAGGTTGGCGCGGGATGCCATGGTTATGCCGCCTTCGCTTCGGGCTTCGGGTAGCCGATGCACACCAGTTGGATGTCGCCGCACGTCTTGGCGAAATGCCGCAGCATCGGCTTGGCCGAGGACCAGGTCGGCGAGTAGTGGGTGACCTTGGCATCCAGGTCTGGAATTTCTTTTCGCACCCGACGTACACCGTAGACCTTAGTCATCCCTGTGCGGAATTCGGTCGTGTACTTGTGACGGTGCATCGGGCGCATGAAGCGCTTGGCCTCTTCGCAGTCGCCTTTGACCCAGCTTCCCTTCCACTCACCGTTGACGTACACCATCAATTCGTACTTGAGTGGTTTCACTTGCGAGACATGAATATCCACCCGATACCCGTCGCACATGAGACGGACCATTCCGTAGGGAACGGCCAGTTCGTCCTCAATAGCGATGATCTGCTCACGGGTCAGTTTTGCCACATCACTCTCCTTTGCTTTTCGTCGCTGCCTTTTCTGGCCGTCCCGCCATGACCGCGAACACGTTGATAACCGTCGCCGCGATCAGGAACGCCCAAGCGACGTAACGGAAAAAATCGACCATCCAGCTCATTCCTCCGCGTCGCCATGCTGCTCAGCGCGACGATGCTCGATGAAGGCCAGGACGATCACGGCGCTGGCAAGAACGTGGGCCAGCAGAACGATCCCTTCAGAACTCATCCAACACCCCCTGTTGGTTTTGATTTGGCTGCTCATCAGTGCCTGGTCACCACACCGGGCAGACGCCCGCTCACGCGGGCGTTTCGCTTGTCGCGTGGGGTCAGTTCACCAGCGCCTTGAGGTCGCTACCAGGTTTGAACTTGGGAACACGCGCAGCTGCCACCTCGATCTCTTCACCCGTGCGCGGGTTGCGTGCGAGACGTGCGGCGCGCTCGGTTACGCTGAAAGTGCCGAAGCCAATCAGGGTGACGTTCTCGTCGTTCGCTAGGCCGGCCTTGATACCGCTCAGCGTCGCCTCCAACGCCTTGGTCGCGTCCGCCTTGGTCCAGCCGGTTGCGACGGTGATGTGGTCGATCAGATCAGGCTTGTTCATGGTTCGATTTCCTTGTTGGTTGGGTTGCCGGGTTAAGCCGACCCGGCGCGGGTTGTACTCATCACGGCGGCCATAAATTCGATGGCGTCGCGTGTGTGGTTGCACGAGTCCTTGAAGACGTAAAGGGCATCCGCCTTCGCGCTGTCGATCGCCGCTTGCCACTCAGTCGTTGCCGCTTGCTGGCCGGTAACGAGGAAGTAGTCCCCGTCAGGCAAATGGCGCACACCGTCTTTCCAAGTGATGCCGATGGGCTTGCCATCTTCAACAGCTAGTAGTGCGATCTGGAGAGTCTTAGGCGTAGTCATTGCGCGCGCTCAGACCTTGGCGATATCGAGCAGCACCGCCTCGTACTCGTCGCTGCCCTCAATGCGCTTGTAGAACCGCACGTAGCTCTTGGTGCCGACCACCTGGAGGCTGTCCCCAATGGCCTGCATGGCCTGTTTCCAGCGCTCGTCCTTGATGTCCAAGTTGCGCAGCGACAGCACGCGACCGGTGTTCAGTTCGCCTTCCTTGTCGGTGTCGAAAGCGCGCTGGATGATGGCTTGAATCTCCGGGCGCGATCCCTCGGCCCACTCGGTCAGAAGCTCATCGATGATCGCCTTGGCCGCCTGCAGGCGCTCGTCGAATTTCAGGTTCTCGGCGCGCGAGAGCTGAACCTTGTACTTGCCGTCGAAGCTGTGCAACGTCACGTTGCCTTTCTTGCCACCGCGCTTGACGCCGTACTCCTCGGCCGACATCTCCACAAATGCCTCGATGTCCTGGTAGGCAGCCTGCTTGATCTTGCGCAGAACCTCCTGCTCGGCTTCGGCTTTCTGGAACAGCTCCTGCACCAGTTGGTCGCGCGCCAGGTCGATGGGCTTAACCAATTCCTTGGGCACCAGGTGTCCCTGGGCGTTGGTCATATAGCCCGCGTGAGCTGAGCTGTGTTGCGTTGGCATGAATTACTCCTGGTATGGATGGGTTAATGCTTGGTCGTGGAAGCCGGCGCGTGATGTGCTGTTGTGCCCTTGCCTGACACCACCACAACTTGTCCTTTCCACTTGCTCAAAGACCGGCGGCGTACCTCGGCTGCGTACGTGCTGGCCTGGTCGAATGCCTTATGGGAGATCCAGCCGATATTCCTGGCATAGACCGCCAGCGCGAGAGCGCTGGCCACCATCTGGCAGACCTGCAGCGGATTCAAATCGGGTTCGTGTGCGGCGTCCGCCAGGTACTTGCAGTAACCCGATGCCACTACTTCCAGCTCGCGCGTCCAGGCAATCGGCTCCCCGCACGCCTGCTGGAAAGCGCGCTTCTCGATGTCCGCGATCAGCTCTTTAGTCAGCATGAGTTTCCCCACTAGGTTGTGCGCGCCGGCTCCCTGCCGCGCGCAATAGGTTTTGACGAACGTCGGCCGGTGGAGCCGAACGTTGGGGTGTTTCAACGGTGACGGCCCGCATGCGCTCCGGTTGCGTGCCCATGCCGGCGTGTCCAGCCCGCTGCGCTTCGGCCCTTTGCTCGGCCGTCGCGGCTGCCTTGCTGGCCAGCCCGACGACAACGGTGTGCAGGTATCCGTGCGACTTCAGCGGCAGCTTCAGCGACCCGGCGTCACGCCGTGCGGCCATTTCCTCGAACGCCTGGCGCCAGTAGTCGAGCGGTGCCGGGTGCGTGACGCCGTGCACGTCGCGGACCGTGCCGGCCTTGATCGATGCAACGACCTCGGCCAGGACCGAAGCAACGCGCTCGTACCGCATTTCGGTCTTGACCGGCGCGAACATGCCGACGTAGCCGAGCAGCGGACGCAGCAGCTTGGCGCCGTCCGTGTGGGCGTTGACCAGTTGCAGGATCGCGTCACGCACGCCTTCGTGGGCGAACACCACGTCAACAGACAGCGGGTTTCTGCAAACCGGGCAAGTAAATGAGGGAAGTGGCATCAACCCTCCTTCAGACGGTCGGGCGCGGTTGGCTGTACACATGGCCTTGCGCTTGGTTTGAGATCTGACCTGCGTTGAAGGCCAGGAGAGCCACCACGAGCGTCCAAACGACGAAGCCCAGGCGGGTGTGGAGAAACTGGCGGATAGTCATGCGCTTGCGCATCACAGCCCCCGGTCCAGTTGTGCGAGGCGCGCCAGCAGCTTCTCTTCGTTCTGGCGGTACAACAGCTCCAGGGCGGATTGATTGCGCTCGGCCTTCATCAGCTCTTCGCGCATCCAGTCGACCTCGCGGTTTCCACGCGTCAGCTCTTTCGTCTGGCGGCGCAGCTTGCGTTGGATGGCCATGCGCTCCCGCATCAGCTTCCATTCCGCTGCCAGGCGTTTGGCAGCAGCGGCAACCTCGCTGCGAATGCGGGCCAGGCCGGTGCGCAGCTCAGCCGTGACCAGGTTGTCGAATTGCGGGCCTTTGGTGACGACCAGGCTGCCGTGGAGTGCCCGGGGCACTGTTCGTTGATTGCGCTTCATTGCGAGGGCTCCTTAACGGTTAAGTCGACTTGGGGGCCGCCCACTTCGGGCAGCGGCAGGGTCTTGGTGTCCAATGCGGCCATCGGCATGTCGGGCTGCTTGCCTGATTTGCTCGGCGCACGCTTGACGACGACTGGCGGCGGTGCTTTCGGCTTCGGCTTGTACTGGCAGCCCTGGCACGCTTGCCAGTGGTGCATCTTCATTGGGTTGTGATTCGGCGCCTTGCCCAGGGCCTTCTCGCGGCAGTGCTCGATATCGACCTGCTTGCCGTCATACGTGCACGTGATGCGCTCGAATGCCTGGCGATAGCGCATCTCGATCCGGGCGGTGCTGGCGGTGCCCTTGCCGTACTCGCCGAGTCCGTTCAGCAGGATCGAGAGCGTCGGCCGCGAGACACCCATGCGCTCTGCAACCTTGGCGGTCGTGCTGGCCTTGACCTCGCGCTGCAGGCCGATGAACCAGCTTTCGACCATGTATGCCGGCAGTGGCTTAACGTCATTGCTCATCGTCCATCCCCTTTTGCTCGGTCCACATCACCCGGTTGTATTTGGGGTTGGGATCGAAGACCTGGCACGCGCGCTGGATCATCGGGGCACGCGGGCCGGTGTCGAGCTTGAGGAAGTACCGAGCCGGCACAGGGCAACTGCCACGTACGGCAGGCTTCGTTTCTTGCAGGTAGCCAGCCGCAGCCAGGTACAGCACATAGTTCTTCGCGGTCTGCACCAGTACCGGGTGCGAGGCCGTGCTGCACATGCCCGCCAGCTCCCGATAGTTGAAGTCGTTGCCCGGCTTGCTGAACATGCGGCGCATCGTTCCCCACATGGCTTCGTTACCTCGGCCTTTGGTCACGATCTCCCCGGTCCTACGGACGCGGGGGGCCTCAACGCCGTTATCCCGGACGAGACGGTAGGACTTGCGCACCGCAATGCGGCCGGCCCTCTCGTCCGGGATAACCTCGATGAATCCAGCCTTGAGCAGGTTCCTGACGTAGTCTTCGATGACGCCTTCCAGGCCACCCACGACCTCGGCAAGGTCGCGTTGCGTAAAGCACTCGCGGTGGCGGCGCATGGCTTCCCAAACGCGCTGGCGCGGAGACTTGCCGCCTTTCATTTCGAGGTGGGCGGGCTTACGCGACATGGGCGTCCCCCTCCGCCTTCTGGCGCTTGCTGCCCGTTGCTGCAGGCTGGTACAGCTCGCGGTCGCCCCACAACGCCAGCGTCATTTCCGACTCGGCCAGCATCATGGCTTCCTCGTGAATGCGAGCGAGGTTCACGCAAACGCGGCGCACTGAGCCGGCGGCCTTGGCGACCACGTGTTCGAGCAGATCGTCGGCGATGGTGACGCCGCCGTGGCAGTAGATCGGCACGAGCTTGCGCGCGTCATCGAGCGAAACCGGGGCCGCTTCGATGCGGGCCATGACGCGGCTATCGAACGCTTCCCAGCTCCGGAGCTTGGCCGGGATGCGCTGATCACCCACGAGCAGCAGCGTGCCGTGGCTGGCTTCGTAGATGTCGCGTACCAGCTCGATCATCGAGCCGTTGCGCAGACAGTTGTTGAACTCATCGATGATCAGCGGACGGCGGCTGCCGCGCAGTTGGTCGGCCACCTGGTCGAGCATCGCCGGGATGGTCTTCTCGGGCTCGATGCTCATTTCGGCCAGGATCTTGGCCAGCAGCGTCTTGCGATTCCAGGCGCTGCGCACCTGCACGTAGTAGCCGCGCATTTCGGTGGCGACGGTGTTGCAGGCCACTGTCTTGCCCGTGCCGGGCGGGCCAAACATCACGCCGATGCCAGGCAGGCCATTGACGCGTGCGAGCAGCTTCTCCAGCGTGACGGCAACCAGGTGCAGGTTGGTGATGGGGGCGACCAGATTGACGGTCGCGGGGCGTTGGGTCATGATTCAGGCTCTCCTGTTGCTAATGCGTTGCTGCTGCTACAGCAGCGCGTTGGTTAAGCGGGTGTCTTCAAGCGGTCTTTCGCTGCCATGTCCGGAACTCGGCGGTCTCCTGGTAGGTGTGCCGCCATTTCCTTGCCTTCTCGCTGTCGATTTCCTCCTCTTTCAGGTTGATCAGCCGCTGCCATTCGGCGTAGCGGGCTTCTGTTGTCGTTGGCACTGACCAGACCGGCGCATGGGCCGTGCTCATCGGTGTGGCCACCGGCGCCTTAACGTCGATGGTTTCCACGTCCAGTGCCGCCTTCGCGCGCTCTTCGAGCTGGTCGCGGCGAATGTTCATGAAGCCGGGGATGACGATGGTGTCGCTGGGGTTCAACTCCAACGCAGGGGCGCCGTGCAGTTCCTCGCGTACTTCGGTGAGCTTTGCCTGCAGACGCTTCTCGCGGCCCTCGGCGCGCTTTTCGCGCGCACGCTCGATGACCGACATCGGCATGTAGTCCCGCTTGTTGGCGTCCAGCTCGGCGGTGCAGATGAAGCGGCCGGTGTCGTCGTACACCCACACCGTGCTGGGGTCGTGGATGTCGTAGCCCACGGCAAGCTGCTCGCCGTGGAACTCCTCCAGGTCGCGGTTGAAGTAGCGATTGCCGAACACCTCCAGCTCGGCGCGGCGCACGGTGCGCAGCACTTGCGGGCGGAACAGCGGCAGCGCGTCGTCGTCGTGCACGCGAGCCGGCTCGAAGCCCTTGTCTTCAAAGGCTTGCCATTGCTCGTTCGGCGTCATGTGGCGGCGGCGGCCGGATGCCGGGTCAACGATCTTGGGCAGCGAGCGGTGCGGGCGGTCGTTGTACTCGTCCACCTTCTGCTGCGCGAAGGTCACGAACTGCTGCCAGGCCATCAGAGGCATGGCCACCACCTCGCCGCGCGTGGCGATTGCCTTGCGGGACAGCTTGAAGGTGGCCAGCTTTGCCTCGCGGTCCATGTCGTGGCCGATGTAGCCTTCCACTTCGCGTGCAGCCTTAACCCAAATGGTCTGGTGCAGCTTCTCAATGACGCCGCGCGCTTGCGAGTTGTAGGGCAGGCTGTTGACCATCTCCATGCCCAGCCGACCCATCAGGCCGGTGGCTTCGTCGGTCATCATCGAGTTGACGTAGCCGGAGCCGTTGTCGACATAGAAGATCGCGCAGATACCGCGCTCGATGCATGCCATCCGCAGGGCATCGAGCACTGCAAGCGCGCTCTCGGCCAGGCCGACCGACCAGCCCACCACCTTGCGGGTGGCAATGTCGACCACGGTCGTGATTTCCGGGCGGAAGGGGCGACCGTGCAGCGGGTGCTGGACTTCAGCGTCGAAGGTGTGGCCGTCGGCGCTGTAGATGTCGCCCGGCAGCAGGCTCTCGAACCCGCGCCGGATGAACGGCTTAATCGTCTTCAGCTCGCGCGCACCCATGCGGCCGGCTTCGCGGCTCACGTTGCCGATCTTGGCCAGGAAGCGGCGCACCTGGTGCACGCTTGGTACCTCCACGCGTGGCACCTGCGTCCATTCCTTGAGGAACAGTTCGTAGGCGTGTGCCACCGAAGGCTTCTCCGGCCGCTGGAAGTGGCCCAGGAAGAACGGCGCCCATGCCGGCACGGACATGTCCCGCTCGGGGAGCTTGGGCACCAGGTTGCCGCAGCGCTCATATTCAACGAACCGCAGAATGCTACGAACCGAAGGCAGACCGTCCGCGCTGCTGCGCCCGCGTTCGTCGCGGGCGAGCTTGAGCATGGCGACCAGCTGCTCGCTGGCGGTGCCGATGCGTGCCATGTCGAGCAGGACCGTGGCGGCGCGCTTGCGGGTGTAGTGCGAGCGCTCCATCAGGGCGTTAAGTGCTGCCAGTACTCCCTTTCGTGCATCGGCCTTCAGCGTCTGTGCGCGGGTTTCGTCGCGGCGCTGGTGCGGCGTGAGTTCGCGGGCCGCAGCGGTCGGGGCGGCGACGGCCACCAACTGCTGGGCTGCCTTCGCGCGGATCGAGTCCATCACCTCGGCAGGCGGTGTGTACTCGCGGCGGGTACCGCCTACGCCGGTCGTTTCGACAAACGGCCAAGATTCGCGGGCAGCCTTTGCAATCAGCTTCCCTTTGGACGTCGGTAGGACAGGAAGACGCAACTCAGCAAGTTCGCTCGCGCTGTAGCTGGCTTTCACGACGACAGTGGAGGCCATGTTAAATTTGCCGTCCATTTTTGAACCGAGCCAGCAATGGGACTAGGCAACTACGCGTCAGCCAGCAGAACGCTCGCGGAAGAACTTGAAGCGCTTCTAAGCGAAGAAGACGTAGTCGAACTCGCAGACGAGTTAGGGCGCCTAGGATTCGATGCGTTGCTGGCGTGGACCGAGCAGAATGAGTTGGCGATTGCGCAGTTCGCTGCCGCAACACCGTCTGTACGCAAGCGGAGGAAGTGGAGCAGCCCGTTTGAGCGCTCACTTTTTGTGCTTGCCGCCGCAACGCATTGCCGCATGGGGCAGGCGCTGCTTGATGTGCTTGTCCGGAGCGAACCCTATCTGCAAGCAGGCGGCTCCTATCGTGACACCACATCCAGTGCTGGGTCGATATACCTAGAGCTTTGGCGCACGCGCATTCCGTACTGGCCAGAGGCCTTTCTTCGTTGGGCGCCGTCGCCTTTTGATTCGGATTGAGCACGACTTAACCCCGCTTGATCCGTTCGGCGATCTGACCGAACAGCTTCTCGTCCATCTGGCCTTCGATGGCCTTGGACTTCGCAGTCAGATGGCGCCGCAACACCTCCATGGCGCCGAACTCGGCGCACAGGACTTCCTCGGCGGTGAGCACCTTGCGTGCGAACTGCGCAGCAAGCCAGTCCAGCGGCGTGAAGTCCTGGCAGACCATCATCACCGCCATGAAGGCGTCCACAGGAATGCGGCGGTCGGCCTGGCTCGGGGCAACCCACAGGTCCAGGTGCGCCTTGGTGACCGGGCGGCAGAGGATGTCGGCCATGCCATCTGCAACACGTTCGCGGGACAGGCCCTTGCCGAAGGCGGCATCCAGCGCGGAGACGAGCGCCTGGCGGATGCCTGCGTCCAGAGCGTTCTCGCCTTTGACGGCAACCACGCCGGCGGGCGTCTCGACGGCGAAGACGTCGAAGTTAAGAGCGAGCTGGCCGGCGCTGTGCGCGGCGCGGCTGGATTGACGGCGCTTGTTCATGGTTAAACCCCGTCGATCCGGTTACGGGCTTCCTCGATCGACATGCCGCCGCTCAACAGCTCGGCCAGCATGTGCGTGAGATAGCCGACCTTCATGTTGGCGCGAATGTCTTCGGGCATCTGCTGCTGCCACTTGGGCAGATCAGCGTCGGCGCGGTCGCTAATGCGCTTAGCCAGGTCTTGGACGTCGAACATGTGTTCCCCCGGTGCTAAAAGTGGATCGAAGTACTAGGCAGCGGCTTTAACCGTGTCGAAGTGCGCCGTCCCGCTATACTTCTGGGCGTAGCGAGGGCGGATGCGCCGGCCTTCCGGCGTCCAGCGTTCGGGCCATAGTTCATGGCCCGGAACGTTCAGAAAATGCATGATGGCCAGTTCACCGGAGTAGGCGGGGCGGGTCAGAGCATTGCGGACGGTCGAAGGCGGCAAACCGTTCTCCCGCGCCAGGTCGTTCATCGTGCTGCCCTTCTTGCGGATGGCGGCCTTGATGTCTTCGCGGTGCCATCCGGCGGCTTGTTTTTTGCTCATGGCGGTCTCTTCGCATCCACCGGCATTCGCCGGTTTTTTGGTCGGGGCGTAGTCCCGAAGGTCTGGTTTAGCGAAGATTAAGTGTTCCGAAGAGTTCCGTCAAGACTATTCCGCATGGGAACACTTGGATGATTCGCGCCCTTAGCGCGTAATCCATGTAACCCATTGATTTTATTGATGCGAAAGCATCTGCCCCTTGGCGCATGAAGTGTGCCTTGACGGGAATACTTTTAGGGGATTGAGTGTGCCGCCCGAAAAGCTCTACTCGGCAGCCGAAATAGCCAAGATGCGCCTGGAAGGCTTGCCCACGACGAAGGGCAAGGTCATCGAGCGTGCCGCCTCTGAGGGCTGGCAATTCGAGGAGCGCAAAGGCATAGGTGGCACGCGCCGCATGTACGAGATACCAGCCCGTTACCTGCCGCGTAGCGGCGGGGCTGGGGTGGCGGACGTTACCGAGGCGCCTAGGCAGCCCGCCAAGGTTGTCGGCACCGTCGTGGCTGGTACATCAAAGGTTGACCCCAAGCTGTTGCAGCTCGCTGAGGAGGCTTTGGAGGAATGGCAGCGCGAGCGTGGCTTGCGGCTGGACGCTCAGCGCCGGTACGCGGTGGTTGCTGTACTGTACGACTACCTCGCCCGTGGTGCCGACCAAGCAGACGCCGCCGATATGCTCAGGGTGATTAGCGGGGAGTGATGCCGCTGCATTAACTCCCCCCGATCGGGGGCGGTTATACCGCCGGGCAAACGCTAGGTTTTTCCCCTTTTGGGGGATTTCCCGGTGGTTAATCTGCAAGAAAATAAGAACAGACTTAAGTCTATTTTAGATGACGTGGTTTGCGTTACTGCAGTGGGTGCCGGGAAACCCGCCAGGGGAGCGCTTCTTGGGGTAGTCGGCGACGGTGGCGCAGAAGCTGCGAACGACGGCAGATTCAGGGGTTTCTTGGTGTCTCGACTGCGTTTTGCCGCTCGCCGCGCACTTTCCAACTGGTTCTGGGACAAAACGCGCGCAAAAACGCGCATTTTGTTCGTAGTTTTTTGCGAAATTTCTGGGGAGCTGTTTAACGTGTGGGAACCCGACAACCCTTGCAGTCAGGCCGTTTTCGGCTTTTTGGGCCGTTTTGGTTGAGAGGTCAAAACGAGCACCCCCCCACATGAGGTTGGCCTTGTCGTTTGGGCTGGTGCCCAGGGGGGTTGGCTTTTGGTTTTTGACTTTCCCTGCCCTATGCGGCGCCTTGAATTTCTGTTGCAAGGAGGAAAAAAGAAGGGGAACTGTTTGAGCGAAGCGAGTTTTCCCCTTCTCCTCCTTGCGACATAAATTCAAGGAGTCTTTCGCCGCATCGGGCGCGCCTTTCTTTGCTTACTTTCTTTGGCAAGACAAAGAAAGTGAGTCGGCCCCGGCAGGGGACGATACCGGGGATAGACCACCCAGGCTCAATCCCGCCCAAACTCCTCACCCATCTCCTTACCGCGTGCAGCGGCTGCATGCATGGCACGTACAAACGCGGCCTTGATGCCGGCACCTTCCATCGAGGTGAGCGCCGCATAAGTCGTTCCCCCCTTGGACGTCACGCGCTCACGCAGCACCTCCACCGGCTCATTCGACTGCCCAGCCAGCGTGGCCGCGCCAATAAACGTTTCCACCGCCAGCGTGCGCCCATCTTCCGCCGACAGCCCCAGTTCCTGCGCCGCCTGCTGCATCGCCTCGATGAAATAGAACACGTAGGCCGGGCCGCTGCCCGAGATGGCGGTCACAGCATCAATCTGTGCCTCGGCAGGCACCCAGATGCTCTTGCCGACCGCATTGGCGATGGCGCTCGCCGTGGCGCGATCGACTTCCGACAGGCCATCGTTGGCCGCCAGCCCCGTCATGCCCAGGCCCGACAGCGCCGGCGTGTTCGGCATCGCACGCACGATGCGCGCATGCCCATTCAGCCAGCGCGACAGGTCCTGAATGCGAATACCCGCCGCGACCGACAGCACCAGGCTGTTACCCAGATGCGGTGCGAGCTGTGCACACACCTCACGCATCTGCTGCGGCTTGACGGCCAGGACGATCACGTCGCGGTCGGCCAGTTCGGCGCCGGGGGCAGCGGCGGGGTGGGCGCCCCAGGTTTGTTCGGCGCGTGTACGGGCCGGCTCGGTCGGGTCGACCACCACGATGTTGGCGCCG
>RepKanNP_Acetate_BrdU_F21BDRAFT_1000476_pt1 | contig 14415 bp, 12 predicted proteins | sample RepKananBrdUF21B_FD_10624 | JGI IMG/M metagenome (IMG submission 10624)
CCGGCGGGCCGCACACCGGCCCCTGCTCAGACGCAGGCCGCAACCCGGTCCGCCGTGACGGAAGAGCAAGGGGGGACGGCACAATGAGCCTGACGCAGTTGCAGCTTTCGTACTTCGGCAAGCTTCCATCGCGCGGCGACTTTGTCAAAAGCGCCAACAACGTCCAGTTGCTCGACACGCTCGACCGCTGGCTGGCACAAGGCATGGAGCTGTTGGCCGAGGCGCCGGACTGGAAGACCACCTACGACACGTGGAAGCCGGTGCAATTCGCCTTTCTGGGCTCGCAAAGCCGGTTGGCGATTGCCGGCACGCTGATGGCCAGCAGCGACTTGTCTTCGCGCCGCTTTCCGTTTCTGACGGCGGCGGCGATGGAGGTGGACCGCCCCATCAGCTTCATCGCGCGCAGCCCGATCGCACTGGCCCGCCTGTGGACGCGGGCCGGCCAGCAGATGATCTCGCTCGGCCAGGCCTCGGATGCCACCGAGGGCCTGCGCCTGCTGGCCGAGGGGCAGCACAGCGTGGAAACCGATAACGGCACGCAGGCCTACGACGCCAGCTTTTCGGATTTCATCGACTTCCAGACCGTCTCAGGGCTTGAGCAGATGCTGCGCGCCGAGGGCCACAACATCCGCCTGCGCCGCACGCTGCTCGCACTTGGCACGCTGCTGCAGCCGGTCATGTCGAATGGCTCATCGCGCCTGGAGAAAGGGCTCACCCTGCCCCTGCCAGCCGATCCGCTGTACCGCAGTCTGGTGGCCAGCTTCTGGCTGGAACTGGTGTCACGCTTCCTGCAGCGTGCGGACTTCGAGCTCTCGCTGTTCCTGGGCGAGATCAACGGCGCCGAGCGCCTGGTCATCGGCTTCAACGGCGCATCGTCGCGCACGCTGCACAGCGTGATGTCGCCGCTGGCGTATGCCGAGCAGAACATCAACATCGACGATCCGGAATGGGTCGACCAGCACGTGAGCGGAGAGTACGGCTTGGCCAAGTTCGTGAGTTACCTGGATCAACCGCAGCTCTCGCTGCGCGTGGCGGTCGACACCTTCCGCGAAGTCTTCATCGGAGAATGAACATGGGTCTGGATGCAATCAAGCGCGGCTTCCGGCCAGCAGCGATTCTGGTGGCGTGTCTCGCCGCGCTGCCCGGCTTCGCCTTTGCTGCCCCGGGCGACCAGCCGCCGGCTGCCGCAACGGTCACGGCGGCCACGCCGACCCCGGGTCAGGTCGTCGCCGGTGGCACGGTGCCTGACGAGGCCACCAAGGCCACCGTGCTGGCCAAGCTGCGCGAGCTGTATGGCAGCGCCAACGTGCTGGACCAGATCGAGGTGGGCAACGTGGTATCGCCGCCCAACTGGTCGGCCAACGTGCAGAAGATCCTGTCGCCGGCCATCAAGCAGGTCAACCGCGGTCAACTCAACATCGATGGCACGCAGGTCTCGCTGCATGGTGATGTGGGCAACGAGGCGCAGCGCCAGCAGATCACCAGCGACATGGCCACCACGCTGGGCCAGAGCTACACCATCAAGAACGGCCTGCGCGTGGCGGCGGTGTCCGAACAGGGCCTGCTGGACAAGACGCTGGCCAACCGCATCATCGAGTTTGAAACCGGCAGCGCCACGCTCACGCCCAAGGGCCGTGCGATTCTGGATGAGATGTACACCGTGCTGCCGCGCCTGAACGGCCGCAAGATCGAGATCGTCGGCCACACCGACAACTCGGGCAGCCGCGCAATGAACCTCAACCTGAGCCAGGCGCGTGCAGAGACGGTGAAGAACTACCTGATTGCCAAGGGTGCCGAGCAAGGCACGTTGACGGCGATTGGTGTGGGGCCGGATCAACCCGTGGCGGCGAACAACACGGATGAAGGGCGGTCGCGCAATCGGCGGATTGAGTTTCGGGCGAGTCAGTGACGCAGCAGGATGCGCGCCGGCGGGCACGGTTGCGTGAACCGTCGCCTGCCGCCCCACGACAGCCGGCTGGCGAAAGGCGTGCCGCCCCCCAGATCCGGCTTGAATACTGCGACCCCGCAGCGAGGCTACCCGAGCGCATCACGCAATTTTCACCATTGAAGGAGCGCATCTGGTGGCTTTGGTGTCATCTGGTATGGGCTTGGCAGCAGCTTGAGCACTGGCTTGCCAGTCGACGGCAGGGTGCGCCTGTCGCGATCGTCAGCGGCATCATTCGCTCCGTACAGGTGGATAACGCGGCATTCAATGCCTATGAGGCGATGGGATGGACCGTCGCTTCCGATGCACGGAATGCGCATGACTACACCGACGACGATATCTCGCGAGAGACCTACTACCGCGTGACGCCTGTCGTCATCACGCTGACGGACGATCGGGTCATCCACTTCTGTGAATACCAAGTCACGGGCCGCTCGGTTTCGTCCAATGCGCCCTATTTTGCGGGCCTTAACGGCATGCGCGTGCTTGCTGCCGGCTGGTGGGACAACGATGTGTTCTCGGCGTGGGGCCTGCGTTTATCAGGTCGTCGCGAGCCGCAGACTGTCTATGTCGCGAAGCGCCCACGCAACTTGCCCGAGCCGCTGGAGGCGGTACTGTCAAACAGGAGGCCGGGCTTTAGCGAGGCGATCGGCCTTCTCGGCTATTCCGGCATCCTGATGGTCGTGGTCATGCTGATTTTGGCAGGAGGTGAGTTCGGTTTCGCAGAGGCCATCTCCATCACGGGGATCATGATGGGGCTCTTCAGCCTGGCGCCGATGGTGCTCCTGGTGATCTCCCAGACGCTCATGCGCCTGATGGCGGGCCCCCTACGCCCCATCCCGGAAATGATGGCCGCCGGGGAATACGGCAACCGCCACCTGCGCTTGCGAAGCTTTGACTTCGGCCGCTGCGAGCGCGACGTGTACCGCGCGCTGGAACAGCAGAAACAGGACTAGTCTGGCGCCCGTCAGCCCGCGCGGTCCGGCAGCGAATCATCCAAACCCACCAACAATGGGTGAAGAAACGCCCGGACCGCCAAGGAGCGCAACCAAGGCGCACCCACTGCGATTGATCAGCCACCGATGACATTGGCCCCTCTCTCCACCTCCCCCGATCCCGCATCCGCGCCCCAGGCGACCCTGACCAATGCGGAGCGCGATGCCTGCCTGCTTCGGCTGAGCCAGTATTCGCTCGATGCGCCTGATGCGCCGATGCCGTTCAGCCGCCGCCTGGCAGAAGCCGAAGGGTGGTCGACGCTGTTCACGCTGACCGTCATCGAAGAGTACAAGCGCTTCGCCTATCTGGCAGTGCATGCCGGGCACCCGGTCACGCCATCAGAGGCGATCGATGCCGCATGGCATCTGCACCTGCAGTATTCAAAAGACTATTGGACGGTGTTCTGCGCGGACGTGCTGCGCGCTCCGCTCCACCATGCGCCGGGCATCGGTGCGCCGGACGAAGAGGACACCTACGCGCGCCACTATCAGCAAACGCTCGACAGCTACCGGAGTACGTTCGGCGTTGAACCGCCTCCCGATGTTTGGCCAACACCGCCCGAGCACGTTCAGGAGGACAACGCGCCGGAGCAGGATGGCCGCGCCTGGCGTCCATTCAACATGGCCGCGCCGCCAAGCGTGTCGATCGTTCGCCGGATCCCGCCGCTCGTGTGGCTCGCGATCGGTGTCGCCCTCATCGCCATCACCACGCATGCGGCGCCGGATATCGGCGTGCTGAACTATCCGGGGCCGCTTTTTCTCGCGTTCTATCTGGGCGTGTGCGTGATCGCGTGTCTGTCGATCCGGGGCCTGCACCGGTTCACGTACTCGCGTTGCCCGCGGGGAGTAGCGCTTGTCAGCGTACCGCACGCACTTACGCCGGACGAGGCCGCACTCATTGCAGGCGACGCTTCGCGAATGGCGCAGGTCGCAACGCTGGCGCTACTCGACGCGAGTGCGATCCGCATTGCCTATCCATCGAAGAAAGGCCGTGACCGCAAGACCTACGTGGTCGCAAACACGGAGCAAGCGCCCGAGCGCCACATGAGCGCGTGGAGATGGCTGACCCAGCAGAAACAGCACCGCTCGCCATGGCCGAGCTTTCGGGACCAGCTCATCAGTGAAGCCTCCGACATGACCGCGCGGCTGCAAGGTCAGGGATGGATGTGGACGTCTGGCTCCATGCGCGCAACGACGCTGGCAGCGTGGGCGATTCTGCTGCTGGTACTCGGGCTCGGTGTGGCGAAAGTCTTTGTCGGCCTGACCCGGGATCGTCCGGTGATGTGGCTGCTGATCGAAATGGCGTCGTTCGGATTCGCGTACTGGTGGTTGACCGCACGACTGGTCGGTGTCGGTAGCGCCGGGCCGACTGCTGCAGCCGACGCTGCGCTCGATGTATACCGTCAACGCGGCCAGCAGGGCTCCGATGCCAGTTGGTCGAAGACTGATCTGCTGTGGATGACGGCGTTGGCCGGCACTAGCGTGCTGGTCGGTACGGCCTGGGCCGACCACAGATTGGTGATGGGTGGGCCAGTAGCGCCAATCGGTTCCGGTGGCTCGGGAAGCGACACGTCGAGCAGTTGCAGCTCTAGCAGCGGTAGCTCGAGTAGCTGCAGCTCTAGCAGTTGCGGATCGAGTGGGTGCGGCGGTTGTTCGAGCAGCTCATAGGCCCCTCGATCGACACGCCACCGCCTCAGACCCCACGCCAAGCTCCACGCCAGGCTGGGGCGATACCAACCAACGATCAGCTCGCGTTGTCAGGCGACGGATCGCCCAAACCCAGCAGCTCTTCAATCTGCGACAACGTCGCATCATCCTTGACCACCGTACGAAGCCAGGCATGCAGCGGCATGTCGCCCCACTTGGCGGCACGTGCGGCCAGATAGGCCACCGGGCTGTGCGGCTCGGTCTGACGGAAGAACTCCGCCACTTCACGCAATTGATCCAGTGCTTGCGCGCGCGAGCGGATCGGGCCCACCACAGTTGCAACAACCGCTTCCGTTGCTGCCGGCCCGGCAGCTTGCTGGGTTGCCTTGGCTTCCACCGGAGCCGGCTTGGGCTCGGGCTTGCCACCGAAGCGCTCGACCAGCGCACGCACCGTCTGCAACGTCTCACGCGCAGCGCGGAAGCTCGGGGCATGGTCCCCAGCACGCCCATCGAGCACGGATTGCAGCCGCAGCAACGCTGCCCCGCAACCCACCACATCGTCATGCAGCGTCTTGTAGAACGCCGGTGACGTAGCACGCTTGGCGGCCTCGAACTGCTCCTGCGTGACCTTGCCGCGAGACAGTTCATCGGCCTGATCCGGATCGCGGCGGATCGCCTCAACCAAGCTGGTTGCCACTTCCCAATCGACGAGGTTGTAGCCACCCTTGGAGGCATCCACCAGCGGCACTTCGCGGATCAACTGGCTTGAGCGTGCGGCCAGCCACGCCATGCTGCCCGTGCGGGCTTCAGGGTCGTCCGCCTCGGGCAGCGGATAGATGTGTTCCCAATACTGTTCACACAGGCCCGAGATCAGCTCATAGCCCTCGCGCAGGCCAGAGAAGCCGCGCTCTTTCGACAGGGCCTCGGTCAGCCACGCGAGCAGGCGCAAATCCTTCGTGCGGTTCTGCAGCAGCGACGTGCCCTCGGTGATCACGGCGCGCCAGTCGGCCTCCTTGATCTCGGTCACCCACTCGCCCTGGTCGAGCGACGGGTCATCAAAGCGGCGCGCCTCCTGGATGCTGTCGAACTCGGCAGAGAAGAGCATATCTTCGCCGCAAGGTTGAGCGCCTGGCAGCGGGGCGAGCAGTTGTTCAAACGGAAGAGAAGCCATGGTCAGAAGCGAAGAGGCAAATGCGGGAGAACGGTCAGGGCTTGGTGACGCGGCAATCGGTCAGGGCAAGCGTCAGGCCAACGAACTGCCGGTTCAGGCAATCCAGCGTGATGTCCTTGCTGGGCTTGTACGCCGAAAGTTTGTTGTCCGGAAACACAGCTTTCAACGCGTCGCGCTGGTCATCTTGAAACGGCGCGCCGACCTTGAGGTCTTCAGTGACGGCCAGCGTGTTCAAACTGTCGTCGGACAGCGGGTACACCTGCCCCTTGAACTCAAGGCGATGGCCGTCGTACTTCCTGGCAGCGCTGGGCGCGTCCTTGAAGTACTCGGTGAGGACTTGCCGGTATGAAACCTGAAGCGGCGCGTCGTCACCTGCCAATGCCGGGCTGGCGATCAGCACTGCAAGGATCGGGGCAACTGCAACGCGAAGCAGTGGGGCCATGTTGGTGCGTTTGAAAATAGGGCAATCCTCGCTTGGCTGCGATGGGATTCGACGGTGGTGATGCTACGCAGGGCGGGTGGATTTGGGGGGATTGTTTCTAAATCTTCATGTGGCGACTGTGCGGCGCCCGAAGCGCTCGATGCCAGTTACGACCACCCCGGGACGCTGATCTATTGGTCATACACACCGAGCACAGAAGTCCCCATCCAACTCCTTTTCAGCGAGAGCAAAGCGGGCTTGCCGTCGTCGGCGCGAGTCCCGTGTCCGCTCGTGCCGCTCCAGCTGAAGAAAAGGGTTTCCCCTTTTAACGAACCCTCCAGAACTTCGTACTGAACCTCGGTGCGGCTGATGCTGCGAGGGCCGCCTGGAACAATGAACGTGCTGATGCGTTTTGCCTTCACAATCGCCCCCTCACCGTATGAAGCGTTGTACAGGTTCATGAGAGTGCCGCCACCGAAGGTGACGACGACAAGCCCGGCCGCAAACAGAATCGCGTTCATTCCGTCCGTCGCTCTATCGAACTCCTTCGCAAAATCTACGTCATCGATCCGACTGGCAATGATCGTCTGCAACGTTACGCACAGCATCACGGCAGCGAAGACCATCGGGTAGCGCAGCCACCACCATCGCGCACTTTGCATGCCACCCAATGGGTAAGGGTCGGCAAACCCAAAGACAATCAACAAGAGAGCCGCCACAACGATCAGCAAGGTGAGAACCGCGCCGATGAAAACGATCTCGCTGGGTGGGCTGTCTGTAGCTTCAGGCATCGTGATTCATGTGGAAGCAGTTGCACTCGCTTGGCGCAGCTGCTCAGGCTCAAATCCTGCCAACCTCTCCACCTCGGCGACGCTCAAAGCAGGACCACCCGCAGCAGCAATCACGTCCGTCGGAAACAGCATCGACTGACGACTATTGACCGGCTTGCGCAGTGTTTCGCCGGGCAGTATGGGTGGGCCACCGTCAAGCGCCATTCGCCGCTTATCCGCGATTCGCCAGCTTTCCGACCTCGTGATCGCTCACTGCTGTTCCGCCTGCTGCTGCGATGAGCTCTGGCGAGAATGCCGGCACCTTGCCAACACCCGAGCGGCGCAACCTCTCCCCCGGTTGAATCGGTGCGCCGCCTTCTTCCATGTAGCGACGGATATGCTCGTAGAGCCGCCAGAGCACGGCGTCTTCCCACCAGCCTGCGTAGCCGATGTTCACGATTTCCTTGCATAGATTTGGCTTGCTCGGCTCACCCCAGAGCAGGGTCAGGAAATACGTTTGTCTCGCAGCTGCTCCAGTGAACTGGGTCATCTTGTAGCTGCGTGCCTTGACGTCATCCCATGAGTACGTACGTGGCTCAGCGACACGCTGCACTTTCCAGAACCGTAAGAAGATGAATGGTTGAAGTTGAATGAAGCTGACTTGCCTCGTTTTCCTATTGAAGAGCACTGGCAAGTCACGTGGCGAGAAGAATACGATCTTGAAACAAGCCGCGGCCGCGAGAAACGCAATGACCGAAGCGAAAAACATCAGCGCAGACGTTCCTATGAGCATGGGCTCATGCGGATCCCATATCGCAACCCCTGCATACACAAACATGACCATGAAAACCGTCATGCTTACCAAGAACAATGTTCCAAAAATAGTCTTGCCCTCTGATCCTAGCGGGGACCCGATTTCGATGGCGTCTGGATAGACGTTCAATAGTGATTCGCAAGTACTTGCAACCAAATGCACCGGCTGATTCTTATTGTCAGGAGCAAGGCGCCACGGCTTTCGTTGAGCCTGCAACGTGCGCTTCTTTGCATTTGGAAATTCGAAATATGGCTCGGGCTGATTCCACTCCGGTAGCAGCACACGAAAATCAGGATTGCCCTGAGACATCTTGGGAAACCTCACGGTATACCAACCAAAGTGCGAGCGGAAGTCGCCGCGCCTTCACGCGTGACGAGATCTACGCAGCCTCGGACACTGCCTCGCTCAGAGCGTCCTTCGTTCCCCAGTGCCGCAAGAACTCGATATTATCCTCTGGGGACAATCGGCCCTGCGCTCGATACACAATCGCGGTCATGACGGCGCCGGTTTGCACAGGGCGGTCTTCTGGCTCACCAAGGCCGGAGTCACTCTCCCACTCCTTAGGGAATCGCGGCCATACGCATGTCACTTGGCTCATCATGTGGCACGTAGCCTCCATGAAGCCGGGCTTTTGCTCCAAAACATACTGACGCCAACTGGGTTTGCCGCAATAAGTCGTGTATTCCTGCGGCAGATAGCGAGGGACGTGCATGTAATTTGAGGGGGCGTTCGATGGAATCTGATCGACTGTGGGCCCTTCCTCCATGTAGCGGCGAATGTATTCCCACATGCCGGCCGCTTGCAGATCCCTGAACAACAGCGTTGGGCCAACAAAGATCGCATCCTCATTGGAATCGCCCCCAGCCTGATCAGACGACGGGTGATATAGCGCAATCGCCTGGACCGTTTCCTTATCCCCCCGCCGAACACCCTCAGGCTTCAGCAATGCGACGACTTTTTCCCAATCAATAACAACGTTGCCACCGCAATATTTCGGTCGCAATACGTATATTTTTCTCTTCGATCGGTTAAACCGAATGCGGCCACGCGCCAGCGTGAAGAATGCTGTGCGCATTCCACCGACAAAGAACCACAGGTACAGCAAGAATCCACAACCAATGGCCAATGGAAAGAACAGAAGCCACCCCATCCACAAGAGGACCTTATCCCCCTCCCCCAAAGAGGTTTTCACAAAAAAGAAAATGACTCCATCTGATATTAGTGGATAAATAGCGAAACCAAACCACCACCATATCATTAACAACGCGGGAATCACGACAAAGAAATTCCCAATGCCTGCCCGCCATTGCAGGTCCCACCCTGGGTTGCAAATTTCCAAGTACGCATCATTTTGTGCGAAAACACATCGCCCTGGGAGACTTACGCCCTCCGCATCGCTAGGCTCGTCAACACGCCATTGGCGCTGCCCTTCAACATTGAGGTACTTGCGACCTTCCTCAGAAGAGCGATTTCTTTTTCGCGCGTAAGCGTTCTCACGTACAAACATTTTTTGTCCACCTAAATTCCAGACTGCGCATTCGCCAATTTCTGAAGCGTGTCGCCCATATTACCGTGTATTGGTTTTTTTCCTTTCCGACTCAAGCTCAATGGGTTGTCGCGCAGCCAAGTAATCCAATCATCCTCCTTGAGGATTAGGACTGCGATAACGGCTGCGGCGGTAAGAACTGCCCCAATCAACCCCAAAACTGCAGCCATGGCTATCAGCGCGCTATTCCCAATTGAAAAAACGGCAACGCCAGTACCAATGACTGTAAAAACGGTGCCAGCCACACTTGTAATCTGGGCTGCCATCAGAGTGTAACTCCCTCTCTTCCCGGAAGTCCAAGCATCAAACACGTCCAGCCCTGCAGAGATTAACGCTGCTGGCCCCAGAAATTTGAACGCCGTCATTCGCAACGCTTTGAGCTGAAAAGCTTGCAATCCCTCGAATGTTTCTTTCATTCCAGGAGCTGAGAAGAGGTTGTGGGCTTTTATTCCATTGAAGATAGTCTCTTCATACGCTTTAGCCTTCCAATCCGATAAGCTTCCGATACCTTGCAATATATTACCAACCAACTCTATCGCGGTTCGGGCGTCCATTTTCGTCTGGAACTGGGAACCCTTGATGATCGCGAAACTCACATCCAACAAACCCGCAAGCGCGGCGGCGCGTGCGTTCGGCGCAGCTTTAAACACATCGGCCTTGCTTGCGCCCCGGGAAAGACCTCGTTCTACGTTACGAACACGGTCGCGGTTCGCTTGCGCTAGGGTTCCTGCGTACTGAGCCGCTGTCCGGCCGAGGGTGGTTACACCAAGCGACACAATGAATCTCGTCAGCTTAGCCTCCACTTGTGGGACAGGAAGACCTTTAACGGTCTCCATCATTTTCACACTCATGAGCGACGCAATATGCAATGGCCAGGCGAGCTTGCGGAATTTAGCGCTCTCGCTGATACGTGGAAACGTTTCCATGAAGCCCAGTGCCTTGTCACCCAAAGAAGCCCGTGCAGCAAATGGCTTCAGCTTGTCCGTGATCGCGTCAGCAAGACTTGTGGTTGGCTCTGCATTTGGAAGAACTTGCGCGGAAGGTGATTCCTGCGTCTGCGCCTTCATCTGCTGGCGATAAGGCGCATTGTTGAAAGACAGCGTTTTACCTAGCACGTTGTCGTCCCATAAATCTACTTTCGCAAGCCATGCTTTGCCCGCCTTGTTGGCCTCCGTACCGCTCATGCAGTGCGCCAACTCCAAACTCAAATCTGCACCGCCTCCTGACTGGTTGACCTGGGCATCTTTTGCGCTGTATAGCGCTATCGCGCGCTTAAGCGAAGCCGAATCAAGCCACGCAACCTGATCGCGCCCCAACATCTCCTGCAGATTTTGCGTGGCTTCGTACTTCTCACCTTGTTTTTCAACAATCGTTGCGGCAGATACCGAATCAAACAGTTCTTTGAACTCTGCATCGCCGGCTGCAGCTGCTCGGTCTCGCTCAGCCTGCTGATTGCGGGCAATCGCGGCGTCTCGACGGGCTTCCTCTCTGGCGCGCGTCGCGGCATCTCGATAAGCGATCGGGGCAGGGCGTCGCATCTTGTTCCAAGTATCAATGTGCTCGCTCGCCCTTTTTATTGCCCCTTTTTTTACAAGGTCGCGCAATCCTTGCGCACCGATGGCAGTTTGGTACACCCATTCGTTACTGACGCTTTTATCGAATCCCGGGGAGCTCTCCGCCTGCCACGCTGTATAGACCGTCTGCGCCTCCCCCTGAAGATGCCCCAACTCTTGAGTGATGCCCATAGCATCTTCACACGCGACTACCGCTCCTTGGTTCTGCTGCAGAAACGCGGCCATTTGCTTCAGACGGATTCCATGGGCCTTCTCATAGGTCGGACCGATTCGCGTGACTGTAGAGGTTTCATCGAAACCTGAGGCGTAGCCATCCAGAGTCATTAGCGGAGTGGAGACCTCCTCTTGGTAATCGCCCCACCCGCGTTCCTGCGGCGTACTCCCCATCAGGCCATACAGCAAAGGATCCAACGCATCTCTCAACCTGGAATTCGCCAACGCCGCAAACTCAGCAACCTGCCCGTTTAGCAGCCCCGGCTGCGTTGTGTTCGGCTGACTCGTGTTGCCATTAGCCCAGCCGGCCACGTCGAACGATTTCATGTACTTGGCGGGATCAGCTGCAATCACGCTTTTGAAATGCTCATAGTCGATCGGATCTGGGTTGAACAGATACCAGAGCTTTTTGACTTTTTTTGCATCTCTGATCCAGACCATGCTGTTGTTCGCTTGTCGAGAATCACGTGCGCAAGCGATCTTCGGCGCCGTCTTTCCCGGCAAAAACACATCGAACTCTTTCAGATACCCTTGCGGGTGCACAACATAGCCCTTCCATTCGTCCTCGGTACAGATGAGAGGGCCTCGATCAACGTGCACGTACAAATAGCCAGCCCGCAACATACGTACGTTATAGAGCGCTGTGCCTATAGCAACACCGCCAGGCTTAGCTTGTAGTTGTCCAGTGGGGCTCAGTTGCTTCAGCAGCACCATGTTCGCTTCCTGAGCACTGTAAGCAACTGCATATCGCGTGAACAAGATAGGCAGCCCCTTGCGATCGCAGTCACTGCAAGGTGTTGCACAGACTTTTTCAGCTGTCATGGAAATGCGTCCTCATGCGAATTGCTCACGGTCTTCAAACAGGCTGGCAAACCCCGCATCGGGGTCATCACGCAACGCTTGCAGAACACGTGCCAGCACATCACGCCACAGTGGCGCGTCCCAATCAATCGGCTTACTGACGATACCGTCCTGCACGCTTTGCAGAATCGGCCGCCAGCTACACCAGATGAAATCCTGCAGGTTGGAATCCACCAACCCCAGTTCCTGTCCTTTGTCCAACAAACGGGTCATGCTCGCCGCATTGGGCTGCGTTTGAGCAGCGATCCCGCGCTGTGCAAACCTTGCCCACACGCGGTTCCCAACGGGCGATGAATGCGCCGCTTGCCATTGGGTGGCGTTCATCAACCGGTTGAGCGGAGGCACCGTGGCTGGCACAGCCGACGCGGCACATCTCTGCGCTTTGAACCACACTGGTGCTGGAGTAACACTATCTTCTGTTGCGGACAAATCTGCGATCGGCCCCCATGGCTGCGTCAACGACCACCACGCCTGCGTTTTCCCCAGCCACGTGTTCTGCTGCTCCGCCGACAGAGTCGGCCACACGCGTTGCATCACACGTGGATCCTGATAGCGGAACAGTCGCGCAGTGTGACTACCCGGCACGTACTGAAACCCCAGCAGGGCAAGATGCTGGGCAACCCGTATAGCTGACTCCGGGCTGAACAAGACCGCGCAGAGGTACTGACGCGCCAGTCGCTGACTGGCTTGCTTGCTTGTATCTTCCAGCCAGCGTGCCAGAGCCTCCTGAGCACGTGCCTGCACCAGACTGTCGGAATCGGCATCCAGCAACAAGTCATCCGGGACCGGCACAAGGCAAGGCGCCTCGTCCTCTCGGCCCGCGTAGAAATCATCGGGAACGGCCTCACGCCCACTGACGGCCTCGGGCCACTGCTCGGACAATTCAGCTGCAAGGGGATTGCCCTCCCACGCATCAAACAACAAGTACGCGCGCAATGGACGTTCCTGCGGCAACTGTTGCTGAAGCATGTGATAGCCAGCGGCCAGTTCCCGGCACCGCGCCAGATAATCGGGGGGCGGTACAGCCCCTTCGGCAGGTACGGCGCTCAACGTCACATCTGCAAAGCCGGCCAACATGCGATTCGTCATGTCATTGCTCTGGTCATTCAACGCGACACCGACCCTGCACCACTGGTGGCGGCACCGTCCTCTTGGACACTGCACCCTTTCAGCTTGCCTTGCGCCAAGCTGTTATGCACCGCCGCCCCACCCGGCCCCACAAACTGATGCCCCGCCCCCTTGAACGTCACCATCCCAGGCGCATGCAGCTCAATCGTGCCGTTGGTCACCTTGATCTGCGCACCGGCTGCATTGACCAGCACATACTGCTTGGCCTCGGCCGTCACGCTGGCCTGCGTGGATGCCACGGTCACAGCCTTTTCGGCCACGAGGTGGCTTTCACCCTTGAGGCTGCTCAATCCCACCTTGCCGCTGGCGGCATGCATGGCGATACCAGGTGTGGCATCCCCCGCCTGCCCGAGCGACTTGCCATGCGCGTACAGGCTCAGCCCTTCGGCCACAGCAACAGACAGGTTGCCCCCCACCGGCACATTCACATCCTGCTTGGCGGCAAGCATCACCTGCGTACCGGCAACGATCACGGTATCGGCGGGCGTTGTGGTGACGATGCCCTTGGGCGCGGAGATCTGCAGATGCGGCTCGCTGTAGGCAACGGCCTGGGCACCTTCACCGGCGCTCTCGGTGTGGCGAAGGACTTCGGTGGTGTGACGCAGTTGCTTGAGCGCGGGCAGTTCCTTGGCGGCCGGCTCATCTGCCAGGCCGGCCTTCTGCTTCTGCGCGGCTTCAGCCAGGGATTCGGCCAGGTCGCTCATCGCTTCGATCTGGCTGGCGGCGGCTTCACTGTCCTGCAATGCCGCATCGGTGCCAGCGCTGTGCACGGTCAGCAGGAGACCGGCACCGGCGCGCACGCTGCCACTGTCGTCGGTGGCCAGCGCGGCACCGTGGCCAAGATCCGCCTGACGCGCGCTGTCGATCTGTTCCTTGTGGTGGCCTAGCACGAGGCCCGTGGCGGCCTGCGTGGTGCTGAGCTGCGTGCGGCCCTGGCCTGCTGTGTCGTCAAACACAAGCTGGTTGTAGCCCGATGTGCCTGCCTGGCTGCCCGCAAGCGCCTGCGTCTTGATGCCGGAAAGCACCGCGTTGTGAGCGTAGGCGCCTTGGCTCTTGCTGTCGCCGGCAAACCAAGCGGGTGCGTTGCCGGTAGCGCCGGCTGCACCGGCCTGGTTCTGGTTGTACTGTGCGTCGGTCTGGCCGGTGCCGTTGTAAGCGGCGCCCACCACAACGGGGCGGTCGATGTCGCCTTGCAGGAATTCCACCAGCACTTCCTGGCCAACACGCGGTAGGGCCACGCCACCCCAGTTGGGGCCGGCCACCGGCGCGGCCACGCGCACCCAGGCGCCCAGGCCGGCGCTGGCGCGCGCGTTGTCATCGCCAGCGGGGT
>RepKanNP_Acetate_BrdU_F21BDRAFT_1000477_pt1 | contig 14401 bp, 9 predicted proteins | sample RepKananBrdUF21B_FD_10624 | JGI IMG/M metagenome (IMG submission 10624)
AATAATTTCCAGGAGGGTGTTCAATGGCGAGCACATCATCGGCGACCAAGACCGCAGCTGCAGAATCGAGACCGGCAGGCGGTGATCGATCCGGTGACCCGGCGCTCGAACTGGTCGCCGAATTGGCAGCAGCGGGCCAGCGACTCGTCTTCCGTCAGGGTGACAACCTGAACAGTGACGATCTGACCTGCGTGGTGCTGTGGCCGTCCGGAGAGCCCTCCCTCTCCGATCTGTGCGAGAACTTCGAGTCTCTCGGACTCCGAGTTTCGACGCACCGCCCGCTTCCGACCGTTCTGGGTTCGGCGCATTACTTCACCTTCGAGCCGAGCACCTTCGACGGCAGTGCGCTGGAGAAGATGGCGGACGCCTTCGAAGCCGTCATCGCCGGACAGACCCGGATGGATGCGTTCTCCAGTCTGATCGGACGAGCAGACATCACCTGGCGCGATGCAGAGTTGCTGCGCGCTGCGTGCCGTTTCCTCGCTCAGGCTCGTATCGGTTTGTCCGAGAGCTACATCGTCGGAGTGTTGGCAGCGAAGCCACTCTTCGTACGGCAGGCGATCGAACTTTTCACCGCGCGTTTCGACCCCGCCGTGGCGGGTGTGCGTGAGACAGCTGTGGCTACCGCAACGGCAGCTATCGACGAATCAGTCGACGGTGCAGACACTCTCGACGAGGATCGCGTCTTGCGCGGCGTGCGTTCGTTCCTGCAGGCGACTCTGCGCACCAACTGGTACCTGCGCGGTGAGAGCGGCGAACCGCTACCGTACGCGTCGTTCAAGATCGACTCGCAGTTGCTCTCCACTCCGCAGAAGACCGTTCCCTTCCGCGAGATCTACGTCAGCGCACCCAATGTCGAAGGCGTGCATCTGCGTAGTTCCTCCGTCGCCCGTGGTGGCCTGCGTTGGTCGGATCGATACGAGGACTTCCGCACCGAGGCTCTGAGTCTCATGAAGACCCAGAGCGTGAAGAATTCGCCGATCGTTCCTTCGGGAGCCAAGGGCGCGTTCGTGGTTCGGGGCACGTCGTCACCGACTCCGGCGCAGGTGCAGGAGTCTTACAGCACCTTCATTCGCGGCCTGCTGGACGTGGTGGACAACATCGTCGACGGCGCTGCGGTACACCCGGCAGAAGTAATCGAGTACGACGGTGAAGACTCCTATCTCGTCGTGGCAGCAGACAAGGGGACAGCGCGGTTCTCGGACGTCGCGAACGGCATCGCCGTCGAGCGTGGTTTCTGGCTCGGCGACGCTTTTGCTTCTGGCGGTTCGGCCGGATACGACCACAAGGCGATGGGCATCACCGCTCGCGGAGCCTGGGTGGCGGTACGACGGCACTTCGCCGAGCGCGACCTCGATGTCGACACCGATCCGTTCACCGTCGCGGGTATCGGGGACATGTCCGGCGACGTGTTCGGCAACGGAATGTTGCTCTCGCACAAGATCCGTCTGGTCGCGGCATTCGATCACCGCCACATCTTCATCGACCCGAACCCCGACACCGAGACGAGCTTTGCCGAACGCGCTCGCCTCTTCACCGTGCCGCGCTCGTCCTGGGACGACTTCGATCGCACCGTGATGTCGCCGGGCGGTGGCGTCTGGCCGCGGAGCGCGAAGTCGATCCGCCTTCCGCTCGAGGCGCGTGCGGCCCTCGGGATCACCGAGGAGAACTTGACCCCGCAGGAACTGATCCGAGCGATCCTGTGTGCTCCGGTGGACCTGTTGTGGAACGGCGGCGTCGGTACCTACGTGAAAGCGTCGACCGAAAGCAACGTCGACGCGGCCGATCCGTCCAACGACGCAGTTCGCGTCAGCGCTGACGCGTTGCGTGCGACGGTGGTCGGTGAGGGCGGCAACCTCGGCTTCACCCAGCGTGCCCGCATCGAATATGCCGCTGGCGGAGGCCGAATCAACGCCGACTTCATCGACAACGCGGCCGGCGTGGCTACCTCGGACCGTGAGGTCAACATCAAGATCGCACTCGCAGCGTTGGACTCGACCTCGCGCAATGAACTACTTGCGGCGGCCCAGGACGAGGTGGCCGCATCGGTGCTCGAGGCCAGTGAAGATCAGACCCTCGCGATCAGCCTGGCCGAGCACCGCGCACCGGCCCTGCTCGATCAGCACGAGCGGTTGATCGAGAACCTGGTCTCGGCGGGCGCCATGAAGCGACTGGAAGAATCTCTGCCCGACGCCAAGGCGCTGGCGGTCAGGGCGCGTGCCGGGCAGGGTCTCCTGCGGCCGGAACTTGCTGTGCTGGTGGCGCAGTCGAAGAACGTACTGACTGCGGAACTGGGCGCATCGACGGTCCCGGACAATCAGATCTTCGCCGATCGTCTCCCGCAGTACTTCCCGCTCTCCGTCGTCGAGGCCGCACCGGACGCAGTCCGCGCACATCGGTTGGGCCGCGACATCATCATCACCTCGGTGGTCGACGAACTGGTCAACCGCGTCGGCCCCGGCGTGCTGTTCCGGCTCGAGGAACACCTCGGAGTTCGCAGTCCGGAAGCGGCTCTGGCCTACGCCGTAGTCAGCGAAGTGCTTGGAACGGAGGACCTTCGACGTGAAATCCTGAACTCCGATCTCAGTGCCACCGAACAGCTGAAGGCTCTCGATCGCTTGCAGCAGCTGTTGGAATCCGAAATGAGCTGGGTGTTGCGCCGCCCGGGTGCTGCCGGCCGGTTCACCGTGAACCCGCGCGCCGACATCGATCGGTGGGCAGCCCCGGTGCGGGAACTCACCGACGGTTTGTCGGCAAGCGAGCGCATCGAGGCGTCTTTCGGAGCACTCGCCCTGGCAGACATTGCACTGCAGGAGAATACGACGGCCGCGGCCGCAGCCGCGATCTATCGGGAACTCTCCGACGCTCTCGACCTGGGCGATGTTCTCGGCGGCGTCGACGTCGCCGTCGGTGCCTCGCATTGGGAGGTCATGGGCAGCGCTGCCGTCCACGCCAGGTTGACGGCGCGTTTCGCAGACCTCGTGTCCGGAGCGCTCGGAGAAGGTATTCCGGAGGTCGTCGAGCTGTGGACCGCCGCCAATCCGCAAGCGGTGCGCCGGTTCACGGCTTTGATGTCGAGTGTGAGCCGCAGTGGAGCGCTGGACACCGCCCGTCTCTGCACGGTCGACGCCGAACTCGAACTACTCGTTCGCGGTGCGTCCAGTTTCGCTTCGGTAGACGCCGCGGAGGGTTCAGCGGCCCTCCCAGGCGAGTAGCGATAGCAGCAGTTCGGCTCTGACCCTGGCCTGCCCGAGGTCGCATTGCAGCAGTTCCTCGATGCGTGCGATGCGACCTCGGAGGGTGTGCCGATGAACACCGAGTTCGGCTGCGGCCGATTCCCATTGGCCGTTTGCCTCGAGATAGGCGCGCAAAGACGCGGCCAGTGCGGTTCCGTGTGCCTGGTCGTGTTCCGTCAACACCGGGATGGTGTCCGCAGCCATTGCGATCAGTGCCTCACGGGCAGACTCGGATGCCAGAATCGTCGAACCACTCAGAGCGTCGAACTCGAGAATACGCGCCGTAGCCGTCGTGAGGTTGGCCGCGGCGCGGGCCTGGACGAGTGCGCGGGGTGCGTCGAGAAGACGGTGAGGGGTGCTGATTCCGGCACGCACGGCTTTCGCTTCGGTGGGGGAGAGCTGCGCCAGTAGTGTTTTGGCGGTGTCGATTGTGTCGGTTCCTCGGAGGAGGACGGTCAGCGAACCGTCCTCGGATTGCGCGAACAACGGCCGGCCTGCTCGCGCGAGAGCGTTGTCGAGTTCGCGAAGAACGGGGCCGAGTCCGGATCCGCGAACGTGGACGACACGAATGTTGCCGTGCGTGTCGCTCGCTTCGTCCAAGTACGACGGCACACTGTCTTCGGGGATTCGGCCGTCGAGTAAGAGCCCGAAAGCCATGGCGTTGAGTCGAGTTCGCTCGGCCCGTAGTCGAACCGGTTTCTCGAGTTCGAGAGTGAGCAGCGAGACCGCATGCCCGAGCAACACTCTGTCGATATTGCTCAGGGGCCCGGCGCCCGCCATGGCGAGGTAGCCGTGCCAGCTGTCGGTGACGCCGACGGGGGACAGTGTCAGCGTCCGTTCGGGTGTGCTCTGCGAGATCGACGCCGGAGCGTTGGGATCGCGGGTGGTCGCCGCGACCGCGCGAACCTCGGTGATCAACGACTTCTGGTTTGCCGGATGCACCGCGGTGATCCGATCTCCGACAAACGCCACCGAAGTTTTTGTGGCCGTGGCCAGTTCGCGCACGATGGCAGACACGCCACCGCGCAGTGCAACGCGGGTGATGCGCGTCTGTACTTCTGCCGCGCGGAGTACCGATTCGTACTCCTGCTGGCTCAGACGGGTCATCACCGCGCGCGTGACTGCCGCGAACGGGGTCGTGAACGGCACTTCCAGCAGGGGGAGTCCGCGGCTGCGGGCGGCGGCAATCAGGTCTGTGGGCACACTCTCGTGGGAAAGGCCGGTCCCGAAACCCAGAGCCGATACTTCTGCGGCGGCCAGACGGTCGATGTACTCGCTGTAGTCGGTGGCGTCCGCGCCCACCAGTGCCAGCCCGGTGGTGAGCACCAATTCGCCGCCGGAAAGCCACGGGGTGGGGTCCGTCAGCTCTGTGGCCTGCGCAAACGTGACGGGGTGGGTGGCAGCTGCTCGGTCGGTGAGCAGAGCCAGCGAGAGGTGTTTCTGGCGCAAGAGCCACGAGATCGGAACCGTCACCTGATCAAGGCTAGCTGTCGTTGCCGATATGGAGTAGCCCTGGAGCTCCGGGTATCCATTTCGGCAGTGCTTGCGATGCTTCGCGCGTCGCATACTCGAATGCAATACACAACCGAGAGGGTGGTCACATGAGTGCAATCGAATACCGGCTTCCGCAGGAGCGTCGCATCGTCACGGAGTTCCCGGGCCCGCGCTCGGCTGCGCTCGCCGAACGCCGTAAGAAGGTCGTCGGCGCCGGCGTCGCATCCACCCTCCCGGTCTACGTCGCCGACGCAGACGGCGGAGTCATCGTCGACGTCGACGGCAACTCGCTGATCGACCTCGGTGCCGGTATCGCGGTGACCAGCGTCGGCGCCTCCAACCCGGCCGTCGTGTCCGCAGTTCAGGATCAGGTCGCGCACTTCACCCACACCTGTTTCATGGTCGCTCCGTACGAGGGCTACGTCGAGGTCGCCGAGCGTCTCGCCGAACTCACCCCCGGTGACCACGAGAAGCGTTCCGTGCTGTTCAACTCCGGCGCAGAAGCTGTCGAGAACGCAGTCAAGATCGCCCGTCACGCAACCGGTCGCGACGCAGTCGTCGTCTTCGACCACGCGTACCACGGCCGCACCAACCTCACGATGGCACTGACCTCGAAGTCCATGCCCTACAAGAGCGGCTTCGGTCCGTTCGCCCCCGAGGTCTACCGCGTCCCGATGTCCTACCCGTACCGCGAGGGCCTCAATGTCGACGGCTCCAAGATCACCGGTGAGCAGGCCGCACAGCGCGCCATCACGATGATCGAGAAGCAGGTCGGCGCTGCCAACACCGCCGCCATCCTCATCGAGCCCATTCAGGGTGAGGGTGGATTCATCGTTCCCGCAGAAGGCTTCCTCCCGACGCTCGTCGCGTGGGCCAAGGAGAACGGCGTCGTCTTCATCGCCGACGAGGTTCAGGCAGGCTTCGCTCGTACCGGCGCCTGGTTCGCCAGCGATCACGAGGGCATCGTGCCCGACCTGGTCACGCTCGCCAAGGGCATCGCAGGCGGCATGCCGCTCGCCGCTGTCACGGGCCGCGCCGAGCTCATCGACGCTGTCCACCCCGGCGGCCTCGGTGGCACCTACGGCGGTAACCCCGTCGCCTGCGCCGCTGCATTGGCGTCCATCGACCAGATGCGTGAGCTCGACCTCTGTGGCCGCGCACGCACCATCGAGTCGACCGTCGTCGGCCGAATGAACGCACTGGCAAAGGAACTCGACGTCATCGGCGACGTTCGCGGTCGCGGCGCCATGCTCGCCATCGAGCTGGTCAAGCCCGGTGGGCAGGAGCCGGACGCCGACATCACCAAGAAGATCGCCGCCGAATGCCTCGCTGCCGGCGTCGTGATCCTCACCTGCGGTACCTACGGCAACGTCATCCGTCTACTCCCGCCGCTGGTCATCTCCGAAGAGCTGCTCGACGACGCGTTGACCGTCCTCGAGACCGCCATCCGCACTGCAGCACAGGGGAACTGACATGTCCAACGTCTCGGATCTTCTCGACTCGGTACCCAAGGGTCTCTGGCTCGGCGGCAAGCTCGTCCCGGCCGAGAAGACCTTTGCGGTCTACAACCCGGCAACGGGTGAGGAACTCGCCCAGGTAGCCGACGCCACCGCTGCCGACGGTATCCGTGCGCTCGACCTCGCCGCTGCGGCGCAGGAAGACTGGGCGGCCACTCCGGCACGTGTACGCGGCGAGATTCTGCGCACCGCCTTCGAATTGCTGCACGCCCGCGCCGAGGACTTCGCGCTGATGATGACCCTGGAAATGGGTAAGTCGTTGGCAGAGAGCCGCGGTGAGGTCAACTACGGCGGCGAATTCCTGCGCTGGTTCAGCGAGGAAGCAGTACGCATCGGCGGACGTTACACGCAGGCTCCGGCCGGCAACGGTCGCATCCTGGTCACCAAGGAAGCCGTCGGACCGGTCCTCGCGATCACCCCGTGGAACTTCCCGCTCGCCATGGGCACACGCAAGATCGGACCGGCGCTGGCTGCCGGTTGCACCATCATCGTCAAGCCCGCCGAGGACACGCCGCTGACCATGCAGCTCCTCGGTCAGGTGTTCGCCGATGCCGGTCTGCCCGACGGTGTGCTCTCGATCCTCCCGACGTCCGACGCGGCCTCCATCAGTGGACCGCTGATGGAAGATGCGCGTCTGCGCAAGGTCACCTTCACCGGCTCCACTGGCGTCGGAAAGTTGTTGGTGCGCAATGCTGCTGACAAGCTGCTCCGCACGTCGATGGAACTCGGTGGCAATGCGCCGTTCATCGTCTTCGACGACGCCGACATCGACGCAGCTGTCGACGGCGCAATGCTCGCGAAGATGCGCAACGGCGGCGAGGCCTGCACCGCGGCCAACCGCATCTACGTCGCCAACTCGGTGCGCGAGGAGTTCACCGACAAGTTCACCGCCAAGGTTGCGGCCTTGAAGGTGGGCGCCGGTGACGCCGAGGGCACCAACATCGGACCGCTGATCAACACCAAGCAGCTCGCAACCGTCACCGGACTCGTCGACGACGCCGTGTCCAAGGGTGCTCGCGTTCGCACCGGTGGATCGGCACCCGAAGGCCCCGGGTTCTTCTTCACCCCGACGGTCCTCGACCAGGTGCCCGCCGATGCGCGCCTGCTGAAGGAAGAGATCTTCGGACCCGTTGCGGCAGTGGTCGGTTTCGACACCGAAGACGAAGCGATCGCGGCTGCGAACAACACCGAATACGGCCTCGTGGCGTACTTCTACACCCGCGACATCGACCGTGCGATGCGCGTCTCGGCCAAGCTGGACACCGGCATGGTGGGCGTCAACCGCGGCGCGATCTCCGATGCTGCCGCGCCGTTCGGTGGGGTGAAGGAATCGGGCTTCGGCCGTGAAGGCGGAACCGAGGGTATCGACGAGTATCTCGATACCAAGTACGTAGCGCTCTAACTTGCTGTGCGCCTTTATTAACCGCGGGCGGTTAATAAAGGCGCACAGTTGTCTATTGACCTAACGGAGTGGGGCGGTAGTACTTGCCCTCGTGGTAGAGCAGCGGTGCGGCAGCGGATTCGTCGTCTTCTTCGGCGTGAACCCGCGTGACGAGTCCGATGACCAGCGTGTGATCGCCGACAGGGATCAGCTGGTCGACCTTGACGCGCATCCAGCTGGGGGTGCCGTGCAGCACCGGTTCCCCGGTGTCGAGCACTGCCCACAGTGACTCGTCTGCAAAACGCTGATCGGCACTACGCGCAAAGCGCTGGGCCAGATGCTGCTGATGTTCGCCGAGAAGGTGGATCACCAAGGACTCGGCTGCCTTGAGTGCATTGATGCTCGACGACGTCTCCGCGATGTTGAACGAGACGAGCGGCGGCTCGAGGGAGACGGACGAGAACGAGGTGGCGGTGAAACCCACCGGGCCGGTACCCGAATCGAGGGTCACGACGGTGACACCGGCGGGGTGGCGGCGAAGCGCAGCGCGGTAGTCACCGGCGCAGATGCCGGTGGACAACTCGGGCGTCGCCGCTACTTCGGGGACGTCGGGGGTGGTGTGGCTGGAAACGGCATTCGGCTTGTCAGACAACGGGAACTCTCCGGCTGGAACTCGAGGTGTGCGGTGTGGTCGAGGTGACTGCGCTCGGCATACACAGACATGCGTCGGTGCGGCACAGATCTACGTGCCGTCGACGCCAGTGGTTGCCGGCCGGGGTCCTGGTTGCAGTGCACATGGTGCGTCCAACTATAGGTGGACGCACGTCTGAGTGGTTTCGGACCGGGCTGGCTGAAGTGCTTCAGTCCATGTCGACGGCGAGGCCGGCGGTGATTCGGAGGAGTTCGGAGTACGTCGTGCGAAAGACCGTGTTGGGGTGCCCGGCGGCTGCCCACAACTCGGGGTACTGCTCGAGAGCGGTATCGATGTACGTCGGCAGGTTGGTGGGATGCCCGAGCGGAGCGACCCCACCGATCGGCTGGCCCGTCGCGGACTTCGCCATCTCCAGCGTCGCCCGCGTGAGCTTGCCTTCGAGGCGTTCGCCGGTGGCCTTCAGATTCACCTGATGTGCGCCGGAGACCAGCAGCAGGACCGGATCGTCGTCGAGAAGGAACACCAGTGACTTGGTGATCGCGCCTACCTCCACCCCGACGGCCGCCGCTGCCTCGGCCGCGGTGTGCGTGGCGTCGGGCTGCGTGACGATGACGCCGTGGTGACCCCGCGAGATCAGTGTTTCGGCGACGTGCGAGGCGTTGGGGTGGAGGAGGCTCGTCATGAGTTCAGACTAGGACTAGTCGGCGTTCGCCACAGCTGGAGTCGGCGTCGTGTCGGTGGACTTTCGGTTACGACGGATCGTGAAGCCGAACAGCATGACCGCACCGATCAGCGCGTACAGGAACAGCGTCAGAGCAGGCTGGCCGACGCCGACGTTGTTGAAGTAGACGATGCTCCGGACGCCTTCGGTGCCGGCGCCGGGTGTGATCCACCGGCCGATGGCGGCGTAGAACGAGGGAATCACGTTGGAGCCGAATGCGCCTCCCGCACTGGGATTGCCGAGGATCACGAAGACGGCGATAGCCAGCGGGACTGCCAGAACGCCGATGGCGGCGCGCAATCCGAGTGTGAACATGGCGGTGCCGAACACCACGGCTGTTCCCAGGATCCACAGCGGGAACCAGTGGCCCGCGAAAGTTCCGAGTACGTGTGAGGTAATGAGGGCGCCGAGAGCTCCCGAGATGATCGAGTAGATCGCGATCACGCCCGTGTGTGCGCTTGCCTGGCGGAGAGTCTTCGGCGCACCGATGAACAGTCCGATGGCTGCCGCGAGGAGATAGCCGCCGACGACCCAGCCGACCGAGAGGTAGAAGCCGGAGAGGCCGCGGTTGTCGTGGGCTCCGACGGGGATCTCGTCGCGGACGACGAACTGTCGGTCCTGTGTCGCCTCGACCTTCGTGAACACCGCTTCGAGTGACGTCGCGATGGAGCTGCCGCCCGCGCTCGCGGTGATCAGGGTGTCCGGCCCGGCCGGGTTGATGACAAACGCGCCCTGGATCTCTCGGTCGTTGATCATGCGGCGAGCGGTCGCCGTGCTGTCGACCACCTGAGCGTCGAGCGGGCTGCCGTCGATGGCATTGAGTTTGTCGGCGATCTGCTGATCCATGCCGTCCGGTGTGCCCTGATCGGCGATGACCGCGATTTCGATGTCTCGCGGAGTCGGCTGATGGAAGGCGGCGACGTAGCTGAGGATGAAGCCCATCTGCAGCAGGAGCACGCCGACGAACAGCGCAGCCATCACCTTGGGTGCGCCGTATTTCACCAGCAGGTTGTCGTGGTGGTGTTCGTCGTGGGTGGAGCTGTTGTCTGGTGCGGCGTGTGCCGGATGCGTAGTGGTCACGAAAGAGTCCTGATCTTGTCGAAAGTAAAGAGCTTGTCAATACCCGAGGTATTGAATACTCTAGGTATCGTGACTGAATCTCGTCAACCGGACTGGACGCCGGTAACCCGCCCCGGACGTGACGTGGTGCGGCAAAGACTGCTCGACGCTGCGGCGGAAGAGTTTGCGGAGCGCGGATTCAGTGCTGCACGTCTCACTGAAGTTGCCCGCCGCGCGGGCTTCACCAAGGGGGCTGTCTATTCCAACTTCAGTGAGACGAAACAAGATCTGTTCGCCGAACTGTTCGCGCAACGGTCTCTCGAACTGGCCGGCCGTGTGCTCGCCGAGATCGCCGGGATGAACCCCGCCGACGCGGCGGGCAAAGGTGGCGAGGCCATTGCAACGTGGATGGTCGACGACCCGGGGTGGTCACTGCTCGTCCTCGAATTCGGAGTGCTCGCCGGACGTGATCCGCAGATCGCTCAGGCGTACTTACGTGAGCGTCGCCACTTGCGCAGTCAACTCGTGGAGTTGATCGGTGAACGTGCCCGCGAATGGGGAGTGGATGATTCCTTCGATGTGCGGACCACTGCAATCTCGTTGATGGCCTTGATATCCGGGCTCGTTCTCGAGCACTCGGTGGATCCGGAAGAAGTTGATCAGAGCGTGATGGGTGCCGCCGTGACAGCACTCTTCGCCGGCGCCGTCGCACGGGCAGGATTGCCCTCCGTCTGAGTTGCTCGGTTGACAGGCAACAGATTTGAGAACTACCCTCTGGGTGCAGTACCTCGTTAGGTGAGGCTTCTGCACGAACACAGGCCACTGATCTCACGACGTCGAGAGACGCCCAAGGTTAGGACAGATCTCCCCGGCTTAAGGGGTGATCCAAAGTGGCTTCCCGGTCTTGATCGGGACACGTCGTGCAGTGCCAAAACTCGGACGTGGAGGTGTTTTCGCAGCTTGATGCCGGTTTCTTCCGGCGAAGGCGAGAGTACGTCGATATTCGGTTCTCCTGGCGTGTGCTGTGCGCATGTACTTGTGTGGCGTCATCGGACGCCCCGAACTTTCAGGAGGTGACCATCGTGGACGACCCGCCGAGTCGATATTCGACCCATCCTTCTGTTCTTGCCGACGATGCTCACCCCGGTCTTTTGCTCTTCAGTCACTGACTCTTTGCATCCTCGGCTTCATTTGCGCGGCTTTGCCGCGTCCGCTGACGACTTCCATTGTCGCTCAGCGCATTCTGCTGCCCTCATGCACTGGCATGGTCCGGCGTGTCCGGGCAGTCGAGGAGATTCGTCATGTCATTTTCCGTTCTCGCATTGCGGCCACGGCCCACGAGAAATAGTGCACAACAAACACATTCAACAGTCCTGGCAAAGGAAAGCGCACAGGAATTGGTCGACTACTCGGCCTCGGACACGCGCACCGTCCTCGCCGATCTGACCACGACGGCCAACGGCCTTCGCGACGATCAGATCGACGATCTTCGTCGGCAATACGGGCGCAACGATGTCCGCCACGACCGCCCGGCGCCGGCAATCGTGCAGTTCGCGGGAGCCTTCAAGAACCCGTTCATCCTGATCCTGGTATTCCTCGCCCTGATCATGGTCGGGACCGACGTGGTCTGGGCGGACCCCGAGGACGGTCCCTCCTACGAGGGCATCATCACTCTCGGGTTGATGATCTTTGTCAGTGTCTCACTGAGGTTCTGGCAGGAATACCGTTCGAGCCGCGCCGCCGAGGCGCTCAAGGCGATGGTTACGACGACCGTCGCGGCCACCCGCAAGATCAACAACACCGTGGTCACGGCTGAGATTCCGATCGAGCAGTTACTGCCAGGTGATGTAGTCCAGCTTGCCGCCGGCGACATGATCCCGGCCGATGTCCGCATCATCCGGGCCAAGGATCTACAGGTCAATCAGTCAATGCTCAGCGGTGAATCGATGCCGGCCGAGAAGTCGGCGGACCCGTCGTCGGGGATCGACGTCGATCGGCTGCTCGAAGCCGAGAACATCGGGTTCATGGGTACTTCCGTCGTGTCGGGCAGTGGCACCGCCGTTGCGGTGCACACCGGCAAGCGGACTTACTTCGGTGCCATGACAGCACAATTGGCGTCCAAGCGACCCGAAACCAGCTTCGACGTCGGGGTGCGCAGTGTCAGCTATCTGCTGATCAAGTTCATGCTGATCATGGTTCCCGCGGTGTTCATCATCAACGGACTGACCAAGGACTGGAGCCAAGCACTACTCTTCGGCGTCGCCACCGCGGTGGGGTTGACTCCGGAAATGTTGCCGCTCATCGTGACGGCGAACCTGGCCAAGGGTGCGCTCCACATGTCGCGCAAGAAGGTGATCGTCAAGCAGATCAACGCGATTCAGAACTTCGGTGCCATGGACGTTCTGTGCACGGACAAGACCGGAACTCTCACCGAGGACCGCATCGTTCTCGGTGAGCATCTCGATACTGCCGGACGTAAGTCCGAGGACGTATTGCGGCTAGCGGCGGTCAATTCCGTGAATCAGACCGGATTGCGCAGTCTTCTCGACGACGCGGTGATCGAGGCCGCCGGTCCCGAAGTGGTCGAGGAGATCTCGCGTCGGCACGGGTTGGTGGACGAGATTCCCTTCGACTTCAAGCGCCGTCGACTCTCCGTGGTGGTCGACCACGGAGACGCCGATCTGATCGTAACCAAAGGTGCAGTGGAAGAGCTCCTTTCGGTCTGTGAATCGGTGGAACTGGACGGGGTGACCCACCAATTGACACCGGGATGGCTGGCCCGAGTCGACCGTCTGGTCGCGGAGCTGAACGGTCAAGGCAAGCGAGTGCTTGCGGTGGCAACCAAGACAGTCGTCGAAGAGCAGCGCCGCGAGTACTCGACGGCCGACGAAGAGGGCATGACCCTGGTCGGTCTGCTGGCATTCCTCGACCCGCCGAAGGAATCTGCGGCCGGGGCGATCGAAGCCCTCGCGAGCCACGGAGTCGCGGTCAAGGTAGTGACGGGTGACAACGAACTGGTCGCCGAAACCGTCTGCGGCAAAGTCGGTATCGACGTGGGGACCGTGGTCTCCGGCGCCGAGATCGAAGCGTTGAGCGACGACGCCCTCGACGAGTTGGTGCAGCGGACAACCGTATTCGCGAAGACGGATCCGATGCAGAAGGCACGCATTGTCGAATCGCTGCGCCGGGTCGGCCACACGGTTGGTTTCCTCGGTGACGGTGTCAACGACGCACCCGCACTGCGGGCTGCGGACGTCGGCATCTCCGTTGACACAGCGGCGGACATCGCCCGCGAATCCGCGGACATCATCTTGCTGGAGAAGGACCTCGGCGTACTCGAACAAGGAGTCATCGAAGGGCGTCGTACCTTCGGAAACATCCAGAAGTACATCAAGATGACTGCGTCGTCGAACTTCGGGAACGTCTTCTCGGTGCTCGTCGCCAGCGCCCTGCTGCCGTTCATCCCCATGATTCCCGTAGTTCTGTTGTTGCAGAACCTGATCTACGATCTCTCGATGCTCACGATCCCGTGGGACCGTGTCGACGACGACTTCCTCGCGAAGCCCCGCAAGTGGGAGACCAAGAGCCTTCGCCGGTTCATGGTGTTCATCGGCCCGATCAGTTCGATCTTCGACATCTCGACGTTCGCGCTGATGTGGTTCGTGTTCGCCGCCAACTCTCCCGAGCATGCAGCGCTGTTCCAATCGGGTTGGTTCATCGAGTCATTGATCTCTCAGACGCTGATCGTTCACATGATCCGCACCCGCAAGATCCCGTTCATCCAGTCGCGTGCATCGCTGCCGGTACTGCTCAGCACAGGCGCCGCCTGCGTCTTCGCGCTGGTGTTCCCGTTCACGTCCTGGGGTCATTCCCTCGGGTTGGTTTCACTGCCGTGGAACTACTTCCCGTGGCTGGTCCTCACCCTCGGGGCATACTGCGTCGTCACGCAGGTGGCCAAAGGAATGTTCATCCGTCGATTCGCGACCTGGCTCTAGGAGTTCACCGTGGAAATCCACGTCATCCTTGTGCGGATAGCGCTCGGGCTCGTCCTCGGCGCTGCCGTCGGGATCGAAAGGCAATGGCGCGCAAGGATGGCGGGTCTGCGAACCAACGCGTTGGTGAGCTTGGGTGCGACGCTCTTCGTCATCATGGGCGCGTACGGGTTTCAGGGCCCGGACGCTGATCCGACGCGCGTCGCAGCGCAGATCGTCTCGGGGATCGGTTTCCTCGGTGCTGGAGTGATCATGAAGCAGGGTGCGTCGGTCACCGGCCTGAACACTGCCGCCACTCTGTGGGCCACTGCCGCCGTCGGCGCACTGGCAGGCGGCGGAATGTACTGGG
>RepKanNP_Acetate_BrdU_F21BDRAFT_1000481_pt1 | contig 14225 bp, 16 predicted proteins | sample RepKananBrdUF21B_FD_10624 | JGI IMG/M metagenome (IMG submission 10624)
AAACAAGCCAATGCCGGTCGCGTTGTAAGGTTGGAGAGGCGGGGGGGCGGGTGAGCGAGGCCTCTTCCGATCTGGCCGCACGTCGGCGGCCGGCTGGCGGGTAGGGGAAGCCGGGGTTACTGCTGCAGGACCTTGTATTCGATCTTTTTCAGCACACCGTCCGAATCATCAAAGTAGAACGAAGCCACCTTTTTTGAGCCAACAGGAATCCCGACGAACGCGATGCCGATTGCCGCGTTGCGCGAATAGCGATAGTTCCAGATGTCGAGGCCACCAGCCGTTGCCTTGTCGCTCGGTGCGCCGAGTTCCAGTGCAACGTCTTCGCGCTTGGCAACGCCCGGAACGAACTGCTTCTGCAGCGATTCCTGCGTTGCGTCAGAGATTTTGTCGACGCCCGTGCCACCACCGACGCTCACGGCGCAGCCGGACAGGGCAAATGAGAGGGCGAGACCGGATACAAGAATACGAAACATGAAAGTCCTTCTTATTGGTTGGAGTATGGAAAGCCGCTTCGATGCCACAGCGTGAACCGCGAGTTCGCTGCCCCCGCATCGCATGCGCGCCCGCATCGTAGAGAGGGTGCGCGGAAAGCGCATCCCCTTAAGCGTCGTGTTTCCGCCAAATTGAAGTGAAACTTTCTAAGGTCTCGTCTGATTGATCTTTAATTCCAGGCTGGGAGCGGGTTTGCGCTGGTTTAGCTGAGCGCTGCCTCGACAAAATGCAGACGATCTTGCCCCCAGAACATGTCGTTGCCGACAAAGAACGTGGGCGCGCCGAACACGCCGCGCGCCACGGCTTCTTCGGTGGTTTTGCGCAGCGTCTGCTTGACGTGGTCATCCTGCACCAACTCCATCATCAGCGCGGGCGAGATGCCAGCGGCTTCCAGTACGGCCGCCAGCTCGTTCAGGTCACCCAGGTTGCGCGGGTGCTCGAACATCGCGCTGAAGATGGCGCCGAGGTAGTTGTGGAACTCGACGTCACTGCGCAGTTGCATGCCCACGGCACCGCGCATCAGTTGCAGCGTGTTGATCGGGAAGTGCGGGTTCTGCTGGATCGGCACGCCAAAGTATGTCGCCCAGCGTTCCAGGTCGATGTTGGAGTACCGGCCCTTGGCCGGAATGGTGGCCGGGCTGCTGTTGCTCGTGGCCTGGAACACGCCGCCCAGCAGCATCGGCCGCCAGACGATCTCCGCGCCCTTGGCTTGCGCAATCTTCGGCAGTTGGTGATACGCGAGGTAGCTGTACGGGCTGCCCACATCGAAGAAGAATTCGACCTGCTTCATGCGTGTGTCTCCTGGTGTTGTAATGGTGTTACCAGCGCTCGATCCACGGGCGCAGATCCAGCTCGTGCGTCCAGGCGTCGCGCGGTTGCGTGTGCAGGTACCAGTAGTTCTCGGCGATGTGCTCGGGGTTGAGGATGCCGTCTTGGTCTTTCAGGGCATAGCGCTCGGGAAAGTTCTCGCGGATGAACTCGGTATCGATGGCGCCATCGACCACCACGTGCGCCACGTGGATGCCCTTGGGCCCCAGCTCGCGCGCCATGCTTTGCGCGAGCGCCCGCAGCGCATGCTTGGCGCCCGCGAATGCCGCAAAATTGGCCGATCCGCGCATCCCTGCCGTTGCGCCGGTGAAGAGAATCGTGCCGCGCCCCCGCGTGACCATGCGCTTGGCCACCTCGCGCCCGGCCAGGAAGCCGGAGAAGCACGCCATCTCCCAGATCTTGAAGTACTTGCGGGCGGTCTCTTCCAGGATGCTGCTCGGCACGTTGGCGCCGATGTTGAAGACCATCACCTCGATGGGGCCGACGTCGCGCTCGATGTCGTCGACGAGCTTGATAACGTCTTCTTCCTTGCGCGCATCCGACGCGAAGCCGAGCGCCTGGCCGCCTTCCGCACAGATCGCTTCGACCAGCGGCTGCAGCTTGTCGGCCGAGCGGCGCGTGACGCAGGCAACCAGGCCCTCGCGCGCAAAGCGTTTGGCGATGGCACCGCCTGTGGCGTCTCCTGCACCGATGACCAGTGCCGCCTGCTTGTTGCTTGTCTCCATATCCACCTCGTTTATAGAATAACGATCGTTACCATAACAAACGTTATGCTACTGGTTGCATAGTGTCAAGCGAGTCGAAGTACGGAGGTAAAGATGCGATACCAGCCGGGTCACAAAGAAGAAAAGCGCAAGGCGCTGCTCAAGGCAACCGCCCGCAAGGTCAAGATCAGTGGGTTTGCGGCGACGGGCGTGGATGCCCTTGCGCAGGCTGCCGGCATGACCAGCGGCGCGTTCTACAGCCACTTTGGTTCCAAGTCGGATTGGCTCAAGGCGTTGATCGAGTCCGAACTGGCCGCCAGCCGCGAGATGTGGGCCGGCAACCCGCACGACACGGCGCAAGACTGGCTGCGCTTTGAGCTGGACCGCTACCTGAATCTCGCCCACGTAAAGCATCCCGAAGCGGGCTGTGCGGTGCCTGGTTTGGCGGCAGAGATTGCACGCGCAGACAACAGCGTGCGTGCGCTCTATCAGGAAGAGATGCGCAAGGGCCACGCGGTGCTCGCGCAGCGCCTGGGCGATGACGATGCGGCGTGGGCGATGATCGCGCAACTGGTGGGCGCCATCCATATCGCCCGGGCCATGCCGGACGAGGCCATGCAGCAGGTCGTCATCGAAGCGAGCAAGCGGTTCTTGCAGGACGCTGTGATGCGTCTGGCCGCCAAGGCGCAGCCGTAGTTACTGCAGATTGCCCCAGCGCGGCACAGCGGGTTCTGCATTGGCCCATTGCCAAGCGTTGCCGTTCTGGCAGGCGTAGATGGTGTAGCCGGGGGCGGTCTTGGGGGCGTCGCCGTCCTGCACGGTGAGGATCGCCTCGCGGCACGTTGCCAGCGGCGTGGTGAAGGTGCGTACCAGCACCACCTTGCCATGTGCCTTGGTGATGCCCATCAGGCGTTCCAACGACCAGTTGAGCGAAGGGGCGCCGTCACTCAATCGGCCCACTGCTGTGGCCAGCGCGTCTTGCTCACTGGCGGCCCATTTGCGTGTGGCGTACTTGATTGACGCATCGGTAGCCGCGTTGACCGTGACCGCCACGCCATAGGCCACTGCCGGATTGGCTGTCACCGCACCGCTGGCCACACCCGCCGCCGCGCCGGTCAGCGGCCCGACCGATGAGCATCCGGCAACCAGGCCTGCACAGCCCAACAGAAGCCAGCGCAACGCCCTCATTGCAGCGAACCCCATCGCGCGGTGGCGGGCTCGGCGGTCGCCCATTTCCACTGCTTGCCGTCGTTGCAGATCGACGCGATGAAGAAGTCGACCTGCGTGGCCTCGCCGTCCACAGTGAAGAGAATTTCCTTGCAGCTGACGAGCGGTCCGGTGATCGAACGGGTGACGACGACACGCCCGCGTTCATCGGGCTCAAGGGGGATGCGGTGTTTGACCTGCCAGTTGCCGACAGTGTTGTCAGGCAGCGCGCCTGCGATCTGGGCAATCTGATCCTGTGTCTCGGTGTGCACGACGCGTTGGGTGTGCTGCAGCGCCGCGCGGGCGCCGGCCTGCACGCCCAGGCCGATGCCGGTGGCCACTGCGGCGTTGTCGGTCACCTTGGCGGCGAGGGCCGCGCCACCAATACCGGCCGCGGCCGTCGTACCTTCCGACATGAAAGAACTGCAGCCGCTGAGGACGGGCGCGCTCAGGGCGAGGGCACAGCCCAGCATCCGTGCGGATGTGAACCAAGGTGTGCGCATGGGGGGCTTCCAAATCTGCAACGCGCTTGATTCTAAGGGATGTCGCTGCCCGGAAACGGTTATGTGGCGCGGATTCCCACAATTGTTTTCAGTTCGCGCGGGTCACCTATACTGATCTGCCCAGCATCAATCCATGCGCTTCCATCAGCGTTCCGCTGGTGATTTCTGGAGGTGTTGTGAGCAGCGTGTCGAACGTCGACAGCGCGCGCTGCACGGGTTCGGAGGCCATGTGCGCCTCCCACGCGGCCCGGTCCCGATACACCTCGTGCAGGAGAAAGACGTCCGACTCGTCATGCGCGCGATAGAAGGAATACGCCAGCGTGCCGGGCTCCTCGCGCGCCAGTGCCACCAACGTCGAGAGCTGCCGGCAGAGCGTATCAACGGTTTCGGGCTGCGCCCGCAGTCGAACGATCAGCAGATACATGTTTCGCCTCAGAGCTAGGAAGATGGGTTGCCATCTTTCATGGTCAGGCGAGCGAGGTCTTGTAGAAATGCGTCTTCGTTTGCGCGTCTCGCCGATAGTGCAGGGGCGATTGCCCCGTGAGCGATCGAAACTCCCGGTTGAACTGCGGTTGATCGTAGTAGCCGTGCGCGAGCGCGGTGTCGAGCAACGGCAACTGCGGTTGCAGATGCAAGGCGCGCACCGTGTGTTGGAACCGCACCAGCCGCCGGAATGCGACCGGCGGCAAGCCTTCCACCGCCAGGAAACGGCGCTCCAGTTGCCGCCGGCCGAGCTGCAAGCGTGCGGCCAGCGCGTCGATGGAGGTGGTGTGTGGTGCGGCATAGAGTGCGGCAACCGCAGCCGTCACCTGAACATCGGCGTACGCGGGTGCCAGCTGCGCCAAGAGGAACGCATCGATCAACGCAACGCGCTGTGAGAAATCGGCGGCTTGCGCCACCTGCTCGTGCCAATGGAGCGCTTCGCGACCCCACAGTACGTCGATTGGCGCTTGCGTATCCAGCAACCGGCCGATGGATTCGCGGACCAACGCCCCCCATCGGCCTGCGCGAATCCGTATCGCCGTGAAGCCGATGTCATGGGTTGATGCCAGCGCATACGGCTGCAGCCGTACGCACAGCATGTGGGCGGAGGGCAGCACTGCTCCACCTTCAGTGCGAAACGGCTGGCGGTGATGCAGAAACACTTCCGCGCCAGTGCCGGGCAGCAGTCGCGGCAGCGCAATGCGCTCGCCCGGCGTGGCTTCCCAACTCCAGTAGCGGTCGATGTAAGGGCGCAGTGCGGGATGCGGGCGCGCCATCTGCGTTTGCACGGGTTTGCCTCCGGGCGGTCGAAACGCCATTGTGTTGCAGTGTTTGGGCAGCGGGGCAGCCGCGTTGCCCGCTTTCACGTACGGCAGAGCACCTTCAGGTGCGCGACCAGCGCATCGAACACCACCCGCACGCGCGTTGGTACGGGCCCCCGCTGCGGGCGATAGACGTGAAGCGTCCATGAAGGAGGCTCGAACCGCCGCAACACGCGCACCAGTTCCCCGCGCTCGACGTGCGGGCGCAGCAGGTACTCGGAGGTTTGCGTGAAGCCCAGGCCCGCGCAGGCGGCTTGCACCTCGGTCTCCGGGTCATCGGTCACGAAGGCCGTGTGGCGGGGTTGGATCTGGGTGTCACTACGGAAGGCCCACGACCAGGCACGGCCATCCGTGCGGTTGATGAGCGTGGTGACCGGCAGCGCCAGCAGTGCATCGGGTGTCTTGGGTTCGCCCACGCGGGCGAGCAGCGCGGGTGCGCCCACCACCCACAACGGCACGGTGCCGATCGAGCGCGCCACGAAGCGGTTGTCACCGATGAAGCCGACGCGCACGCCCACGTCGATCTGCTCATCCACCACGGCGGAAGGGGTGTCCGACAGGCGAAGGTCTGCGACCAGGCCCGGGTGCTGTTGCATCAGTGCCGTCAGCACAGGCATGACATAGGTGCGCCCCACATGCGAAGGCGCCGTGACACGCACGATGCCGCCCATCTCTGCCGCCTTGGCCGACGAGGCATCGAACAGGCCATCGACGGTCTGCAGCGCGGTCTGCGCCTGTGCGGCGAAATCCTGCCCGTAGCGCGTGATCTGCACGCTGCGCGTGTTGCGGTGGAAGAGCGTCTCGCCCAGCGTGTCTTCCAACTCGCGCACCGCCCGCGTGACGGCCTGTGGCGACACGCCAAGCCGTGCTGCCGCTTCTCGAAACGTCGTCGCGCTGGCGGCCGCAGTGAAGATGCGCAGCAGTTCAAGCCGGTCTTGCATGGCAACCCCTTGAATTCCAGAAATGGGAATTTTGTTTGCCGGATTATTCCATTTATTTGCCGCATCAGCCTACCCATACTTGGCTCCAAGCCTGGCGGTACCGAGCCCCAACCAACCGCCGGACGCCAGATTTCTCCATCTACGGCAAGGAGCCGAACATGAACGCAGCAACGCAACAACTGAAGGACAAGATCGCTCTCGTGACGGGCGCCAGCTCGGGTATCGGGCACGCTTCTGCCATTGAACTGGCCAAGCGCGGTGCCAAGGTGGTCGTGGCTGCTCGGCGCAAGGCAGAACTCGACGCGCTGGTGCAGACGATCCGCGCGCAAGGCGGCGAGGCTGCCGCCATCGAAGCCGACGTCACGCGAGAAGACGACATCCGCAAGATGGTCGATTTCACCGTCAGCACGTACGGGCGCCTGGACATTGCCTTCAACAACGCAGGCACCGAGGGCGTGTTCGCACCGCTCACCGAGCAGACCGATGCCACCTACGACAAGGTGTTCGATCCCAACGTGCGCGGCGTCTTCCATTCGATGAAGTACGAGGCCGAGGTGATGCTCCGCCAAGGCTCGGGCAGCATCATCAACAACGCATCGATGGGCGGCGTGATCGGTTTTGAGAACGCGGGCCTGTACATCGGTACCAAGCACGCAGTGATCGGCATGACGAAGACCGCGTCGATCGAATGGTTCCGCCGTGGCATCCGCGTCAACGCGCTGGCGCCGGGCTTGATCGAGACGCCGTTCCACCATCGCGGTATCTGGCCGTCGGCCGAGGCGATGTACGACTTTGCCGCCGGCACGCCAGCGGGCCGCGTCGGCAGTGCGCAGGAAATGGCGACGATCGTGGCCTTCCTCGCCTCGGATGACGCGAGCTTTGTGTCGGGCCATGCGCTCGTGGCGGATGGCGGGTACTCGGTGGCTTGATGTGGTGCGCGATGCGGCGCGGCCAGGGTTTGTTGAGACCCTAGGTCTCGCCGCACATCTGCCGCCGGTAGCGCTCCGGCGAGAAACCGAGCTGCTTGCGGAACATCGTGATGAACGCCGATGGCGTGCTGTAGCCGAGCGCCAGGGCGATGTCCTGGATCGAGCAATCCTCCTTGAGCCATACCAGTGCGCGCAGCAGCCGCACGCGGTTGCGCCATTGCACGAAGCTCATGCCGAGTTCGCTCTGGAAACGGCGTGCGAGCGTGCGCTCGGTGCTGTGCACGCGTTCGGCCCACTGCTGCAGCGTGGTGTTGTCGGTCGGGTCCAGGCGGATGGCCTGCAGGATAGGCTCGAGGTGGCGATCGGTGCTGTCTGGGAGGTAGCTGTCGGTATGCCCGGCGCGAACGAGGGTTTCGACCAGCAGCTCGAACTGGCGCAAGTCCCAGTCGTCCGCCATGGCGGTGACACGGCGCGCGGCAAAGTCTTCGAACAGCGCGCGCACCAGCGGCGTCTGCGGGATCAGGCAAGCCATGGGCGGCAGCCGTTGCGCGAGCGGCTCGGCCAAGTACACGGAGAGGAAATCCGTCGCCTGCCGGATCGACGCCGAATGTGGCTGGTTGGCCGGCACCCAGATCAGGTATTCGGCCGGCGCCGTCAGCCGACGGCCATCGACCACGACCTCCATCAAGCCGAGGTTGATGCGGTTGATCTGGCCCCACGGGTGCGTGTGCGGCTCGATGGCGGTCTCGGGTTCGAAATGGTCGTAGCGGAAGTAGAACGGGGCGCCCTTGGGCACCCGCAGGTCGGCTTCACGGTAGGCGGTGTACATGTTGGCGCGCTTTGTCGCTTTCGATGCGTTAAATTGTCTGGTTTGCATTATATGTTCTGAACCAGACATCACTACACTTCGGCCATCGTCTGATAACGGAGGCCATCGTGCCTGTGCTGTATCCCCTGCTGGCGGTGTTGATCTGGGCCGCCAACACCATCGTTTCAAAGGCCGCGGCCGGTGTGCTGGATCCGGCGGCCATCTCGCTCTACCGCTGGCTACTGGCGGCGTGCGTGCTCACGCCGTTCTGCGTGCGGCCGCTGTGGCGCCAGCGTGCGCAAGTGGCGGCGCAACTGCCGCGCTTTGCCGTGCTCGCGCTGCTGGGCATGGTGATGTACCAGTGCCTGGCCTACTACGCCGCGCATAGCACGAGCGCCACCAACATGGGCGTGATCGGCGCGTTGATCCCGATGCTGGGGCTGATCCTCAACGTTGCAGTGTTTCGCCAGCCCGTGGGCATGCAGGCGGTGACGGGCGTCGTGGTGTCGCTGCTGGGCGTGCTGTATCTGCTTGGCCGCGGGCATCCGGCCACGTTCCTTGATGGTGGCGTCAACCGCGGCGACGTGCTGATCCTCATTGGTGCAACGTCATACGCGCTGTACAACATCCTGTACCGACGCTGGGCGCTGCCGTTCGGGCAATGGCTCAATCTGTACGTTCAGGTGCTGATTGCCGTCGTTTTTCTGGTGCCCGTGGCCTTCACCGCGCAGAGTCTGGCGGTTCCGCGCCAGGGCATCGGGCTCGTGGTGTTTGCGGGCATTGCTTCATCGATTGTCGCGTCGTATCTGTGGATGCTGGGCTTGAAGCGCATCGGCGCCGAGCGTACGGCGATCTTGATGAACTTGATGCCCGTCTTTACCGCAGCCATGGCGGCGGTGATGCTGGGCGAGACTGTGCACGGCTATCACTGGATCGGCGGTGGGCTTGTGCTGCTGGGGGTGAGTCTGGCGCAGGGCATCGTCCGTCTGCCGATCGGGCGACCGGGCTTGAGCCCACGCTGATTTCGGCCATCACGGCACAGTGGTTGGCGGTAAAATTGGGAAGCACGACGGGCGCTTGAGGCGCCCGCCGCGTTTTCCAGAACCCCCTTCGCCAGACCATCGCTAGACCATGAAGCGCAGCGCCCGCACTGGCAACACCAGCGTCACCGTCGATGATGTTGCCGCGCATGCGGGCGTGTCGATCAAGACCGTCTCGCGCGTGCTGAACCACGAGCCCAACATCAGCGAGAAGACGCGCGCCAAGGTGGTCGAGGCGATGCAGACGCTCGACTACCGCCCCAATCCCGCTGCCCGCCGCCTGGCCAGCAAGCGCGCCGACATCATCGCGCTGGTCTACGACAACCCCTCCGACAACTACATCGTCAACATCCAGCACGGCGCGCTCGAAGCCTGCCAGGCGCTCGACTACAGCCTGCTGCTGACGCCCTGCAACTACCGCGATCCGAACCTTGCCGAGCAGATCATCCAGAGCGTGCGCCAGCGCGCGCTGGCCGGGTTGATCCTGACGCCGCCGGTGTCGGATGTGGCGTCGTTGGTGCATGCACTGGACGAGGCCGGCGTTGACTACGTGCGGTTGGCGCCCGCCGATCGCCAGCACAAGGGTTTGTCCGTCAACACCGAAGACCGTGCCGCCGCGCGCGATATGACGCTGCACTTGATCGGCCTGGGCCATCGCCGCATTGGCTTTGTGGTGTGCGATCCGGACCACGGTGCGGCATACCAGCGCGTGTTCGGCTACCGCGATGCGATGGCGCAGGCGGGTATCGCTGTTGATGAGCGCCTGGTAGAGCAGGGCGAGCACTCGTTTGAATCCGGCGTGGCCTGTGCAGAGCGGCTGCTGTCATGCGAGCCGCGTCCGACCGCCATCTTTGCCGGCAACGATGATATGGCCGCCGGTGTACTGCGCGTGGCGCAGGCGCGCGGCATCAAGGTGCCCGAAGAACTCTCCATCTGCGGCTACGACGATACACCGCTGTCGCGCCAGTTGTGGCCGGCGCTGACCACCGTGCGCCAGCCGATTCAGGCGATGGCGCATGCCGCGGTGGAACAGCTCGTGGCGATTCACCGCCCGCACCTGCCGGGGTTGAAGCCGCATTCGGTGCACGAGAACCTGCAGTACGAACTCGTGATCCGGGAATCGACTTGCCCGCCGGCGCGGTGATGTTGGTTACGCCGGCTGCTTCAGCAACGCGTATAGATCATCCTGCGGGTCATAGCCAAGCAACCGGCGGCCGGTCTCCAGACCCCAATCCATCCCCTTGTTGTTCGACACGCCATTCACGACAATGGCCGGTGCCGGCCAGCGTGCGGGGTCGGCCGTGACGGAGCTCAGGAACAGCCGGCGCAGGTCGCCGTTCGACAGCCACATGTTGCGGAACCAGCGCAGTGCGATGCGGCTGGCTTCATCGGACACTTCGGTGGGCACGGGCGTACCGGCGGTGCCGGAGTAGTTGATGTCGTTCGGGTCGTTCTCGTCGGGCAGCGCCCAGCCGATGCGCAGCGACACGATCGACAGCTTGCCGCCTGTTGCTGCTGACACAGCACCCACCGCCTTGCACAGCCGCTCGCCCATCGCCTTGGAGGTACCGTAGGCGAGCGAGTAAACGTCTTCGATGCCGTTGTTCCAGCGCGTGCCGGGTGCCGGGGCCAGCTCGGCGGTGAGTTGGCCGGGGCCGATGGTGCCAGCCAGCGGTTGGTCCTTGTACGCGCCCATTGCATGGTTGGATGAGGCGAACACGAAGCGCCGCACGCCGCGCGTGGCGGCCGCCTCCAGCACGTTGAGCGTCATGCCGTACGAGGCCAGCGCCTGCTCCCACGTCGCATCGGGCGTGGAGTGGATGGCAGCCAAGTGGATGACGGCATCGACGTTGTTCAGCAGGTCGGTCCACGCGCCGTCGGCTTGCGTGAGATCCGCCTGGACCCATTGAAAGCGCTGAGCCGCCTGCGGCGAGAACTCGACGTTCTGGGCGACCCAGTCGACGCCGATGATGGACGTGCACCACGGGGCCGAGGCCAGCGCTTCAACGACTTTGCGGCCGAGGTTGCCGGCTACGCCGGTGACGAGTACGCGAGCAGGGGTTTGGTAGTCAGCCACGATGTTGGATTTTGCTTGTGTGTTTGATTGGAGCTTGGGCCTGGTGGTCCATCCCCCGTTTCACCCCCTGCCGGGGGCGACTCACTTTCTTTGTCTTGCCAAAGAAAGTAAGCAAAGAAAGGCGCGCCCGAGATGGCGACTTCCCCTTGAATTTGTGTCACCGGGCGGAGAAGGAGGCAAACTCGCTTCGCTCAGACAAGCCTCCTTCTTTTTTCCGCCCGCTTACAAAAATTCAAGGCGCCATCTAGGGCCGGAACGTCAACGGCCGAACCGTCTCTGCGTTTGTGTTGGCGCCGGGGTTCGTGTGTTGTCAGCCACGGTTCGAGCCAGACAGCACATCGATCCACACCGCCAGCACCAGCACCACGCCCTTGACGATCATCTGCCACGAGGCGTCGACGTTCATTTGCTGCATGCCGTTGTCGAGGCTGGCCATGACCAGTGCACCGATCAGCGCGCCGTATACCGTGCCCGAGCCGCCGCGCATCGACGTGCCGCCGATGAAGCAGGCGGAGATGGCATCCAGCTCGCCGCCCACACCGGCCGACGGCGAACCGGCGGCTGAGCGCGCCGTGGTGATGATGCCCGCGAAGGCACACATCAGGCCCATCAGCACGAACACCAGCAGCTTGACGCGGCTCACGTTCACGCCGGACAGGCGCGTGGCTTCTATGTTGCCGCCCACTGCGTAGACGTGGCGGCCGAACACGGTTTGCGTGGCCACGTACGAGAACACCGCCAGCAGGATCAACAGGATCAGCACCGGCAGCGGCACGCCGTTGGCCTGGTTGAGCACGGCGACAAAACCGAACGAGGCCGCCGCAATGGCCAGCAGCTTGAGGCCGTCAGCCCACAGCGGTGTGAGCGCCAGTTGCAGGCGGGCACGCTCGCTGCGGCGGCGCACCGTCAGCACGACGGATATGGCGACGATGACGGCCGCCAGCGACCACGCCAGCCACGCCGGCACGAAGCTCTGCGCGATGTTGACGAGGTCATCCGGCACCGGTGCAATGGTCACGCTATCGGTGCTCCACTGCAGCACGCCACGGAAGGCCAGCATGCCGCCCAGCCCGACGATGAACGACGGCACGCGGAGTTTGGTGGTGATGAAGCCGTTGAACCCGCCGATGACGGCGCCCGCCACAAGCACGGTGCCCACTGCCAGCCACGTGTTCCACCCGAGATTGACGGTGAGGATGGCGACCAGCCCACCCAACAAGCCGAGCAGTGAGCCAACCGACAGGTCGATCTCTCCGGCGATGATGACGAACACCATCCCGCAGGCCAGCATGCCCGTCACCGACATCTGCAGGAACAGGTTGGAGATGCTGTTGGGCTTGAGGAACGTGCCGTTGGTCTGGAAGTAGAAGAAGATCCAGATGAGCGCCACGGCCAGCAGCAGGGCCAGCACTTTGTAGCGCACAAACAGTTGCTGGATGGCACGGCTGTCCATACGCGGACCACCGCCGCCACCTTGGCGGGCGAGTTGGGATTGCAGGATGTTCGACATGGCGAAGCTCTGTTCAGGCAGCTTGGGGCTGCGGTTCAGCATTGATGGCGGCGGCCAGGATGCGCTCCTGGGTCAGGCCTTGATTGACGAAGTCGCCGCGCACCTGGCCTTCGCCCATGACCAGGACACGATCGCTCATGCCCAGGATCTCCGGCATTTCGGACGAGACCATGATGATCGCCACGCCGCTGGCGGCCAGGTCGGCAATCATCTTGTAGATGTCGTACTTGGAGCCGACGTCCACACCGCGCGTGGGCTCGTCGAGGATCAGCACCTTTGGCGCGGCCAGTACCATCTTCGTCACCACGGCTTTCTGCTGGTTACCGCCCGACAGGCTGGCGATCGACAGCGCGGGGCTGGCGGTCTTGATGCGCAGGCGCTTGATTTCGCGGTCGACGGTGGTGAGTTCAGCGCCCTTGTCCACGCGCACGCCACGTGCGTACTGCGCCAGCGTGGCGAGCGTGATGTTCTCGCCCACGCCCATCAGCGGCACGATACCGTGGCGCTTGCGATCTTCAGGGACGAGGCAGATGCCGTTGGCGATGGCCTCGGCAGGTGAGTTCACCTTGACGGGCTTGCCTTCCATGATGATCTCGGCGGACGAGCGGCCAGGGTAGGCACCGAAGAGTGCCGACACCATCTCCGTACGCCCCGCACCTACCAGGCCGGCAATACCGAGGATCTCGCCACGGCGCACGGCAAAGCTCACGTTGTCGGCGCGCTTGCGGTTGGGGTTACTGATATCCCAGCAGGTGACGTTGCGCGCTTCCAGCACGACTTCACCCACGGTGTGTTCCACCTTGGGGAAGAGCGAGGTCATCTCGCGGCCGACCATCATCGTGATGATGTTGTCGACGGTCATGTCGGCGGCGGGGCGCGTGCCGATGTGCTTGCCGTCGCGGATGACGGTGATGGTGTCGCACACGCGTTTGACCTCATCCAGCTTGTGCGAGATATAGACGCACGCGACGCCGCTGCGCTTGAGGTCTTCAATGATGTGAAGCAGCACCTCGATTTCCTTGGCGGACAGCGATGACGTCGGTTCGTCCAGGATCAAGAGGCGTGCGTTCTTGGCGAGCGCCTTGGCAATCTCGAACAGCTGCTGGTGGCCGCTGCCGTAGTTGCTTACGGGCGCGGCCACGTTCACGTCGGTCAGGCGCAGGCGGGCGAGAAGCTGTTCGGCCTTGGCGTGCATGGCGTCGTAGTCCATGCGGCCCCCGGGCTTGGTGATCTCGTTGCCGAGGAAGATGTTCTCCGTGACGGAGAGCTGCTGCACCAGCATCAGTTCCTGATGGATGATGACGATGCCTGCACGCTCGCTGTCGCGCACGGAATGCGCGCGCAGCGGTGTGCCGTCCCATTCGATCTCACCCTCGAAGGTGCCGTAGGGGTAGACCCCTGACAGCACCTTCATGAGGGTGGATTTTCCGGCGCCGTTCTCCCCGCACAAACCGACGCATTCGCCGGGCTTGACGGCCAGGCTCACGCCGTCGAGCGCGCGCACGCCGGAGAACGACTTCACGATGTTGCGCATCTCGAACAGGGTGCCGTTACTGCTCATGGCGTCCTCCTACTGACTACGACTGACGACTGCATCAACGGCTTACTTGCCGAAGATCTGCTGGTGCGTATAGAAGCCGTCCTTGACGACGGTGCTGTCCAGGTTGTCCTTGGTCAGCAGGGTCGGCGTCAGCAGCACGGTGTCGACATCCTTCTTGCCGTTGTTCAGCTTGGTGTTGAACTTGGGCGCGGTGCCCTTGACCAGATCGACGGCCATCTCGGCAGCCGTGGCGGCAATCTCCTTGATCGGCTTGTACACCGTCATGGCTTGCGTGCCTTCGGCCACGCGGCGCACGGCGGCCAAGTCGGCATCCTGACCCGAC
>RepKanNP_Acetate_BrdU_F21BDRAFT_1000485_pt1 | contig 14115 bp, 9 predicted proteins | sample RepKananBrdUF21B_FD_10624 | JGI IMG/M metagenome (IMG submission 10624)
GGTTGGCGACGGGCGCGGCGCTGTCGCTGCCCCCGCCGCACGCCGCCAGCGTGGCGGCCACGGTTGCGCCCAGCGCGGCCGTAAGCAGGCGGCGGGCAGGTTGGTTCGATGCCATGTGGGTTTTCCTCGGTCTGTGTGCGCGGCACCCGGGCCGCAGTGATTGCGCTCCCCCGCAATGCGACCGAAGAGTAGGGACGGGGCCTGTCGCTCAGGTGACAGGCGCGGCAAGAATGCTGATGCCGCTATTCAGATTTCTTGAGCGCACTAAGAATCGTCCGAAGCCGACGCTGGTGCACCTGCGCACCAGTGCAGTGCGCGCCTCACATACCCCTACCGCAGATGAGGTGACGTCTATCGAACTTGCGTGACTGATAGAAAGAATTATTCTGGAAACGTGTCCATTGCGACGCCGCACGCAAGCCCCGACGACCCTTTGTGCAGACTGGGGCCGCGGGTTTGTGGCACTGCATTTTGATTGCAAAAAAGCCCCCGAAACCCCATCTGTCAAGACTAGGCAAATTCGATTGGCCCACTATACTTAGCGCCAATCCCGGGGTGACACACTAGATGTAGTGGTGAATTTCCGGGATTCTTATTTCGGCGCCCGCGCGGGGGCGAGCGTACGGCGGGTCAAGCCGGCGCTTGGGGGCCGAGGAAAGGCAAGGGCCTTTTCCGTCTCTTTTTCTCTGCGCGGCGCAAGGGTTTGCCAAGGGTTCATCACCCCAGGCGAGCCGCCAATCGAACGGTTCAACAGGAGTCCTTATGCAAACGGCCCAATCCGAAATCCACTCCGGCACCGCCAATCCTTCCCAATTTGCGCAAAGCGCCGGCGGCACGGCCGTGGCCTCCGGTACGGCTCTCGGCGTCAACCTTGCCGACTACAAGATCATCCGCCGCAACGGCGCCGTGGTGAGCTTCGAGCCGTCCAAGATCGCCGTGGCGATGACCAAGGCCTTCCTCGCCGTGAATGGCGGGCAGGGCGCTGCTTCCGCGCGTGTGCGCGAGCTGGTCGACCAACAGACGCAGAACGTGGTGCGCGCCCTGCTGCGCAGCCGCCCGAACGGCGGCACGTTCCATATCGAAGACGTGCAGGACCAGGTGGAACTGGCCCTGATGCGCTCGGGCGAACACGACGTGGCCCGCGCCTATGTGCTGTACCGCGAGCGCCGCGCCCAGGAGCGCGCGCAAGCCGGTGAAACGCAGCAGCAACCGGCCTTCATCGGCCTGAACGTGACCGACGGCGGCATCACCCGCCCGCTGGACATGGCTGCCCTGCGCAACGTGATCGTCTCGGCCTGCGAAGGCCTGGGCGACGCGGTGGACCCGGAGCCGATCCTCAAGGAAACGGTCAAGAACCTGTATGAAGGCGTGCCGATGACGCAGGTGTACGACTCGGCCATCCTGGCCGCGCGTACCCTGATCGAAAAGGACCCGGCGTACAGCCAGGTCACCGCGCGCATCCTGATGCACACGATTCGCCGCGAGATCCTCGGTGAAGAAGTCACGCAAGCGGAAATGAGCACGCGTTACGTCGACTACTTCCCGCAGTTCATCAAGCGCGGCATCAACGCCGAGCTGCTCGACGAGAAGCTGGCCCAGTTCGACCTGGCCCGCCTGGGTGCAGCGCTGGACGCCTCGCGCGACTTCCAGTTCAACTACCTCGGCCTGCAGACGCTGTACGACCGCTACTTCCTGCACATCAACGAAACCCGCATCGAGATGCCGCAGGCATTCTTCATGCGCGTGGCGATGGGTCTGGCGCTGAACGAAATCGACCGCGAAGCCCGCGCCATCGAGTTCTACCAGCTGCTGTCGTCGTTCGACTTCATGTCGTCCACGCCGACGCTGTTCAACTCGGGCACGCGCCGCTCGCAGCTGTCGTCGTGCTACCTGACCACCGTGTCGGATGACCTGGACGGCATCTACGAAGCGCTGAAGGAAAACGCGCTGCTCTCCAAGTTTGCCGGCGGCCTGGGTAACGACTGGACCAACGTGCGCGCACTCGGCTCGCACATCAAGGGCACGAACGGCAAGTCGCAAGGCGTGGTGCCGTTCCTGAAGGTGGTCAACGACACGGCCGTGGCCGTGAACCAGGGCGGCAAGCGCAAGGGCGCCGTCTGCGCGTACCTGGAAACGTGGCACCTGGATATCGAAGAATTCCTGGAGCTGCGCAAGAACACCGGCGACGACCGCCGTCGCACGCACGACATGAACACGGCCAACTGGATTCCGGACCTGTTCATGAAGCGCGTGATGGAAGGTGGCGAGTGGACGCTGTTCTCGCCGTCCACCTGCCCGGACCTGCACGACAAGGTCGGCAAGGCATTCGAGCAAGCCTACCTGGGCTACGAAGACAAGGTCGCGCGTGGCGAGATCAAGCTCTTCAAGAAGATGCCGGCGCTGCAACTGTGGCGCAAGATGCTGGGCATGCTGTTCGAAACCGGCCACCCGTGGATCACGTTCAAGGATCCGTGCAACATCCGCAGCCCGCAGCAGCACGTGGGCGTGGTGCACAGCTCCAACCTGTGCACGGAAATCACGCTGAACACCAACGACAGCGAAATCGCCGTGTGCAACCTGGGTTCGGTCAACCTGGTGGCTCACCTGGTCAAGCAGGCCGACGGCAGCGTCGTGCTGGATCACGAGAAGCTGAAGAAGACCGTGCGCACCGCCATGCGCATGCTCGACAACGTGATCGACATCAACTACTACGCGGTCAAGAAGGCACGTGATTCCAACCTGCGCCACCGTCCGGTCGGCATGGGCATCATGGGCTTCCAGGACGCGCTGCACGTGCTGCGTGTGCCGTACGCCAGCGACGCTGCGGTGCAGTTTGCCGACACCTCGATGGAAGCGGTCTGCTACTACGCCTACTGGGCGTCGACCGAACTGGCCGAAGAGCGTGGCCGCTACAGCAGCTACAAGGGCTCGCTGTGGGATCGTGGCATCCTGCCGCAAGACTCGCTCAAGCTGCTGGCCGAAGAGCGTGGCGGCTATCTGGAAACGGATATGTCGTCGACGATGGACTGGGACAGCCTGCGCGGCCGCATCAAGCAACACGGCATGCGCAACTCGAACTGCGTGGCGATCGCCCCGACGGCAACGATCTCCAACATCATCGGCGTGTCCGCTTGCATTGAGCCGACGTACCAGAACCTGTACGTCAAGTCGAACCTGTCGGGCGAGTTCACGGTGGTCAACGACTACCTGGTGCGCGACCTGAAGGCACGCGGCCTGTGGGACGAAGTGATGGTCGCCGACCTGAAGTACTTCGACGGCTCGCTGGCCCGCATCGACCGCATCCCGCAAGACCTGCGCGACCTGTACGCAACGGCCTTCGAAGTCGAGCCGACCTGGCTGGTTGAGGCTGCATCGCGTCGCCAGAAGTGGATCGACCAGGCGCAGTCGCTGAACATCTACATGGCCGGCGCATCGGGCAAGAAGCTGGACGACACCTACAAGCTGGCGTGGCTGCGTGGCCTGAAGACCACGTACTACCTGCGCACGATCGGCGCCACGCACGTCGAGAAGTCGACCGTGTCGCGCGGCACGCTGAATGCCGTGTCGTCGGGTAGCGATGTGGGTGGTGTGTCGGCTGCGGGTGCATCGGGTGGCGCTTCGGCTGCCCCGACCAGCGCGCTGGATGCCGCTGCGGCCACCGCCCAGGCCATGCCGGAAGCCGAAGGCGCCGTGTGCACGATGCGCCCCGGCGACCCCGGTTTCGAGGAATGCGAAGCCTGCCAGTAAGTCTAAAAGTCAGTCTAAACAGTGTCTGAGGTTGCTCCCGCACAAGCGGGGGCAACGTGGTTTGAGCGACACTAAGCAACACCAACCTCGCGCTCTCGTGTTTTCCGACAGCGGGAGCGACGAGCAAAGAATTCTGGAGAAACACCTATGCTGAGCTGGGACGACGACGTCAAACCTGCCGCACATCCGCAAGCTGCACCGCAGCCCGCGTATCAACCGCAGCCGCAACTGCAAACCGCCACGGCTGACCAAGGTGGCGTGCTGCCCCCGTCGGCCACCGCCATCGGCACGGGCATCCTGGGCAACAACCCGAACGCTGCCGCCGCACAGAGCAACCGCCGCGTGAACGCCGCCGACAAGCGCGTGATCAACGGCGCGACCGACGTCAACCAGCTGGTGCCGTTCAAGTACAAGTGGGCCTGGGAAAAGTACCTGGCCGGCTGCGCGAACCACTGGATGCCGCAAGAAATCAACATGTCGCGCGACATCGCCACGTGGAAGGACCCGAACGGTCTGACCGAAGACGAGCGCCGCATCATCAAGCGCAACCTGGGCTTCTTCGTGACGGCCGACTCGCTGGCCGCCAACAACATCGTGCTGGGCACGTACCGCCAGATCACCGCGCCGGAATGCCGCCAGTACCTGCTGCGCCAGGCGTTTGAAGAGGCGATCCACACGCACGCCTACCAGTACATCGTCGAATCGCTGGGCCTGAACGAAGCCGAGATCTTCAACGCGTACCACGAGGTGCAGTCGATCCGCGACAAGGACGAGTTCCTGATCCCGTTCATCGACACGCTGACCGATCCGTCGTTCAAGACTGGCACGCCCGAGAACGACCAGAAACTGCTGAAGTCGCTCATCGTCTTCGCCTGCATCATGGAAGGCCTGTTCTTCTACGTCGGCTTCACGCAGATCCTGGCGATGGGCCGTCAGAACAAGATGACCGGTGCCGCCGAGCAGTACCAGTACATCCTGCGCGACGAGTCGCTGCACTGCAATTTCGGTATCGACCTGATCAACCAGATCAAGCTGGAGAACCCGCACCTGTGGACGGCCGAGTTCAAGGCTGAGATCACGGAGCTGTTCAAGAAGGCCGTCGACCTGGAATACCGCTACGCAGAAGACACCATGCCGCGCGGCGTGCTGGGCCTGAATGCACCGATGTTCAAGGGCTACCTGCGCTTCATCTGCAACCGTCGCTGCCAGCAAATCGGCCTCGACGCGCTGTTCCCGAACGAAGAAAACCCGTTCCCGTGGATGAGCGAGATGATCGACCTGAAGAAGGAACGCAACTTCTTCGAGACGCGCGTGATCGAGTACCAGACCGGTGGTGCGCTGTCCTGGGAGTGATGGGATACCCCGGCTCACGGACACATGAGTTGAGATTTCGGACACATAGCCTGAGATTTTTTGGCCACATGTACTGAGATTTCAGCAACTCTGCGCACAACGTGTTCGTTGGGTCGGTTGCGATGAAAAGAGGCGATGAGAATCGAGAGATTCCCATCGCCTTTTTGCATTGAGAGAGCGGGTTTCGCTTCCTAATTCCTGAGAGCCTAGAGTGGGATAAGGCTGAGTGGCGGGTAGAACGAATTGTTCAGGGCCGACTACCTTGGGCAATCTTCAACAAGATTCAGTGTTATTTTATAAATGAATTTCTTCAGCTAAGCTATTCCCTAGCCGTGCATTGCGAACCCTTACGCAATATATGGTTAGAGGCCCCGGGGTTAAGTTAACCCCGGGGCTTTGTTTTTTTAAGCTCAATTGATGATCAAGCCGTGCAATCGGCAATGACTCCAATTTTTCTGCGTCTTTCGAGATATTGAATCTTCAACATTTCTCATCGATCGAAGCAAAAGCTGAAAATGTGTTGATCATTAGTTGGCTGGCACATGTTGCTGAAATTCACTCGTGAATCTTGGCGACATTTTTGCTGGTCTTTCCCTCCGCCAAAACTCAGCGGACCTCGAGGCCTGAGCCGATAGCTCGGGCCTTCTTTTTTTCTGCCCCTTCCCCAGATGTTGGAGCGCCCGTACGGCAAGCCGGCGGGTGCAGACGCCTTTTCCCACCGGCAGAAGACCAACCGATCGCCGGCAAAGCGCCATCCGTGCAGGCATGCCAATTTCTCGTGCACCTCTTATGTTCTTGAGTCTCACCGTATGTGTGCAACGTGCGCCGTTTTGGTGAAATTCGATCATTTTAATTTTGAGTATTTGCTGAGAGTTTTGTTGTGTTTTTGCGAACCTATCAATTTGCTTGTGCAATCAAGTGATTGAGATTGGCTCAACGACGCCATCTTGGTGATGGATTTACAGGTTTTTTATGCTGCGCGGCAGCATTTATACGGGTGCTTTACCCGCTGTGTTTTTAAATTTCGGAGTCGAGTCGATGTGCCTCGGCATCGGAGTTTGCGTGTTTTTTGTCATTCTTTATAAAAGAATTTGGTTTTAATAACATTGATATTTGAGGGAATCTAAATGAGCCGATTCAGAGTCGGAGGGGTGGGCATACTTTTTCTGCTGGCTTGCCAGAGCGTCTTTGCGGACGATGCCCAGGTTCAGGGGAGTAAGAAAGGCGATGGCGTCGTATCGACGTTCTTGAACGCCTACACGGACGGATCGCAGTCCATCGCGGATACGCCGTGGCCCTACACGGGTGACGGTGCGAGCCCGGAGCTGCGCAAACTTCCGGCACCGCAGAATTCGCCGCCGTTCCCCTACGGGGAATATCAGATAGGTGGGACCCCCACCATTGGCGATCACAACGAAGCCCCTGTCTACCCGCTGATGAAGGCGCTCAGCGAGAACACCGACTTCTGGAAGGACTCACGCACCCAGGTCAGCGGGCTGGGTTGAGCTTGGCGGCAACCTCAGCACGTCCAACAAACAACCAGGCAACCGCTTTACCAACGCCCCCGCCGCCTACGACCAGATTCCCAACTCCATCCAGTTGCACCAGGCAGACATTCGGATCACGCGCTTGCCGGATACCTACCAGACCGACCATGTGGACTTTGGCTACCGGTTTGACCTGATCTACGGCATGGACTACCGCTTCACGACCATGAAGGGCTTCTGGAGCGACCAACTGCTCGAGAAGAACAAGAAGTACGGCTTTGACATGCCGATGGCCTATGTCGATACCTACATCCCCGGTATCGCACAGGGGATGAACATCCGCGTTGGCCGTTTCATCTCGCTGCCCGACATCGAAGCGCAACTGGCGCCTGACAACTATCTGTTCAGCCATTCCCTGCTGTACGCCTATGACCCGTACACACAGGTGGGGGTGGTCGATACCGTCAAGCTGAACAACAACTGGTCGGTCCAGCTTGGCCTCACGGCGGGCAACGATACGTTCCCGGGCACCAGCGGCTCGAAGTTGTCTCCGCTGCTGTGCGTCCAATGGATCAGCGGCTCCAACGCCGACTCCATCTACGGCTGCGCAAACACCATCAACGGGGCCAACTACGCCTACAACAACATCAACCAATGGGTGGCAACCTGGAGCCACCGCTTCAGCCAGACGCTGAACAACCAGCTCGAGGTCTGGTACATGAAGGAGAACAACGTGCCAGTGTGCAGCGGGCAAGTTGGCTCCGATGGACCATCCACCCCGTTCGGCTGTCTGAACAGCTCCACCCTCGACCCGCTGCGCCGCTACAACACGAGTGAAGTCGCGGTGGTGGACTACCTGAACTGGCAAGTCAGCTCGAAAGACAGCGTGTCGTTCCGTGTGGAATACATGGATGACCGCCAGGGCCAACGTACGGGTACGCCCGCCCGGTACTGGGGCGAGGCCATTGGCTGGACGCACTTCTTTAACCAGTCCGTCCTGATCCGCCCCGAAATCAATCGCTACCAAGCCAGCAGCCCCGCCTTCAATGGCGGACTGTCGCGCACCCAGACCATGGTGGCGGCCGACCTCATTGTCCGCTTCTGACTTGCCGCGCAGCGGTGATCCACATGAAAAATCTTGCAGTCATTCTCGTTGCAGTTGGCTCGCTGATCTACGCAATGAGCGCTTCGGCGTTCCGTGATCAGGATCAGCAGCACATCATCGACAAAGCCATGAAGGAGAAGAAAGCCGCAGCGGCCCAGTCGCAGCCGCAGCAGCGGCCCGTGCTGAGTGCGTCTGCTGTCGGGGCGCGGTCCGGCCATCCCTGAAACGCAGGCGTGCGTTGGCATGCCATGCGTGCCAACGCCGCACGGCCGACACGGCCTGAAGGAGAGCAGAGGTGAGGAAGGCTTCGGCTGTGGAGCGGGTGATCGTTGGCTGTTGGCTGGCTTGCTGTCTGATGAGTTCAGGATGCGTCACCAACAGCGGCACTGTGATGGCAGACATCGTCACGTTCAACCATACAGACCACGATATCCGCAATTTCTCGATCAACGAGGTGACCGGTGCTGGCGTTGCACGGCATGGGGCTAGCGAAACATCGCTGTGCTGCCTTCGCGTGCCGCGTGAGTATCAGAGGGATTTCACGCTCACCGTCAGTTGGTCGGACGACGCGTTTCGCCCGCCTCAGACCCTGGTTGCCGTGCCACCGCCATATCTGGCGGGAAGCAACGGTGGCCATGTGTCCGTGCATTTCTTGCGCAACGGCGACGTAAAAGTCTTTGTGGACGAATATTGAAGACAAGATTGTCCATGTCGGCATGGGTTGTAGCTGCCCCGAACGGGAGCTGCGCGCCGATGGAGTTCAAATGGAATTCGCAGTAGTCACCTCGAGCGCCCCGGTATTCACGCTGGTTTCCGAATGTCTGGCAGGTGCCAGCTCGCATATCAATTGCTTGCATTTCGAAAACGTCACGGCGCTCATTCGCCACTCACGGAAGTTCAAGCGTTGCAGCCTGTTGCTGATTGATGCTCCGCATTTCCATGCGGATGGCCACCTCGCGCTGTCATGGCGACAATTCAACGCTGGCAATGCCACGCCGATCCTTGTCTTCGGAGAGCCTTCGGAACGTGATGCGCTGTATCGCTCCGTTGAGGCTGGCGTTGATGACTTCATCCTCGCGCCACTCAACCGCGAAGAGCTGTACGTGCGTGTGCAGCGCGTACTGATCCGGTCTGGCGTTCAGGTGCCAACAAGGAGCGGCGACCGACTGGTCATTGGTCCGTACGTGCTCGATCGCGCGAGCGAGTGCGTGACGATGAACAAGGTACCGCTGCAATTGACCAGCCGCGAGTTTGCAACCGCGTGGCTGCTCTTTTCTTCAATGGGCGCCTTTCTGCAGTATGAGCAGATTGCCTTGGCGGTATGGGGCACAGGTTCCACGGTCGCCAAGCACTCCATTGAACAGCACATCTACAAGATCCGCAGGAAGCTCCATATGGAAGGCGACTCCGTGCTGACGATCAAAAACGTCTACGGGCGAGGGTATCGGCTCACGAAGCGGACCGATGACTGACCCCGGCGCAGTGGATTGTCGTACTTCACGTTCCCGATGGTCACATTGGTCGGCAACGATTGATCAGCTTGCGTATGGCTTGCCGACATTGGAGGGCAGCGTGCAATTGCGCGTAGAGGGCCCTCCCAAGCTAAAAAAAAGGCCCATTCGGGACTTTTTTATTTGTCACGGCTTGTTGAGAATCCGTTGAACCTGATGGGCTGTGGCCAACTATCGTCGTATCGTGCCGTATCGATGGACTGAATATAAGGACGCTCCTATGAAGAAGACTCTCCTCGTCGCCCTCACGCCGTTTGCCTTGCTGGGCACGTCTGCGGCGTTTGCCGACACCACGAACTGCGCCACCAAAATCCGCGCGATTGAAACGCAGATCGAGATGGCCAAGCAATACGGCAACACGTTCCGGATTGCCGGCCTGCAAGATGCGCTGGCGAGCACCAAAGCCAACTGCACCGACGCAGGTCAGGCCGAACACGCCGAGCGCAAGGTGCGCGAAGCCGAGCGGGACGTCCAGAAGGCGCAACTGGAAGTGAGCGAAGCCGAAGATAAGTTGCGCGAAGCCCGTAGCGACGGCAAGACCAAGAAGATCCGCAAGGCGGAGCGCAATCTGGCCGACAAGCAACGCAGGCTGCGCGAGAAGATGGATGATCTGCACAACGAGCAAGTCGCGTTCAGCAAACCTTGAGATGGATAGTCGATGGATCGGGCTTGATTGATCCAGCGTAGAAGTAGGAGGTTGTGTGCATCCGGTAGCGATCCTGGCCAGTTGGGGGCCGCACGATACCCAGTTGATCTTGTCATGCGTGCTTGGTCTTGCATTGATCATTGTCGCCATTGGTTGGCTCAAGCTTGCCCCGTTTCTGGCGATTCTGGTGGGTACCTTTGTTGCGGGTATCACGGCAGGGCTGGCGCCCGAAACCATCGCGGCTGCCTTTGCCAAGGGCGTGGGCAACTTGCTTGGCAACATCGGTATCACCATTGCGCTGGGTGCCATGCTGGGTGCGCTGGTTGCGGGTTCTGGCGCAGCAGATCGGCTGGTGGATACGATCCTCAAGCGTTCAACGCCGCGCACCTTGCCGTGGTTGATGGTGCTGGTGGCGCTGATCATTGGCCTGCCGCTGTTCTTCGAGGTGGGCCTGGTGATGATGGTGCCGATCATCTTCGCGATGGCGCGCCGCTCTGGGCAGCCCATTTTGCGCATCGCCATGCCTGTGCTGGCAGGCTTGACGACGCTGCATGCCTTGATTCCGCCGCATCCGGGCCCGCTGATTGCCGTCAGCGCCTTGCATGCGGATCTTGGCCTGACGTTCGGGTTGGGGTTGCTGGTGGCGATTCCCGCCGCAGTGCTGGCTGGCCCGCTGTACGGCATGTGGCTATCAAAGCGGCTGGTCTTGGCCGCGCCGGAAGACATCGGGCATACGCTCTCCGCGCGCCCGGACGCGCAAACGCTGCCAAGTTTTGGTATTTCGCTGTTGACGATGCTTCTGCCCGTGCTGTTCATGCTCGGGCGCACCGTCGCCCAACTGTGGCTGCCGCACGATGACTGGCGCTATCAAGCCCTGAACTTTGTGGGGGAGCCCATCATTGCGCTTGGGTTGACGGTGCTGTTTGCCATGGTGGTGCTCGGCTGGGCGCGTGGCATGCCGCGCACGCAGGTAGGCGACATCGTGCGCAAGGGGTTGCCGCCCATCGCTGCGTTACTGCTGACCATTGGCGCAGGCGGCGGCCTTCAGCAGGCGCTGGTGATGGCGGGCATCAGTGATACGGTGGCCAAGATTGCGCAAGTCGGGCATCTGCCGCTGATCCTGTTGGCGTGGTTGATTGCGGTGGCGCTGCGTCAGGCCACGGGTTCGGCCACGGTGGCGACCACGACGACGGCCGGGATTGTGGCCCCGCTCACCGCAAGCCTAAGTGCTACGCACAATGGGCTGCTGGCATTGGCGATTGGTGCAGGGTCAGTGTTCTTTTGCCACGTCAACGATGCCGGTTTCTGGATGATCCGCGAATACTTTGGCCTCACGCTCAAGCAAACCATCCAAGTGTGGTCGGTATTGCAGACGATTGTGTCCGTGGTCGGGCTGGTGCTGACCTATGTCTTCTGGGTGGCACTGAGCTAGCGGATGGGTGTGAGGCAGCACAGGTTGATCCATCCAACGCCGCCGTTTCTTGCACACGTGTACAGACAAAGGGCTCGGCTACACTGGCAGCGGTTTCCAGTTTCCAATTCCGTTGCCAATCGAGAGGAGAGGTCGGGACATGGCGGTCGAACCCTTCTTTGCGCACACCTACGATGAAGCGCGCGCCAAGTTCCTGACGGCCGCCCAGGCCCAGGGGATGGGCGTCGAACGGCATCTCCACCCGGATGCGCTTGGGCCCTCCGGCGAGCGGCTCTCTATCGACACGGCGCTGTTCTGGCCGGCGCAGGCCGATTCGCTGCTGGTCGTCACCTCTGGTGTGCATGGCGTGGAAGGGTTCTGCGGCTCCGGTTGCCAGATCGGCCTGCTGCACGACGACGAACTCTTCGCGCGGCTGGCGACGTCCGGGCTGGCGCTGCTGCTGGTGCACGCCGTCAACCCGTATGGGTTTGCCCACCTGCGGCGTGTGAACGAAGACAACGTCGACCTCAACCGCAACAGCGTCGACTTTGCCGAGGCGGCGTCGGCCAATCCGGCCTATCTCGAGGTCGATCCGTTGCTGCTGCCGTCAACGTGGCCGCCCAGCCAGGCGGATCAGGCAGCGTTGCAGCACTATATGGTCACGCACGGCGAGAAAGCCCTGCAGGACGCCGCAACCAGTGGGCAATACCGCGTGCCGGACGGCATGTTCTATGGCGGCACTGCCCCCTGCTGGAGCACCTTGCAGATGCGCGGGCTGGTGTCCCGGCATGCGGCAGGTGTTTCCCGTTTCATATGGATCGATCTGCATACCGGGCTCGGCCATTACGGCCACGGCGAGAAGATTTTCAACAGCCCCGACCCGGCTGAACTCGAGCGCGCCATCCGCACCTGGGGTGCGGATGTCCGGCCGATTGCGGCACCGGGGTCGGTGTCATCCGTGGTCAAGGGGGATCTGGTGGGCGTGGCATACGAGCTGCTGCCCGACATCGAGAAGACCTGCATCACGCTGGAGTTCGGCACGCTTGCACCGCTAGCGGTGCTGCAGGCCCTGCGGGCCGACCACTGGCTGCATCGACACCCTGAGCAGGGCGCTGCGCAGGCAGATGGCATCCGCCGGGCGCTGCGCGATGCGTTCTATTGCGATGTGCCGGCGTGGAAGGGCATGGTCTACGCGCAGACGCGCATGGCCGTGCTGCAAGCCGTGGCGCGGGTTTCCGGCTAGGTCACTCGCTGTGCGCCGGCTTGGGCGCGCGCACCGTCAGTGCGCACCCTGCGGAAGCGGCGATGATGGCCAGAATAGCCGTCCATTGCCGCCCCGTCAGCTGCTCGTGCAGCACGATGGCCCCGGCCAGCGCGCCGATGGCCGGCTCCAGGCTCAGCAGCACCGAGAACGTTTTGCCTGGCAGGTGCTTGAGCGCCACCATTTCCAACGAATACGGAATCGCGCTCGACAGCAGCCCGATGCCCAGCCCCGCCAGAATGAGCGACGGTGTCAGCAGTGCGGACCCAGCCTGCGCCACGCCAAACGGAATCGCGAACAACGCCCCCACGGTCATCCCCAGCGATGTTGCCTGGCCCGCATGCAGACCGCCGAGGTTCTTGCCGGTCAGGATATAGAGCGCCCAGCACACACCCGCCGCCAGCGCATACGCCGCGCCCAGGTGATCGACCTGGCCAACTGCCTTGTCGCCCACCGACAGCATCAGCAGGCCCACCACCGCCAGCCCGATCCACACGAAATCGAGCGCCCGGCGTGATAGCACCACCGCCAGCACCAGCGGCCCGGTGAACTCGATGGCAATCGCAATGCCGATCGGCAACCGCTGCAACGACAGATAGAACAACAGGTTCATGCTCGCCAGCGTGACGCCGTACATGGCGATGCGACCGGCGTCGGCGCGGGTCAGGTGCAGGCGCCACGGCCGCCAGAACGCCAGCAGGATCGCCGCCCCAATGGTGACGCGATACGTGACGGTGCCGGCCGCGCCCAGCACCGGGAACAGCGTCTTGGCAAACGAGTTGCCCAGGCACACGGAGGCCATCGAACCCATCAGGGCAAGAATGGGCATCCAGGGGGACGACGTGATGGAGGTGGAAGAGGCGGGGGCAGCGGAAGACATGGGCGGTGCAGCAGATGCAACGCTACAGCATAGCCGCACACCGCCGAGAAAACGTTGCGTTCTCGGCGGTGCGGGTGCGGCTTTTTCTCGAAACGAGATTGGGGGGTTAGAGGGCTGCCGCGCTGGGGCGAATCACGTCGATCAACAGCACGCGCTGGCCTTCGCGTTCGCCGTCGGGGCGTGGAGTGACGCCGCGCTGCGGGCGCGGTGCGGCCAGCGGCGCCGGATCTTCAGCGCTCATGCCGAACACCGCCAGCTTGGACGCGGCGATCCGCTGCAGCGTGCTGCGTACGCCGGGCACGTCCAGGTCTTCGGGGTCGAAGCCGGTGGTGGCCGTCCAGTCGTCGCGGACGATATCCTGCAGGCCGTTGGCCATCTCGAATTGCAGCGATGCGCCGAACCCCTTCTGCAGCGAATGCGTGCCGAGCAGGTATTCCGCCGTCAGGAAGCCGCGCAGCCGCGTCCAGAATGCCATTGAGGAAATATTGCCGCTCTTGAGCGCGTGGCTCGGGGCGACTTCCCAGCTGTGGTCGAGCAGCTTGTTGATCAGGCGTCCCCAGGTCGGCACTTCGGTACCGGCGGAACAGTCTTCACCCGCGCCTTCGGGGCGGGCAAGCTGGCGCAGCAGGCCGGTGAACGAGCCGCTCGCCGGACGCGCGCCGCCTGCCTGCGGGCCGGAGGGCCAGCGCCATTGCAGCGGCGAGAGTGGCCGGG
>RepKanNP_Acetate_BrdU_F21BDRAFT_1000487_pt1 | contig 14107 bp, 12 predicted proteins | sample RepKananBrdUF21B_FD_10624 | JGI IMG/M metagenome (IMG submission 10624)
GGCAGGCGGTCGCGCCAGCCGGTGCGCGGCACGCGTGCGGCTTCAGCGGCAGCCGCCTCGGCATGCTCGCCCGAGTTGACGCGCACGATCTTGCCGCTGCGGATCAGGTGCATGCACACACCCATCTGGAAGAAATCGCCCGCCGCCATGGCGACGATGCTGGCGCGCGGCCCCCATGTCTGCAGCACAAGACCGCCCACCACCGCCCCGAAGATGGCGCCAAAGTGCACCACCACCGAGAGGGTGCCCACCGTGGCCGCGTGCTGCGCCTTGGGCGTGAGCCGCATCATGTACGGATACATCAGCAGGTAGCTGCTCTTGCACATGAACATCAGCATCGACAGCACCCAGTACGTCACCACGTTCGGCGCCCAGTCACTGAGCAGGCTGAAGGTGCCGGCTGCGAACTGCGTGTAGACCAGCAGGTACAGCGGCTCCACGCGCTTGGCCACACGTGCCCAGAGGGGCAACGTGCACATGACGGTAATCGAGATGGCGGCCACATACGCCCCTACGTGCACGGGGCTGTCCAGCCCATAGCGCGACGCGAAGAACTGCGGATAGAACGGGATCAGGATCGCATCGCTGATGACGGCAAACACCGTCATCAGGATGATGGTGTTGCGCAGCGTCATACGGCTTCCTCGATGGGCTCCTTCACGCGCTCGGTGATGCTCCGCTCAGCCGCCAGCGGGATGAACTCCGGTGTGGCCGGAATCGCAAAATCCTGGATGGCCACACGCGGCTCGATTTTGTAGTGCTCAACGCCGGTCAGCTCTCGGATGATGTAGGAGTTGCGATAGCAGCTCATGCCAATGTCCTGATTGGTCACGCCGTGCGTGTGCAGGCCCGCGTTCTGCACGTAGACCTCGCTGCCATTGACGTCTGCCGCGTAGTTGCGGGAGAGCTGGTAGCGGCCCTTGGCATCCCAGCGCAGACGGTGGCGGATGCCATCAAGGAACGCCGGGATGTTCTGCTCGTAACCCGTGGCGAGCACCAGCCCTTCTGTGCGATGGGCATAGCGCGCACCGCTGTCGACCTGCTGGAACTCGATCTCGTAAGTGCCGGTGGCGGCGTCGTGGCGGCACGCCTGCAGCTCGCAATTGGTGATCAGGTGCGTGCGCAATTCGCCCACCTTGCGCTTGTCGTCGAGCAGGTCGTAGATCTGGTTGATCAGGCTGGTGTTCACGCCCTTGTACAGGCTGTCCTGCGCACGAACGATGGCATCTTTGCGGCCGTCGGGCAGGCTGTAGAAGTGGTCGATGTAGTCCGGCGAGAACATCTCCAGCGTGAGCTTGGTGGTCTCCATCGGGAAGAAGCGCGGAGAACGTGTGATCCAGACGAGGCGGTAGTCGTGCTTGTCGCTCTCCTTGAGCAGGTCGTAGTAGACCTCTGCCGCGCTTTGCCCGCTGCCGACGATGGTGATGGAGCGTTTCTCGTGCAGCGATTCACGCACGTCGATGTAATCCGCGGTGTGCAGATAGCGGTGGCCATCGCGCCGCACGCACGCCGGGAACGACGGCGACGACCCCACGCCCAGCACCAGCTTGCGTGCACGGAGGACGAACGGCTCGCACTCCGCGCCGCGAAAGCCCGAGACCACGTAGCAGCCACGCTGCGCGTCATAGGCCAGCGCCTGCACGTCGTGGTGGAAGCGCGCACAGGTGAGCTGCGCGACGACCCACTTGCAATAGCGGTTGTACTCCGCCCGGCTCAGGTAGAAGTTCTCGCGGAAGTAATACGAATAGATCTTGCCTTCCTGCTTGCAGTAATTCAGGAAGCTGAAGCGGCTTTTTGGATCCGCCAAACTGACAAGATCCGCCAGGAATGGATTCTGCAATGTGGTGTTATCAATCAGCATACCAGGATGCCAATTGAATTCCGGCGCCCGCTCCAGAAATAACCCATTCAAATCGGCAATGGGTTCCGCCAGACAAGACAGGCTTAAATTAAACGGACCCAACCCAATGGCAATAAAGTCATGAACTTCTGATTCCATCACGTTTGAACCTCCTGATTTACAAAAGCGATGACAACAAGACTCCAGCCGAGCGAACGTGCACACGTTTCCCGTTGGCTGGCGGCATCAGGCCGCGCCTAGACTAGGTAAATTCAGGTGGGGAGCAGATCACGACCGATGCGTGCCGGCCGCTGAAGGATCATGGAATATCGCGGATGCGATATCAGGATAGATGCTGACTCGCCCGACGACTTCAATAAAAAGCCGCCGGGCAACAAGCTAAGTCACAATACTACACAAGCAGGATGATGATTGCGTGAATAAATCTTAATTACCATTGATACGAAATGGTTGCCATTGCGCTGCGCGCATCACCCCAATAGCAGTAGTTGCTGTTCATGCAAGATGCCACATACGCTTTATTAAAGAGATTCTTTGCCGACAACTGCAACTTTGCACCCTTGAGCGATGGGTCCCAGCGCGCGAGATCGATACGCAGCATCAAATCGACCAGTGTGTACGGCGGCACCTTGAAGCTGTTGGCGCTGTCGCCATAGCTCGTGCCAACGTAGCGCACCCCCACACCCGCCGTGTAGCCGGGCATGAAGGTCCAATCGCCCCACACCGATGCCATATGGCGCGGCGCCTGGTACGGCGTGTTGCCCACGAAGCCTTCGGTGGACTCGACAAACTTCATGTCGGTGAACGTGTAGTTGGCCAGCAGCGAAACGTTATCCGTGATCTGTGAACGCGCCTCCAGTTCCAGCCCGCGCGTACGCACCTTGCCAGTGGGCACGTAGTAGACCTGGGCAGATGGCCGGTTGGCGATGTTCTCCTGTTCCAGGTTGAACACGGCGGCCGACAGCATCGTGCTCGAGCCCTTAGGCTGATAACGCACACCCGCCTCGAACTGCTTGGCCGTGGCCGGTTGCAGCAGATTGCCCCGCTGGTCCGTCCGGATGCTCGGGTTGAAGCCATCGGCATAGCTGAAGTACGGGGCGATACCGTTGTCGAACAGGTAGACCACGCCCGCACGCTTGGTGAACTTCGAGCCGCTCCACTCTGACGGGGTGCCCGTGCCATACAGGTTGGATGCCTTGGCGTGGTCTTCACGCACGCCCAGTGTGAAGCGCCAGCGGTCGATGGCGATCTGGTCCTGCAAGTACACGCCGGTCTGCTCCAGCCAGCGGTCTATCGGCGTCGCCGTCACACCCGTCAGACCCGGATTGCCATAGACCGGGTTGAATGCGTTGATCGGGTCTGCACTGCCGGATTCCCAAAAGCCATCGACGTGGCGCTTCTGGTAATCCAGGCCAACCAGCAGCGTGTGTTTGACGGGGCCGGTTGTGAACTTGCCTTCGAGCTGGTTATCGACCGTGTAGGCGTGCGTGGCCTCCTTGGCGCCAGCGTAATAGCGCGTGAGGTTGTTCGCATCGGCCCAGCCGTAGCCGTAGATCTGGCGCATGCGCACGTCACCGTAGATGTATCGGAAGTTCTGGCGCGCCGTCCACGCGTCATTGAACATGTGCTCGAACTGGTAACCCAGCATGCGCTGGGTGCGGCGGAATTTTTCGACTGTCGGGTCGCCGTCGAAGAAGTAGCGCGAGATGGTGCGGCCGTTGTGCGGGAACAGGCTGCCCTCCGCCGGCACGCCGCTGTTGAAGCTGCCTTCCGGATCTTGCTGCAGATAGGCCTGCAGCAACAGGTGCGTGTTCGGCGTGAAGTTGATGGCCAACGACGGCGCGATGGCAAAGCGCTCTTCCCGCACGTGCTGGAACTGAGAATCCATGCCGCGTCCCAAGCCTGTCACGCGGAAGGCCATCACGCCGTTCTGATCCACTGGGCCAGAGATGTCGAATGCCCCTTCAACACGGTTGCGGTTGCCCACCGTCAACTCGACTTCGTGATACGGCTGGAACAGCGGCTTCTTGCTGACGAGTGACACGACGCCCCCTGGCGAAGCGCGCCCGAACAACACCGAACCCGGCCCCTTGAGCACGTCAATGCGCTGCAGGAAATACGGATCGATCTGGAACGAGCTGTAGCTGCCCTGATCGCCCTGAAGGCTCAGGCCATCAAGCAGCGCGTTGTTGACGCTGGCGTCATTGAAGCCGCGCAGCGCAACGTAGTCATAGCGGTTGGCTGCCCCGACCAGCCCAGTGAACGCGCCCGTCGTGTAGTTGAGCGCTTCCGACAAGCCGCGCGGCCGCTGGTCTTCCAGCTGCTGTTGCGTGATCACCGAGATCGACTGCGGCGTCTCGATGATCGGCGTATCGGTCTTGGTGCCTGCCGAGCTTTGCTTGGCAACAAAGCCCTTGCCGGGGCTCTGCGCTGTCTCGCCGCGGCCGACGACGGTCGCGGTGGGCAGCGTGGCATTCACCTCGGCGGTGGTACTCTGCGCCATCACTTGCGCGGGTAGCGCTGCCCCCAGCAGCACTACGCAAGTCAGCCGTGCAGCAAGCGCCAACGGGCGCAGCGTCGGGCCGGAAATCGGGCAAGTCGTTTCAGATGGAAAAACTGTTGTTGTGTTGATGTGCTTTGGCATGGTGTGTTGGAAGATGCGTGTGATTTCCACACCCATCGACGATCCACACGGCAAAAGCGGAACTCGATCTGGAACTTTTTTTCGATCAGGCCCTCATGCACGTCGAACAACGCTCAACCGCTTGCACGAGGTACTTGCGCACCATGCGCGTTGATTTGCCAAGCTGCTCGGCAATGCACGCATGGGACTGCCCTTCGATGTAGCGCAGGCGAACGGCTTCGCGCGCGCTGGGCGACAGCGTTTCCAGCATCGTGCTCGTGTGCTGCAGCGTCTGCGCCTGTGCCATGCGCTGCTCGGGCGACGGTGCATGACCAAACTGCTCGCATCGCAACGTCAGCTCATCCAGGCAGGCACACTCGACACGCCGCCGGCGCGCACGATCGATCATCAGATGCTTGGCGGTGGTGGTCAGGTAAGCACGCGGCTCGCGCACCTCGCTCAACGCATCCGGCACGGCCAGTACGCGCATGAACGTGTCGTGCAGCACATCCGCCGCCTCCTCCGGGCACGCGAGCTTCCTGCGCAGCCAGGCGAACAGCCAATCGCTGTGACACACGTAAAGCGCGTCGATGTCGTGCAGCGGATTGGGCTGAACGGCCGGCATGCGGGCTCCCGGAAATGGACCGGACGCGCGCACGCAACCACGTACACATGGCGCCCATACAAATGAGAATCATTCTCATTGTAGGGGTCGAACAACCCTGTTCGCAAACGGGGATTCGAAAGGGAGTACTAAGAATGGGCGCGCGGCGGCAAGACGCCCTTAAGCCGCATCGTCCGTTGAGCGATGCCGCCACGCCATCAAGGCAACGGCCAGGGCGGCCAGCGACAGGCCGATTGCCAGCCCGGTCATACGGCCGGAGCGGCGCGCTTCATCGGCCTGCTCGCGCGCCTCGATGGCCTGGCGCACGGTTTCCCAGAAGGCCTCGCGGTGCTCGTTCTCGTCAAAGATGGACATGGCACGCTTCCCGGTTGTCTGCACAGTGCTTTGTGCTGCTTGCCTTGTCATCGTAGGGAACGTGCGGCAGGCGCGCCACCGCACGTTTCGCGTAGGCGCCTGCGTTCAGGCCGCGGCAACAGGTTTGCCGACCGGTGAAGCCGGTGCGCCGGGGGCACCAATACATGCATCGGCGTCACCCTGCCCCAAGTCCATCGCATCCGCGCGCTCGGCAGTGGACAGCTCGTCTGCGCGATAGCCCGTGCGGTTGAGCAGCACCAGCGTGCACGCCAGCGACACCAGCGCATACAGCGCCGACGACGCGGCCACGCCCACGATGTTGCCGGTGCTGTTGAGCATCCACTGCGCAAACACCGGCGTGCCGCCACCCACCACCAGCGAGCACAGTTGATACGCCAGCGACAGCCCCGTGTAGCGGATGCGCGTCGGGAACACGCGCGCCAGAATGCCGCCAATGGCGCCGTAGAACATCGAATGCGGAATCGTCGCCAGGCACATGCCCACCAACGCAATCCAGACCACCTTGGTCTCGATGGCGAAGAACATCACCGGCATGAGCAGAAACTCGGGCAGCACCATCAGGCAGATCGCGCGGCGCATGTCCATGCGCGAGACCAGCCACGCGCCCAGCGGCTGCGTGATGAACTGCACCACCAGCGCAATCGCGATGATGCCGAGGAAGGTGTCCTGCGCGTAGCCGAGTTCCTTCGTGGCCCACGCCAGCGCAAAGTTGCTCTTCAGGTACGTCACGTGGATGAGCGGCAGCGTGCCCGCGCCCAGCAGCACCAGGCCCCAGTGGTCACGCACCACATCCTTGAGCGGCAGCTTGACGGTCTTCTTCTGCGCCAGCACGCGCTTCATGTCGTCGGACTCTTCCAGCTTCAGGCGGATGACCATGCCCACGATCACCAGCAGCGCCGACAGCAGGAACGGCACGCGCCAGCCCCACAACATGAACTGCGGTGTTGGCAGCGCGCTCAGCGCAAAGAACACCACCGTTGCCAGCAGGTTGCCTGTGGGCGAGCCCTGCTGCGCAAACGCGGAGTACAGAATGCTCTTGCGCTTGGGCGCGCTCTCGCTGGCGATCAGGACCGCACCGCCCCACTCGCCGCCCACGGCCACGCCCTGAATCACGCGCAGCACCACCAGCCCCACCGGCGCCCACAGGCCGATCTGCGCATAGCTCGGCAGCAGGCCGATACCCATCGTCGCGAGCCCCATCAGGATGAGCGTGATGATGAGCGTAGTCTTGCGGCCGATCTTGTCGCCCAGGTGGCCGAAGATGATGCCGCCGATGGGCCGCGCGGCAAAGCCAGCCCACAGCGTGACGAACGACAGCAGCGTGGCGATGCCCGGGTCCAGCGTCTTGGAGAAGAACACCTTGCCGAAGACCAGCGCGGCGGCAAGGCCGTAGATGTAGAAGTCGTACCACTCGATGGTGGTGCCGATAAACGCGGCAACCGCGGCACGGCGCGGCTGCAGGTTTGCGGCCTGGGGCGCGGACTGGTGAGGCATGTTGGTCTCCTTCGTGGTACTGCCGGTTCGGTGCGGCCTCTGTCGGGCCGTCTGCCGTGTTGTGGTGAAGCTGCCTTAGTTCATTTCAGAACGCCTGCCTCAAACAGGCGCTGCCGGGTTTCCGTGTCGATGCCGAGCGAAGCCAGCACGGCATCGGTATCGGCACCGAGCGCAGGCGGCGCATTGCGATACGTGGCCGGCGAGCGCGACAGCTTGATCGGCGAGCCCGTGCCACGGTAATCACCCAGCTCGACCACCATCTGCCGATGCAGCGTGTGCGGATGGCGCGCCACCACGTCGACGCTCAGCACCGGCCCGCATGGCACACCACCCTGGATCAGGTCTTGCGCGAGCGTCTCGCAATCGAAGCGCGCCAGCTGTGCCTCCAGCGCCTGCTTGAGCTCCGGGCGATGCGCGCAACGGCTGCGGTTGTCGGCAAAGCGAGCATCTTCCACCAACTCGGGCACACCGATGTGCGCGCACAGCTTGGCGAACTGACGGTCATTGCCCACCGCCAGAAAGATGGGCGTGGTGCCAGTCTGGTAGCTGTCGTACGGCGTGATGTTCGGGTGCGCATTGCCACTGCGCTGCGGCACCTTGCCCGAGCCGAAGTAGTTGGGCAGATGCGGATGCAGCAGCGACACGCCGCAGTCATACAACGCAATGTCGATCGACTGCCCGCGCCCACTCTTCTCTCGCTCGGCCAGTGCCAGCAGGATGCCGGCCAGCGCGTTGAGCCCCGTCACCATGTCGACGATCGGCAGGCCGACACGCATCGGGCCGCCATCGCGCTCGCCGTTGACGCTCATGAGGCCGGCCATGGCCTGGATGGCAGCGTCGTAACCAGGCAACCCACCCAGGGGGCCGTCGGGGCCGAAGCCGGAGACCGCGCAGTGGATCAAGCGAGGAAAACGTGGCTGCAGATCGCGCTCGAAATCCATGCCCCAACGCGCCAGCGTGCCGGGCTTGAAGTTCTCGACCAGCACATCGGCGTCTTCCAGCAGTTGCCAGAGCACCGCGCGGCCTTCGTCGCGCGACAGGTCGACCGAGATGCCGAGCTTGTTGCGATTGACGCCGTTGAAGTACCAGGCGGTGTCGCTCTCATCGAACGGCGGGCCCCAGGTGCGGGTTTCGTCGCCGACGGGGGGTTCGAGCTTGATGACCTGTGCGCCGTGGTCGGCCAGCGCTTGCGTGCAATACGGGCCGCCGAGCACGCGGCTCAGGTCGATGACTTTCAGGCCGTGCAGTGCGCCATTGACCGCGCTCATTGCGCATCTCCGGCCGGCAGCGCCTGCGTGGCCAGCGCGAGCGAAACCTCACGCTGCTTGACGAGCGCCTCGAACAGCGGAGCATCGTCGCTCTCGGGCAAGGCCAGCGGATCGACCGGCAGCAGCTTGTGCCGCAGCACCAGATGTGCAAGCGCCAGACGCCGATGATCCGGCGCCAGACACACGCCTTCCAACGCCATGAAGATCGCCGTGGTGATGTGGTACAGCGCGGAACCGGCCTGCCGCACAAGTTCGTCGCTGCCCTCTTCGGCCACCTTGGCGATGGTGCGGCAGACGCGGTCGAGCGTGGCACGCAGCAGCGCGTCGCTCTGCGTCGGCAGCGTGACACCGTCGAGCAGGCCGAGCAGGTACGCACGCAGTGGCTCCAGCGCGCCTTCACGCTTCACGGCGCGAGCGATGTCGAGCGCGACGATGTTGCTCGTGCCCTCCCAGATCGAGCCGAGATGCGAATCCCGCACGAGGCGCGCATCGCTCCATTCTTCGATGTAGCCGGTGCCGCCACGCACCTCCATCGCATCTCCGGTCACGCGGCGCGCATCGCGGCAGGCGCGGAACTTGATCAGTGGCGTCAGGATGCGCACGCACTTGGCAGCCTGTTCGTCGCCGGCATCGGCCAGCGGCAGCAGCTGCGCGATCTGCATGAACATCGAGCGTGCCTGCTCGGTCGGCAGCAGCATCTTCAGGAGCTGACGCTGCATCAACGGCATGTCGATCAGCTTGCGGCCGAAGGCTTCACGGTTGCGCGCAATGTGCAGAGCCTCGGTGGTGGCGCGGCGCATCAGGCCAGCGGCACGTACACCGTTCGACAGGCGTGACATGTTGATCATGTCGGCCATCTGATGGAAGCCGCGACCGATCTCGCCGATCAGGTGGGCGGTGGCGCCTTCCAGCACGATCTCACCACTGGCCATCGAGCGGGTGCCGAGCTTGTCTTTCAGGCGGATGATCCGGTAGTTGTTGCGTGCGCCGTCCTGCAGCGTTTTGGGCAGCAGGAAGAGCGCCAGGCCGTTGATACCCGACGGCGCACCGTCCGGACGAGCCAACACCATGGCGAGATCCGCATCGGCGTTGGAGCAGAACCACTTGTCGCCATAAAGGCGCCACGTTTGCGTGCCGTCGGGTGCGGTTTCCAGCGCGGCGCGCGTGGCGATGCGAGCGACGTCCGAGCCGGCGGCCTGCTCGGTCATGAACATCGCGCCCTGGTACAGCACATCAAAGTCGCGCGAAGCCAGCATCGGTAGATAGCGCGCCACCAGTGCCGGATCACCAAACTTGCGAAGCGTGCGCGTGAGCGAATCCGTCATGCTGACGGGGCAGCACAGGCCGAATTCGGCCTGCACAAACAGATACGTGAGCGCGTATTTGACCAGCGGCGGCGGCGCGCTGCCGACATGGCTCATCGATGCAAGACCGAGTTCTGCATACGCCACACGTTCCAGTGCGACGTAATCGGGGTGCTTGTCGATGCTCTGCAGCGCCTCGCCGCGGCGGGTGCGGTGGCGCAGTTGCGGCGGGTTGTGATCGGCGCTGGTGGCCCAGGCATCGAGCTCGTCCGAAGCGCGCAGGCCCAACGACTTGAGCTGCGGCTCCAGCGCGCGGTATTGCGCGTCACCCAGGTACAGCTGCAGCAGGCGCCCGAGATCCGGATCGACGTGGAAGAAGTTGATGCCCCGGCTGTCGGGAATGTTCTGGTGGCCAACGGGCTGGCCAATGATTGGTTCGCGGGCGATGTCGTTCATGCGGGTGGCCTCGCTGTCTCCTGTGTTGTCCGGCCAGCATAGGAACACCATCGATAATCGTCCAATACAGGATTTGTCCTGTACGATAAATAACCCTTATCGTTGAGTGAGGCAGACCGCCATGGACTTGAAGCAGCTGCGCTATTTCGTTGCCGTGGCGGAAGAACTGCACTTCGGGCGTGCGGCGCAGCGGCTGTTCATCTCGCAGCCGGCGCTGAGCTTCGATATCCGCAAGTTCGAGGAGCAGTTGGGCGTGCAACTGCTCGCGCGCACCAACAAGAGCGTGGCGCTTACCAACGCCGGACAGGTGCTGCTGGACGAGGCCCGCAAGCTGCTGCAGCAAGCGGCCGAGGTCGAGCGCATCACGCAGCGCTCCGCGCATGGGCTGGCTGGGCGGCTGCGCGTGGGTTTCGTCAATTCCATGCTGTATCGCGGCCTGCCCCGTGCGGTGGAACGTTTCGAGGCCGATCACCCGGCGGTGGAGATCATCCTGCGCGAGATGAACACCGGCGAGCAGGTCCAGGCCATTCAGCGCCAGCAGATCGACCTGGGCTGTGCGTACTGGGGCACCTTTCCTGCCGAAGTCGTTTCCACGCCGATCTTCTCCGAACCCTTTGTCGCGTGCCTGCCCGTCGGCCACGCGCTGGCTCGCCGCAAGAGCCTGGCACTGGATGCGCTGGCACAGGAGCCGTTCATCCTCTTCCCACGCACGGTGTCGCCGCACTATCACGACCTGATCATCGCGTTGTGCGTGGATGCCGGTTTCAGCCCGGTGATCCGCCACGAGGCGCGGCTCTGGCAGACCGTGGTGACGATGGTGGGGTTCGGGATGGGCGTGGCACTGGTGCCCAAGACACTGCAGCACGCAGGCGATGCGCGCGTCAGCTTCGTGCCGCTGGCAGGCGGCAAAAAAGAATCGCCCGTGCTGTCATTGCGACGCACAGGCGATGCGGAGCCGGTGGCAAGCCGCTTTCTCGAGTACCTGGAAGCAGCCGCGCGGGAGAATGTGAACCCCTGAACGCTCAGGGCTGGCCGGTCAGCTTGAACTTGGTCAGGCAGACATGCTTGGCAAGCTTCTCCTTGCCGATCACCACGGCATCGGTCTTGCCATAGGGGTCACCGGTCTGCACGTCCTCCTCGTCCTTGTAGCTGCCCTTCACGTACTTGGTATCGCACTGGTCGTACTTGTTGCAGACCTGGAGCTTGGTGCAGATGGTCTGGCCATCGCGCTCGTAGATGTAATACGTGGCGCCGGAGTATGGCGGGCGCGGATAGTTTTCGGTACGGACGGTAATGTCAGCGGCGTGGATGACGCCAGATGCGAGCGCAAGCGTGAGCGCTGCGAATGCCTTGTACATGGATGAGTCCCTTTCCTGGTTGGGCGATGCGTGCGAGACGCATTGTGCTGGAGTTTCCCGCCCAGCCGTTCAGGCCATCACCGATGATCTTGACGTCGTCGTCGGCCTTGTTCGTGACGATGATCTCTGGGATGAGCATCCACCGCCCTACTGGCTCCGCGGCGGCAAGATCGCGCTGCCTGAGCCTGGCATGGGCCGCATGTGCGGCATCATGTTGGTGTTCAGGTGATACATCACCCAGAGCGAACCGCTGAGCGTGATGACCACCAGCACCAGCGTGAACATCAGCGACAGCATGTTCCAGCCGCCCTCGGACTTGGCGTTCATGTGCAGGAAGTAAATCATGTGCACCACGATCTGCACCGCGCCAATCAACAGGATCGCCACCGCCGTGGTCGACGACTTATCGAACACGTTGCCCATCACCAGCCAGAACGGAATCGCCGTCAGGAAAACAGACAGGACGAAACCCGTCAGGTAGCCACCCAGTGTGGCGTGCGGCCCGACCTCTTCTTCGTGATGCTCGTGGTGATGAGCGTGGCCATCGCCGTGTCCGCTGATCGTTTGGTCGTGCGCGCTCATGGCAGCGTTCCCATCAGGTAGACGAAGGTAAAGACGCCGATCCAGACGACGTCCAGAAAGTGCCAGAACATCGACAGGCACATCAGCCGGCGCTTATTGGCGGTAATCAGCCCGTGTTGCGACACCTGCAGCATCAGCACGATCAGCCAGATCAGGCCGAACGTCACGTGCAACCCGTGCGTACCGACCAGCGAGAAGAACGATGTCAGGAAGGCGCTGCGCTGCGGCCCTGCTCCCTCATGGATCAAGTGCGCAAATTCGTAGAGTTCCACCGCTAGAAACGCCGCACCGAAGAGCCAGGTGATAGCCAGCCAGAGCTGCATCGGTCGGACCTTGTTCTGCTGCATCTGCAGCATTGCAAAGCCATACGTGATCGACGACAGCAGCAGGAAGGACGTGTTCAGCGCCACGAGCGGCAGCTCAAACAGCTCCGCCCCGGTCGGCCCGCCCGCGTATTCGCGGCCCAACACGCCATAAGCGGCGAACAGGCACGCGAATATCAAGCAATCACTCATCAGGTAGATCCAGAACCCAAGCAGCGTGCCGTTGGGCACGTGATGCTCTCCGGTGACGTGGAACTGGTAGCCGCCGGGCGGGACCACATCCGCCCCGGCGGTACTGTTCGCATGCAAGGGTACGGTCGTATCAGCCATGGCTTGCCATCAGTTGGGTACGTGATGCTTCAGTCCGGACCACATCTTCCGCCGGGATGTAGTAGTCGCGTTTGTAGTTGAAGGTGTGGATGATGGCCGAGAGAATCGTGGCCGCGAACGATGCAATGGCCAACCACCAGATGTGCCAGATCAACGCAAAGCCGCACAGCGTGGACAGTCCCGCCAGCAGGATGCCTGCCGCCGTGTTCTTCGGCATGTGGATCGGGACGAAGCCCTCTTGCGGCCGCTCGTAGCCGTACTGCTTCATCTGCCACCAGGCATCGGAGTCATGCACGAGTGGCGTGAGCGCGAAGTTGTACTGCGGCGGCGGCGACGAGGTCGACCACTCAAGCGTACGGCCGTTCCATGGGTCACCGGTCGTATCACGCAGTTCTTCGCGGCGCAGGAAGCTCACCACCAGTTGGATCAGGAAGCAGGCAATGCCAATGGCAATCAGCAGCGCGCCGAATGCAGCAAGCTGGAACCAGATCTGCAATGACGGATCGTCGAAATGGCTCATGCGGCGGGTCACGCCGCGCATGCCCAGCCAGTACAGCGGCATGAACGCAAAGTAGAAACCGATGAACCAGAACCAGAACGAGGCCTTACCCCACGACGACACCAGCCGGTAGCCGAACGCTTTGGGGAACCAGTACGAAATGCCCGCCATGAGCCCAAACAGCACACCGCCGATGATCACGTTGTGAAAGTGGGCGATCAAGAACAGGCTGTTGTGCAGCGAGAAATCGGCCGGCGGCACCGCCAGCAGCACACCGGTCATGCCGCCAATGGCGAAGGTGACCATGAACCCGATGGTCCACAGCATCGGCGGCTCGAAGCGGATCTTGCCGTGGTACATCGTGAACAGCCAGTTGAAGATCTTGGCACCCGTCGGGATCGAGATGATCATCGTTGTAATCCCGAAAAACGAGTTGACGCTCGCACCCGACCCCATCGTGAAGAAGTGGTGCAGCCAAACCAGATACGACAGCACCGTGATCACGACCGTCGCGTAGACCATCGACGCGTAGCCGAACAGGCGCTTGCGCGAATACGTGGCCACCACTTCCGAGAACACGCCAAACACCGGCAGAACCAAGATGTAGACCTCGGGGTGGCCCCAGATCCAGATCAGGTTCACGTACATCATCGCGCTGCCGCCCTGGTCGATCGTAAAGAAATTGGTGCCGGCATAGCGGTCCAGGGCCAGCAACGTGAGCGCGGCCGTCAGCACCGGAAAGGCGGCGACGATCAGCGTGTTGGTGCACAGCGCCGTCCAGGTGAAGATCGGCATACGCATCAGCGTCATGCCCGGCGCACGCATCTTGACGATGGTCACCAGCAGGTTGATGCCCGATAGCACGGTGCCAACCCCGGCCACCTGCAATGCCCAGATGTAGTAATCGACCCCAACGTCGGGGCTCGCCAGGATGCCCGACAGCGGCGGATACGCCAGCCAGCCAGTGCGCGCGAACTCGCCCACGAACAACGACATCATCACCAGGATG
>RepKanNP_Acetate_BrdU_F21BDRAFT_1000489_pt1 | contig 14077 bp, 10 predicted proteins | sample RepKananBrdUF21B_FD_10624 | JGI IMG/M metagenome (IMG submission 10624)
CCCTCCTTGGATTTTTGTCGCGGGGAGGGGAAGGAGCCAAACTCGCTGCGCTCAGACAAGGCTCCTTCCTTTTTCCTCCCCGCAACAAAAATCCAAGGCGCCATCTAGGGCAGGAATGTCAAAGGCCAAACCGGCGAGGAACAAGCGTGAGCGACATGGCTCGGCGGGTGCCTAACGCGAGGTGCGAGGTGAACGGCTAGCGGCAAGCAGTTGGGGGGAGGCGGAGTAGCGCACTGGCACTCGACGGTGTGCTTTACCCCTGCCCTAGATGGCGCCTTGAATTTGTGTAAGCGGGCGGAAAAAAGACGGGGAACTGTTTGAGCGAAGCGAGTTTTCCCCGTCTCCGCCCGGTTACACAAATTCAAGGGATGTGTCGCCATCTTGGGCGCGCCTTTCTTTGCTTACTTTCTTTGGCAAGACAAAGAAAGTGAGTCAGCCCCGGCAGGGGATGAAACAAGGAGCACACCACCAACACAAAAACCTAAACATGCCGTCGCGCCGCCAAAGCAACCCCACCCACCAACAACAGCGCAGCCACCACCTCCAACCCATGCGGCAAGCGCGCCTCATAAACAAATCCATACAGCAGCGCAAACACCGTCTCAAACACAATCATCTGCCCCGATAACGTCAAAGGCAGCTTCCGGCTAGCCGCATTCCACAGGCTGTTGCCAAGCACCGAAGCCCCCAACGCCACCCCAGCATTGATCAACCAGAACAGCATCCAGGCCGACGCAGGCTGAGCAGAAGCCGTGGCCATCCCCGGCATCAGGAACGCCGGCACTGCCAGCACCAACGACAGCGCCCCCGTTGCAATGCCCGTCAGCAGGGACCATTCACGACTCGTGAACTGCGGGTGCTTGCGCAAATACCGCGCATTGCACACCGCATACACCGTCCAGCACGCCAACGCCCCGGCCGCCATCAGCAGGCCGATGAGGTATGCGTTGCCGCCGGCATCCGCATGCATGGCCGGCGCATCCAGGTAAATGCACACCACCCCCGCCACCGCCATCAGCAGCGGCAGTGCCAACCGCCGCAACGGCAAGCTACCGTGTTCCGCCGCGCCCGCCAGCGTGACCGTCACCGGCAGCAGCCCGACAATCAACGACACCGGCGCCACGCCCGCACGCTGCACGCCACCCGCCACGCACAGGTAGTACAGCAGGTTGCCCGGCAACGACAGCAACAGCAGCGCCACCCAATCGCGCCGCGTTGTCTTGCGCCACAGCGTGCGCCACACGGGCAGCGCCAGCGCCAGAGAGAGCACGCCATACAGCACATACCGCGCCGCCGACAGCGCCAGGGGCGAGAACTGCGGCAGCATCTTGGGCGCCACAAAGATGATCCCCCACAGGGCGCCCGCGGCCACGCCGCAACCCAGGCCCATGAGGTGGTCGCGCCGTGCATCGTGCTGCGCAGGCGTGAGGTGTGTTGCGGTGGAGGTGTCGCCAACAGCCATGTGGAGCCTGGTCCGGAAGATCAATCGAACCGGCACTCTGCGCGTGCACGCGTGATCCGTCTTGGTGAAGACGGCCGCGCTTTGGCAAAAACGGAAATGGAAACCAGAGCGGGCGACTCAGCCGCGCCGTACAGCCGCGGGCGTGATGCCGTGCGTGGCCTTGAGGTGACGCGTGAGCGCGCTCTGGTCGTAGTAGCCGGTGCGCGCGGCAATCTCGGCGATGGGCAGCGAGGTGGTTTCGAGCAGCGACAACGCGTGGTGCAGCCGCACCGCAGCCAGGCGCGCGTGCAGCGTGGTGCCATATGTGGCACGGAACAGCGTGGCAAGGCGCCGCGTGCTCAGGCCCACATCGGCGGCGAGTTCGTCGAGGGTCAGCGGATCGGCATAGCGCTGATCGATGGTGCGCCAGGTTTGCTCCGCGCGCGCGTCGGTGCGTGCGCGCAACTGCGTCGATTGGTTGGCCGGATGCGCGGCCAGCGTCGCCAGCGCGAGGGTCGACCACGCATTTGCCAGGGTGGCATCGACTACGGGGCCAGCCGATGGTGCATAGGGTGAATGCGCGCTCTGCAACCACGCCGTCAGCGCGCGCAGCCCGGGGGTGAGCGGGAAGAACACGCGGTCAGCCAGGCCACGCAGGTCAGGCGCCTCAACGGCTTGCGCGGCGATGTCCAGCACGATGAAGGTATTTGTCCCGGCGGCTTCGAAGGCGTGCGTGGCATCGGCGGGGATGAGCGCGGCGTGGTGCACATCGACGCAGCCGTCGCGGCCGTCCACGACCATCTCCAGCACGCCGCGCGCGGGCATCACGACTTGCACAAAGTCATGTGCGTGTGGCGGAGCGGCCAGGCCGTAGGTGCGAAAGTCCAGCATGACTATCTGTTCAATTTGACAATCCGGTAGATACCATCTTCAGGGCACATTTTCCAACGGGCTGTTTTGTGCCGGTAGCGTACTCCTTTATTCGCTTCTCGACCGCTGACCAACTCAAGGGGGGGAGGCCACCTCCCGCGCTAACTGGAGGCATCGGTCAGATATGCCGCCGACCACGGACTGGCGTTGCGCGTCACGCTGAACATGCGAGACCAGGACGTACACGCGTCTTCGTCATAACCTTTGAGGAAAAGGTTCGTTCGTTGCGCCAATCGCGATGGCTACTCTGTGTCCTCATTACCTATATCAATCGGTCTTCGGGGGAGCATATGAGTTTGCGGAGGATCGCTCGCGCGTTGCTGGCTGTCACACTGACAACGCCAGCCGGTGCGTGGGCCACGAACGGCTATTTTTCCAACGGCTATGGGATTTCTTCCCAAGGCATGGCGGGCGTGGGCATCGGCTTGCCACAAGATTCGCTGGCTGCGGCGGCCAACCCTGCCGGCATCGCTTTTGTGGGCAACCGCGTCGATGGCGACATCAGCCTCTTCTTCCCCAAGCGGGGGACAGACGTCACGGGTAACGGCTTTGGTGTCAATGGTAACTACGATGGCAACAACCGCTCGGTCTTTGCGATTCCGGAGTTCGGCGTCACTTACCGGGTTCTTCCGGATATCTATGCCGGCTTGGCGCTTTATGCAAACGGCGGGCTCGATACCGGCTACGCGAACAACCCGTATAGAGCGTTCGGTGCCACTGGATCGGCTGGGGTTGACCTGGCACAGGTGTTTCTCTCGCCGACGATTGCCTACAAGCTGTTCGATCGGCACGCATTTGGCTTGGGTCTGAACTTCGCGTATCAGCGCTTCACAGCGAGCGGTCTCCAGCCGTTTGCCCGCATGTCGGTCGCACCAGACAACGTCACTGACAAGGGGGCCGACTCGACGGTAGGAGTCGGCGTGCACCTCGGTTACACCGGCCAGATCACACCTGCGCTCACCATTGGCGTGACGTGGGCGTCGAAGATTCACGGCCGCTTTGACAAATACCGAGGTCTTTTTGCGGATGGTGGATCGTTCGATATTCCCGAGAACTTTGGTGTCGGCATTTCGTATAAGGTGACGCCCGCCTGGACCGTGGCTGCCGATTTCCAGAGGATCTTGTACGGCGGTGTGAATTCAATCGCCAATCCTCTCGCCAATCTGTTCGCGGGAAATCCGCTCGGTTCTGCAAACGGCCCGGGTTTCGGTTGGCGCAATACGAACGTGATCAAGGTCGGCACCAGCTACGAATTCAACAGCCATCTGACGCTGCGCGCCGGCTACAGTCATTCGACCCAGCCTGTGGCATCCACCGAGACGTTTCTGAATATCCTGGCACCGGGTGTTGTGCAAGATCAGGCAACGATCGGTGCCACCTGGACGACCGACAGCAAGACTTCAATCAGCGTGTTCTACGGGCACGCGTTCAGAAAGACGGTCAACGGCGCGAACTCCATTCCGGCAGCTTTCGGGGGCGGCAACGCCAATGTCCGCCTGGCCGAGGATACTGCCGGCGTGTCCATTGGCAAGCAGTTCTAAAGCGCTTCGGTCAATGGGCACATCTGTAGTCAGTACTCGCCCGGAAACAGCAACGTGGTGATGCTGCGGTCGGCTTTCTTGCGACTTGCACTCGCGTTCTTGCGCATGGTCTAGGCGGGTTTGCAATGTCGGCGTACTGGGCTTTCGAACCGACGGCAGGGAGTCTGTACTGGTGTCAAATTCACCAAACGACCGGGATCGAGTGAGGGCCGTACCGGCGCCTGCCCAAAAAAAATACCCGGCCACAGGTGACTCCGGCGCCGGGCTCAGAACTTTCACGGATGAGGATCCGTGAGAAGAGGAACACGCATATCGTGCGCTGCGCGCGTGACACCGGCGTGTCAACGTCCACCGCGCAATGCTCACGCCTCGGTAATGGTCACGATGTTCGGATAGAACGCGAGCATGCCGGCCACGGCTTCAGCTGCCGGAATGGGGTGCTCGTACGTCCAGACCGCATTGGTGGCACGTTCGTCGCCGGCCACGATGGTGTAGTAAGACGCCTGCCCCTTGTACGGGCATTGGGTGTGATGCTGGGTCCGCTCCAGCAGATTCATCCGCACGTCGTCGCGCGGGATGTACAGCACGGGCGGGAGCGAGCGCTCACGCAGCGTGCGCGCGGCGCGTGTGTCGGCGATGGTGTGGCCGTTGAACGTGACCGTAACGCGACGCGGATTGGCTTCAACAACGATGGGGGATGCGAGTGCGGTATCGGGCATGCGGTGCTCCTGCGTTGAAGGATGCAGCCCCGCTGGTGCGAGGCGCTCTCTCACTCTAGTGGAAGACCGCCTTCCGTGTTGGACCGTGCCGGACGTTGCCGGCACGCCATCCGCCGGTGTTACCAGTGCGTCTCGCTCTCTGGTGTGGACGACACGCGATGGATGGCCAAGTCGGCCCCCATAAACTCGGCCTCGCGGTCCAGCCGCAGGCCCACCAGCTTGCGCAGCGCGCCGTACACCACCGTGCCGCCGATCAGCGCGATCACGATGCCGCCCGCGGTGCCCGCCACTTGCGCCCAGAACGATACGCCGCCCAGTCCGCCCAGCGCCTTCAGGCCGAAGATGCCCGCCGCGATGCCGCCCCATGCGCCGCACAGCCCGTGCAGCGGCCACACGCCCAGCACGTCGTCGATGCGCCAGACGTTCTGCACGCGCGTGAACATCCACACGAACAGCACACCGGCAATGCCGCCGACGGCCAGTGCGCCCAGCGGGTGCATCACGTCGGAGCCGGCGCACACCGCCACCAGGCCGGCGAGCGGCCCGTTGTACGAGAAGCCCGGGTCGTTCTTGCCCATCCACCACGCGGTGAGCGTGCCGCCCACCATGGCCATCAGCGAGTTGATGGCGACCAGGCCGCTCATCTTGTCCAGCGTCTGCGCGCTCATCACGTTAAAGCCGAACCAGCCTACCGCCAGCACCCAGGCGCCGGCCGCCAGAAACGGGATGTTCGACGGCGGATGCGCGGCAATGCGGCCGTCGTCTTTGTAGCGGCCGTGGCGTGCGCCCAGCAGCAGCACCGCCGGCAGCGCAATCCAGCCGCCCACCGCGTGCACCACCACCGAGCCGGCAAAGTCGTGGAACTCCGCGCCCGTCACGGCCTGCAGCCAGTGCTGGATGCCGAAGCGCTGGTTCCAGGCAATGCCCTCGAAGAACGGGTAGACAAAGCCCACCAGCACGAAGGTCGCCGCCAGTTGCGGCTCGAAGCGCGAGCGCTCGGCAATGCCGCCCGAGATGATGGCCGGAATGGCCGCCGCAAACGTCAGCAGGAAGAAGAACTTCACCAGCTCGTAGCCGTTTTGCTGCGCAAGCACGTCGGCGCCGGTGAAGAAGTTGACGCCGTAGGCCACGGAATAGCCGATGAAGAAGTACGCGATGGTCGACACGGCAAAGTCGACCAGGATCTTGACCAGCGCATTGACTTGGTTCTTCTTGCGTACCGTACCCAGCTCAAGGAATGCGAAGCCGGCATGCATGGCAAGCACCATGATCGCGCCCAGCAGGATGAAGAGCGCGTCGCCCCCTGTTTTGATGGTGTTCATTGTGGTTGTCGTACGGGTTGGGACCAGCGCCGTTCAAGTGCGGGATGCCCTCAAATGGCGCAAAAGCCGCCGACAGACGCAAAAGTTGTTCCAACTCTGTGCAAAAGCGTGATTTGGCGCACCGCAGCCGTGCGCTCGGCCAGCGGGTCCGAACGCGGTCCAAGTTGAGCCCGATTTCGGTGCGTTGTTGCCTTGATTTGGTGCGGATGGTGCGCGGCATGCGCGCAGATGGTGCGTGTGCCGTCAGGGTTTGGGCGCGGACACGGCAAAGGAGGTGGCCACAGCCGTCCAGAGCGGCTCGTAGCGCTGCCGCAGCACGCCGGCCTGTTCAGGCGAAGCGGCGGGGGATTGCATGTGCAGCATCACCAGTGCGCCATCGGTCGGGACGATATAGACGCGACCGATGAACGTGTTGCTCGTGGCGCGCGGTGCGTGCGGGCCGGGGGCATCGCCGATGTAGCTGGCCCAGATGCCGGGGCGCCCGCTGAATGACTGTGTGCCCCAGCCTGTCATCCGGCAGGGCAGTGCCACGGCCTGCCGGATGGCATCGCGCATCCACCGGGGCTCGCGGCTGTCAGGCACCGCTTCGGGCTCGCCTTCGGTGGGGCGCACGATCAGCTCGATGCGCGACAGCCCGGCGCCGCCCTGGTTGGCCCAGGCGCCAATCGCTACGCGCGCTGGATCAGGTTTGCGCGGCGGGGTGGGCGGTACGCGCTCCCAGGAAAACGGCAAGCGCAGCGTCACGTTCGCGCCATTGGCGTTCGGCCAGTCAGAGAGCGTGATGCTCTGCGTGAAGCGGCTGCTCAATTCCTCGGCGGGCCGGTCATCGTAGACCACCGCCAGCAACGTCTGCAGCGTCGGGCGGTCCTGGCTACCCTGGGCGCGCTCCGTTACGCGCTGGGCCAGGGCGTGGGCGGTCTCCGGGGTCTGCGTGGAGATCGCCACGCTGGGTTGGTGCAGGTCGAGCGCCCGCTCGATCAACAGTTGGCGCTCATCATCCGTCAGCGGAATCCCGGCGATCAGGCGGCGTGTGCGCGCCAGCGCTTGCGGGAAGGTGTTGTCGAACTGGTTGCGCGCGCGGATCAGCTCTTCGCGCTGGCTGGGGAAGCGCTGGATGGCGCGGTCCAGCGCCTGCGTTTGCACGGTCAGAAAGCCAAGCACGCTGATCAGCCCGGGGATGGCGCCAGGCGTGTAGTCCCACGCCAGCGCATGGCCGGAGCACGCCAGCATGGCGGTCAGACACCAGCGCATCGTGGCGCGGCTTGGCATTGGAATATCCCCCTGTGGCCGGACCCGTTTCCGGCCAAAGCCCGACTCTAGCGATATGTATGGATTGTGCGCAAGACGGGGCTTGCCCCAAGGAAGGAGGGGGTGTCGCCGCTTTTTTCGTGCGTCTACTGAACCCATCCGTGCCGCTGCGGATTTGCGCAAAAAGGCAGGGTGCGGCACCTTACTTGAACGAGTAGCCCACCGTCACCATGAAGCCGCTGGTCCAGAAGAACTGAACCTCTGTGCGGATCTGACCGTATTTGTAGCCCAGCGTCGGCAGGATGCCCGGCGAGAAGCCCTTGTAGTTGAGGGGCACCTTGTTCTGGTACTCGCCCTTGTAGCCGTGCAGGATGCCGCCGGTCAGCTTGCCGTAGAAGTTGGTATTGCCCAGGTTCCACAGGTAGCCGCCATACACCAGTTGCGAAGGCTGGCCGAACGAGTTCTGGAACGCCGCCGCGCCCACCAGCCAGCCGTTGTCACGGCGCCATTCAACACCCAGCAGCGGGGAGTACTTGATGTAGTGGTCGTCCCGGCTGTAGTGCATGTTGTAGATGCTGGCCTGGACGGAGATTTCGTCGCCGGGTTCGAAGATGTCGGCAAAGGCGGGCGATGCGCCGGCCAGGAGCGCCGCACCGGTGGCAATACCGCGAAGCTTGGTGATCAAAGAAGAAGAGAGTGCCATACGACGTCAACACGTCCGAGCCCAAGGCTCGCCCGGCCCTTGCTTGGGGCCCAACGTGATTTCCCGTGAAGTTTTGTGTGAGGGGAATGTTGGGCGAAGCGGCCTGAGGTTTCCGTCGGATTGGTCCGAAAGGCGGCTCGGATCAGTCCGAAAAATAAGAATCGGCTGACGGGCGCCCATCGGGTGAGTGGGATGGTTGACGTTCACGTCCACCCCGAAAATACTGTCTATTCGATCCTCCGACCGGCATGCCGCGCTCTGTGCGGCTCACAACACATCCAATGCCGGCACCCACTTCAACAAGGTGGAGACATGACTGATCTTTCCGCCGCCCGCGCGGCTGATCCCACGCCTGCGAGCGAGCCTGCACCGGTGCGCAACAAGGTGCGCTTCGTGACGGCGGCCTCGCTGTTCGATGGGCACGATGCGTCGATCAACATCATGCGGCGCATCCTGCAATCCATGGGCTGCGAGGTGATCCACCTGGGGCATAACCGATCCGTCGACGAGGTGGTCAATGCCGCGCTGCAGGAAGACGTGCAGGGCATTGCCGTGTCGAGCTACCAGGGCGGCCACGTCGAATACTTCAAATACATGATCGACGCGCTGCGTGCGCGCGGCGGCGAGCACATCCAGGTGTTCGGCGGCGGCGGCGGGGTGATCGTACCGACGGAGATCCGCGAGCTGCAGGACTACGGCGTGGCGCGCATCTACAGCCCCGAAGACGGCCAGCGCATGGGCCTGGCCGGCATGATTGCCGACATGGTGCGGCGCTGCGATATCGATCTCTTCACCTTTGCGCCGACGACGCTCGAGCCCATCGTCAATGGCGATCGCCGTGCACTCGCGCAACTGATTACGGCGTTGGAATCGCGCCGCATCGATCCGGCATTGCGTCAGGCTGTGCACGAGCGCGCCGCTGTGATGCACACGCCGGTGCTCGGCATCACGGGCACGGGCGGCGCGGGCAAATCGTCGCTCACCGATGAGCTGATCCGCCGCTTCCGGCTCGACCAGCAGGATCGGCTGCGCATCGCTGTCATCTCGATTGACCCATCGCGGCGCAAGTCGGGTGGCGCGTTGCTGGGCGATCGCATCCGCATGAACGCGATCAACCATCCGCACATCTTCGTGCGCTCGCTGGCCACACGCGAGGCGAGCAGCGAGATTTCCGACGCATTGCCCGACGCAATTGCCGCGTGCCGCGCAGCGGGCTTCGACTTGATCATCGTCGAGACCTCTGGCATTGGGCAGGGCGACGCGGCCATCGTGCCGCACGTCGATCTGTCGCTGTATGTGATGACGCCGGAGTTTGGCGCCGCCAGCCAGTTGGAGAAGATCGACATGCTCGACTTTGCTGACCTGGTGGCGATCAACAAATTCGACCGCAAGGGCGCGCAGGACGCCTGGCGCGATGTGGCCAAGCAGGTGCAGCGCAACCGCGAGCAATGGCACGCCCGGCCAGAAGACATGCCGGTGTTCGGCACGCAGGCGTCGCACTTCAACGACGACGGCGTGACGGCGCTGTATCACGCGCTGGCGGACCGGCTGCCCGAGCGTGGCATGGCATTGGCCGATCGCACGCTACCGCGCCCCGCGGGCAAATGCTCGACCAGCCACGACGCCATCGTGCCGCCCGCACGCGTGCGCTATCTGGCGGAACTGGCCGATACCGTGCGCGGCTATCACCGCCGCGTGCAGATGCAAAGCTGTCTCGCGCGCGAGCGTCAGCAGTTGCAGGCCAGCCGGCTCATGCTGGAGCGTGCGGGTGCAAGCGTGCAGACGCTCTCGGCGCTCGACAAGCAGGCCGCTGAACGCGATACCCAACTCAGCGCCACCGAACGCAAGCTGCTTGCCATGTGGCCCGACCTGCGCCGTGCGTATTCCGGCGAAGAGTACGTTGTGAAGATCCGCGACAAGGAAATCCGCACCGCGCTCACGCACACCACGCTCTCGGGCACCGTCATCCGCAAGGTGGTGTTGCCGCCGTACGAAGACGACGGCGAAGTGCTGCGCTGGCTGATGCGCGAGAACGTGCCCGGCAGCTTTCCGTTCACCGCCGGCGTGTTCGCGTTCAAACGCGAGAACGAAGACCCTACGCGCATGTTCGCGGGCGAAGGCGATGCCTTCCGCACCAACCGCCGCTTCAAGCTCGTCAGCGAAGGCATGGACGCCAAGCGTTTGTCCACTGCCTTCGACTCCGTCACGCTCTATGGCGAAGACCCGGCCGTGCGCCCCGACATCTACGGCAAGGTCGGCAACTCGGGCGTGTCGATCGCCACGTTGGACGACATGAAGGTGCTGTACGACGGCTTTGATCTGACGAGCCCGAACACCTCGGTCTCCATGACGATCAACGGCCCCGCGCCGACGATTCTGGCGATGTTCATGAACACCGCCATCGACCAAAACCTCGCCAAGTTCCGCGCCGACAACCAGCGCGAGCCGACTGCCGACGAAGAAGCGAAGATCCGCACCTGGGTGCTGCAGAACGTGCGCGGCACGGTGCAGGCCGACATCCTCAAGGAAGACCAGGGGCAGAACACCTGCATCTTCTCGACCGAGTTTTCGCTCAAGGTGATGGGCGACATCCAGGAATATTTTGTGCACCAGCAGGTGCGCAATTTCTACTCGGTGTCGATCTCGGGGTATCACATTGCCGAGGCCGGGGCGAACCCGATTTCGCAGCTCGCCTTCACGCTCGCCAATGGCTTTACGTATGTGGAGGCGTACCTCGCGCGTGGGATGCACATCGATGATTTCGCGCCCAACCTGTCGTTCTTCTTCTCCAACGGCATGGACCCGGAATACAACGTGCTGGGCCGCGTCGCCCGCCGCATCTGGGCGGTGACGATGCGCGACAAGTACGGTGCGAACGAACGCAGCCAGAAGCTGAAGTACCACGTGCAGACGTCGGGCCGATCCCTGCATGCGCAGGAGATTGCCTTCAACGACATCCGCACGACGCTGCAGGCGCTGATCGCCATCTACGACAACTGCAACAGCCTGCACACGAATGCCTACGACGAGGCCATCACCACGCCCACGGCGGAATCGGTGCGGCGCGCGCTGGCCATCCAGCTCATCATCAACCGCGAGTGGGGGCTGGCCAAGTGTGAGAACCCGAACCAGGGCAGCTTCATCATCGACGAACTGACGGACCTGGTGGAAGAGGCGGTGCTGCAGGAGTTCGAACGCATTGCCGAACGCGGCGGCGTGTTGGGGGCGATGGAGACCGGCTACCAGCGCGGCAAGATTCAGGAAGAGTCGATGCTGTATGAGCAGCGCAAGCATGATGGCTCGCTGCCGATCATTGGGGTGAACACGTTCCGCAACCCCGAAGCGGAGAACGTGGTGCCGCCACACATCGAGCTGGCGCGGTCAAGCGAGGAGGAGAAGCAGAGCCAGCTCAAGCGTCTGGACGATTTTCATGCGCGGCATGCGGGGGAGGCGCCTGCCATGTTGCAACGGTTGCAGCGCGCGGTGATTGAGGATCAGAACGTGTTTGCGGTGCTGATGGACGCGGTGCGCGTCTGCTCGCTCGGGCAGATCACGCACGCGTTGTTTGAGGTGGGCGGGCAGTATCGGCGCAACATGTAGCTGCGTTGTGTGAGCTCACGCGTGCATGGCGTGCGCAACCCACGCCGGTAACGCACCATGCCCCCCGCGCGGCGCATCCCACACTTGGCGTGCCGCCGCTGTCACGCTGTCAATGAGCGGTACGGGCACGTGAGGCTGCAGACGCTGTGCCACACCGGCGAGCCCGGCACCCCCCAGCACGATCGCATCCACCGGCTGGCGACGCAGCAGCGTTGTGCACGCACCCAGCAGAACCTGCTCCGCCGCATCTGGTGCCGCATACAGCGCGGCGCCGTCGAGTTCCACGGTATGGATGTCGCGCACGGTGTGGCCGTGTTGCAGCGTGGGCAGCAAGCGCTCCAGAATCGGCCCCCATGCATGCCCACCCGTCACGACCGCGCAGGTGCCGTGCGCGGCCGCTTCCATCAACGCAGCTTCCGCGAGGCCGGTGACCGGGCAGGGCGCCACCTCGCGCAGCGCGAAGAGCCCCGGGTCGCCAAAGCAGCCGATGATGGCGGCATCAGGTGGACGCTGCAGCGCTGTCGTCCACGCGTCGAGCGCCGCATGCGCGGCCACTGCATAGCCGACTTCGGTGGCGATATACGGCGCGCCAAAACGGGCGGTGACGGGTTCCACAACAACATCGCCCGGCAACGCGGCTTGCACGTAGCGGGCGAGCGTCTGCGTGAGTGCGGCCGTGGTGTTCGGGTTGATCAGCAACAGCCGGCGCGGGCCGGCCGATTCAGGAGCCATGGTCATTCGCGTGTGTTCAGTCAACGCGCCCTGCGCTCTGGCGGCGGCGCAACCGCACGATGGCCAGCATGGTCAGCCCCATCACCACGAACGACACCACGGTGGTGAGCGTGCCCAGCGCGTAGATGGCCGGCGTGGTGACGGTGGTGGTCAGCCCCTGCAGTTCGAGCGGCAGCGTGTTGACATCGCCGATGGCCTGCGAGGTGCGCGCGATTTCATCCCAACTGAGCGTGAAGCCGAACATGCCCACGCCGATGAGCGATGGCGCGATCAACGGCAACACGACATGGCGGAAGGTCTGCCAAGGCGTGGCACCGAGGTCGCGCGCGGCTTCCTCGTAGGCGGGGTTGAAGCGGTTGAAGACGGCAAACATGATGAGCAGGCCGAACGGCAGCGTCCACGTCAGGTGCGCGCCGAGTGCGGAAGTCCACTGGCCGAGCGTGGAGCCGAAGCTGTCGGCCTGATCGCCCATGCCCCATGCGGTGAGCAGGGCCTTGATGCCCGTGTCGATCAACCGGAACTGCAGCCCGATGCCGAGCGACACCACGATCGACGGCATGATCAGGCTCGCCACCGTCACATAGAACAGCGCGCCACCGCCGCGCAGCCGCTTGCGAAACGCCAATGCGGCCAGTAGCGAGAGCCCCATGGTCAACGCCATCACCACCGCGCCGAGCGCCAGCGAGCGCCGGAATGCTGCGCCGATGTCGACCACGCCCAGGCCTTCGGCAAGCTGACGATACCAATGCAGCGACAGCCCATTCATCGGAAACGTCAGCCCGCCGTCCGGCCCCTGAAAGCTGAGCGCGAAGATTGTCAGCATGGGGCCGTAGAGAAACAGCACGAACAGCGCGAAGAGACACGCCAGCGGCCAGAAGCCGGGGGCGCGTGGTTCACGAAAACGTGGGCGCATGTCAGAGCTCCTTGCGGATGTCGACCACGCGGGTCAGGCCCCAGATGATCATCAGCACCGTCAGCAGCAGCACCACGGCGTTGGCCGCCGCCAGCGGAAACTGCAGATACGAGGTCTGCACCTGGATCATCTTGCCGACCGAGGCAATCTGCTGGCCGCCCATCACGCCCACGGTCACGAAGTCGCCCATCACGATGGTCAGGATGAAGATCGAGCCGATCAGGATGCCGCTGCGCGACAGCGGCACGATCACGTGCCACAGCGTTTGCCATGCACTTGCGCCCGCGTCGCGCGCGGCTTCGAGCAATGCGCGGTCAATGCGCATCATCGAATTGAAGATCGGCACGATCATGAACATGGTGTAGAGGTGTGCGTAGGCCAGCAGCACCGAGAAGTTCGAGTACAGCAACCAGTCTTGCGGCTGGTTGATGAGGTGCATGGCCTGCAGCGTCTGGTTGACGAGGCCGTTGCGGCCCAGCAGCGGAATCCACGAAATCATGCGGATCACGTTGGAGGTCCAGAATGGCACCGTGCACACCACGAACAGCAGCGTCTGCACCGCAGCCGATCGCACGTGAAACGCCAGGAAATACGCCAGCGCAAAACCCAGCACTAGCGTGAGTGCCCAGGTGCCGAGCGCAAAGCGCAGCGTCGATAGATACGTCGACGCCGTCACGCACAAATCGCCGTATTCATTGAGATGGCCGCAGCCTTCCCACAGCTTGGCGTAGTTGCGCAAGGTGAAGGTCGGCAGCAGCGCGTACTCGTTGAAATCCCAGAAGCTGACCATCGCGACCAGCCCCAGCGGGATGAGAAAGAACACGACGAACACCGCCGCAAACGGCAGCGCCTGCAGGCCCGGACGCAAGGTGCCGGCAGCGGTTGGAGNGGGCGGAGGGGGGGTCATGGCGATGTTGAGTGGCTCAGG
>RepKanNP_Acetate_BrdU_F21BDRAFT_1000496_pt1 | contig 13920 bp, 9 predicted proteins | sample RepKananBrdUF21B_FD_10624 | JGI IMG/M metagenome (IMG submission 10624)
TTTTCCCCGTCTCCGCCCGGTTACAGAAATTCAAGGGGAAGTCGCCATCTCGGGCGCGCCTCTCTTTGCTTACTTTCTCTGGCAAGACAGAGAAAGTAAGTCGGCCCCAGCAGGGGACGAAACAGCAGCAAACCACCAACGCCGTTAAGCAGGTGCACTCGCAGGCGGCTCATTGGAAGCAGGCGATACCCTCTCCCCACCCACCTGCGTCATCCACTGCTCAAACGCCGGCGACGTCCGCAACACCGTAGCCGGCGTCGCCAACGGCATCTTCGCCGCATCAAACGCATCCTTGAGCACAACGTTGAACGCGCGCAGCACCTCGGCCTGCTTCTGCGGCAGCGTCTTGAAGCGCCCCTTGACGATCATCGCGCCGCCATTGCTGCTATCAAAACGGTCCAGCCCAAACACCTCGGCCCCACCCAGCAGGGTGTAGGCAAAGCGCGGCTCGCCGGCAATCTGGTCGGCGGCCGTGCGCACGAGGTCGATGGCCTTCTGCGGGTCGGCATCCATGGCAACACGCACCTCAAAGTCAGCAAACGAATAGTCACGCGAGAGGTTGCGCACCGTCTTGATCTGGCTGAACGGAATCGAATGGATCGCCCCCGTGCCATCGCGCAGTCGCACCGTGCGGATGGTCAGGCTGATGACCGTGCCGGTGGCCACACCCACATCCACCGTATCGCCCACGCTGATGGTGTCTTCCATCAGGATGAAGATGCCGGTAATCAGATCCTGCGCCAGTGACTGCGCACCAAAGCCCACCGCCAGACCGATCACCCCGGCACCCGCCACCAGCGGCGTCACGTTCACACCCAGGTTGGCCAGCACGCCAATGGCGGCCGTCACGATCAGCGCGACTTTCAGGCCGTTGCGCAGCAGCGGCAGAATGGTGCGCGCACGTGTGCTGGGCTGCGCGCGCGACGTGGCCGGAGACAGCGCCCGCAGGATCGCCGTATCGAGCAGGATCCACGCAAGCCATGTGGCGAACACCGTGCTGATCAGCCCGGCCATCGCGTCAGCAATGCGGCGTCCGTTGACCGAGCTGTGCGTCACCTCCACCAGCGTGTGGCCCCACACACGCAGCACCAGTTCTGCAAAGACGATCCAGATGCCGAGCTGCACCAGCGCCGCGAAGAAATGCTTGAGCCGCTCCACATACGGCGACGTGCGCGTGAGCCGCAAGTGCGAGCGCCAGCTCGCGCGCGGGCGCACCACCGCCGTCAGGAAGAACGCCGCCACCAGCAACAGCGAGGTCATCACCGCACGGCGCGAGATGGCATCCACGTTGTCGGGCATGGTGAGCGTGGCCGCCACCGTCACGCCCGCCAGCACCACCACCGGCACCGGCCACAGCGCGGCAATCAACCGACGGAGCTCGTTGCCGGCGTGCTCGCCCTGACGCTGTTCCAGCGGCCGGTTGGTGATCAACTGACCGATCGGGCGCCGCACCCAGAGCGCGCCCACTGCCAGCATGATCGACGACACCGCATTGCAGATGGTCGACAGCAGCAGGCTGAGCGCACCGCCCAGCATCAGCGCCACGCGCGGGTCCAGCAGGGCATCACCGCAGGCACCCAGGCTGGCCGTCAGGAAGATCGGCCACATGCCGTGCTTGAGCAGGTACTCCACGGCCACACGCCGGTGCGCACTGCCGGCAAACAGCGAGAACAACATCGCCACGCCCGCCATGATGATCGCGCCCCACACGATGGCGTACGCCAGCACCACCGCCAGCACAAAGCCCGGCGTGGCCTCGTGCTCCCATCGCATCAGCACGGCAAACGACACGGCCCACGGGCCGATCTTGCGTAGCGCATCGACGAACAGTGCACGCGTGGTGGGGTGAGCGCCAAGCCCGGCCTTGATGCCGAGCAGGCGACGCAGCAACCAGCCCAAGCCGAGCAGTCCACCGGCAATGCCTGCCCACACCGCAACCGTGCCGGCAAAGTCAGTCACCACGCTCATGCGCCGCTCCGGTGCGGCGAGCAGGCTGGCGTTGCCGCTGGCGGCCTCGATACGGCGCAGCCAGTAGCGCGGCGCGCCGGCTTCCACGTCGGCCTCAACCGAGCCGTTTTCGATAAGCGAGGCCACCGCGCCGAGCAGCCCCGGCGCCTGCTCGGCCTGCGCCTTCTGTTGCGCGGTCACACCGTCACGCAACTGCTTGAGTTCCCCCACCAGCGCGGCGCGCTGCTGATCGTTGTCGAGCAGCGTGATGACGGCATCGAGCGATTCGCGCGTCTGTGCAGGGGTGGCCGCCGGCGCGGAGGCGCTGCTCTCAGCAGCAGATAGCTTGGTCAGCTTGGAGAACGACACCGGCGCGGCATGCACCACATTTGGCGCAGCGCCCAGTGTCAGGAGAAACAACGCGAGCAGCGACAGCCGCCGCGTCAACAACAGGAATTGGGTGCGCATGATGAGGAAAGCGATCGTGCAGACACAGAACACTGCACCATACCCGAATTCCCTCGCGCTGCACCCGTTGGCGCGGCGTGCGCCAGCTTAACGCTTGGCGCCGGGCGGCAGGGGCGCACGCCGCCACAGCCAGGTGGCGGTGCCCAGCGCGCAGAGCATCAGCGCCGTCACCAGCGCCACCACACCGGGCCAACCCCACAGCGCATACAGCTTGCCGCCCGCCGTGCCGATCAAGCTGGACCCAAGGTAGTACGCCAACAGATACAGCGCCGCAGCCTGCCCCTTGGCCCGCTGCGCACGGCGCCCCACCCAGCCGCTGGCCACCGCGTGCGCACCAAAGAAGCCGAAGGTCAGCAGCGCAATCCCGCCAATCACCAGCACCAGCGGTGCAGCCAGCGTCAGCAGAACGCCAGTTGACATCAACGCCGTGCCTGTCAGCAGCATGCGGCCGCGGCCGTGCCGATCGGCCATGCGCCCGAACCATGCAGACGCCACGATGCCCAGCAGGTACACCATGAAGATGCCGCCAAGCGCCGTCTGGCTCAGGGAATACGGCGCGTCGAGCAGGTGGAAGCTCGCGTAGTTGTAGATCGTGACGAAGCCGCCCATCAGCAGAAAGCCCATGGTGAACAGCGCGCGCAGGCCAGGCTCGCGCAAATGCGCGGCGAGCGTATCGAGCAAGTCGCCAAGCGCCACGCCCTTGCGCGGCACAAAACGGCGTGACGGCGGCAGCAGCCAGATGAAAACCAGCGCAGCCACCAGGCACAGCGCGCCGGTCACACCCATGGCGATGCGCCAGCCCGTGTGGTCCGCCACCACGCCAGTCAACACGCGACCGGCCATCCCGCCGAAAGCCGTGCCGCCCACGTACAGGCCCATCGCCATCCCCAGGCCTTGCGGGTGCACCTCTTCAGCCAGGTACGCCATCGCCACGGCCGGCACACCGCCCAGCACGATACCCAGCAACGCACGCGTGACCAGCAGGTCATGCCAGCCTGGCAGCACTGCCGCCAACAGCGTGAGCCCGGAAGACAGCACCAGCGACCCGCCCATCAACGTCTTGCGGTGGATCGACTCCGACAGCAGCCCCGCGAACAGAATCGCAAACGCCAGCAACAGCGTCGACACCGACAGCACAAGGCTCGTCTGCGCGGGCGTGAGGCCAAAGTCGTGCGCCAGCAGCGGCATCAACGGTTGCACGCAATACAGCAGGGAGAAGGTGGAGAAGCCCGCGGCAAACAGCGCGAGATTGGCGCGCAGATAGCCGGGATGCCCCCGGACTAGCCAGCGGGACGGATCGGCGGGTTCGATGGCGGGCACCGCGGCGGGCGCGCTGGAAGACGGGGCGGTCACAGCAGGGGAATGGGGAACACGCGCAAAAGCAACCACCTATTATCGTTTGCAGCGACCTTTTCTGCTGCGATGCGTCACGCAGCGCCGCCTGCTCTCTTCTGCCCGACCATGGAAACCACGCTCTACTACTGGCCCGAGATCCAGGGCCGCGGTGAATTCATCCGCCTCGCGCTCGAACAGGCCGCCGTGCCGTACGCCGACCTCGGCCGCGAAGACGAGGCCGCCATCGAAACGTTCCTCGACGATGCCGGCATCATCACACCGCCCTTCGCGCCGCCCTTTCTGGTGGCTGGCGAACTGGTGATCGCGCAAACGGCCAACATCCTGCTCTACCTGGGCCAGCACTACGGCCTGGCGCCGCAGGACGAGGCCGGCGGCCTATGGACGCACAGCCTGCAACTCACCATTGCCGACTTCGTGGTGGAGATTCACGACACGCACCACCCGATTGCCTCCTGCGAGTACTACGAAGACCAGCAGACCGAAGCGCTGCGCCGCGCACAGGATTTCCTGACCCACCGCGCGCCCAAGTTCCTGCATTACTTCGAGCGCGTGCTCGATCGCAATCCCGCCGGCCCGACCTGGGCGGTGCGTGATGCACTCACCTACGTGGATTTGTCGCTGTTCCAGATCGTGGCAGGGCTGCGCTATGCGTTTCCGCGTCACATGCAGCGCTATGAACGCACGCTGCCGCATCTCGCCGCACTGCATGACCGCGTGGCCGCGCAGCCGAACATTGCGGCGTATCTGCAATCGCCACGGCGCATTCCGTTCAATACGATGGGCATCTTCCGCCACTACCCGGAACTCGATGCGCTGAAATGACAAACCCGGCGCCAGGCCGGGTTCTATCCAACACATGGTGCGCATCTGCGCACTCGCGCAGCACTTACACCCCGATGGGCTGATCCACGTGGCCGAGGCAGAAGCCGCGATGGTCGTGATGCGTGCACATCGGCATGACCTCGTAGCCGGCGGCGCGCAGCAGCACCGCGCGAGCAGCCACCTCGACCGGGGGCAGGGGCTGCCCGGTTTCGGTGTCACGCACCAGCCTGCCGAGTTGGGCAAACGGCTGGCGCAGCAGATGGTCCAGATCCAGCGAACCGCAGTACCGCATCACATCACCACCTAGAAAACGCCTGCGCAGGCCGGCACGACAAGGCCGGTGCGCACAGGTCACATCGATTCGTGCGCCAACTCGGTTTGCACGACCAGCGTCTCGCGCATGCGCGCATAGGCAGCGCGTTGCGCCCAGATGGCATCCGTCAACGCGGCGATCAATGCCTCGCGCGGCAAACTCTCGGGCGACACACCAAACTGCTGCCGTACGGTAGATAGCGCCTCCGTCACTTCACTGCGCCATCGGCGGCTCGACTCACTGCTGACTTGCTGGGTCATGTTGTTCTCGTTGGTCGGTTGTAGCGCGGAGGGCGGCGGGCTTAAGCCCACTCTGACCGTGCTGGAGAAGGGATTGGCGGAATGGGTTCCGCTCTTGCCCATGAGAACGGCAGGTGGGACTGAAACTTGATTGCCACGGCGAGGGGTTAGCACCCACCCTCCCCCGAGCGGGCTCCCCTATTCGCGCAGCAACTTCGCCACCTTTGACCCCGTGAGCGGACGCGTGATCACAGAGAAAGGGCTGGAGCAGTTGCGCTTTGATCCAGCCAAGGCGCAGCCGGCCAACGCGGCCGACCCGTGCCGTTAGTCGGCGCTCAGCACGCGCAGGCGGACGAGGCCATCCCAGCGGGCCTGCAGCGCCGCGGCGATGCGAGCGCGCTCAGCGGCCAGCGCGGGCGGCAGGATCAGGTCCATCTCGACCGCGCCATCCACGTAATGCAGCACGCAGTGGCGAGCATCGAGCAGCGAGCCGGCCGGCAGCAGTTGGGCCAGCGCAGCTTGCAGCGCATCGCGGTCAGGCAACGGCAGCGGATCGGTGGAAACACGCTCACGCGGGTCAACGTGGATCTGCACGTCGAGCACCGCCATGGCGGTGTGTGCGGCCAGCACGCTGGCGCGGGCACGCACGGCGATGGCATGGCCTTCGCTGACCGACACACGCGGGTCCACTTCGATATGCGCATCCACCAGAGCCTGGTCCCCCGTCACGCGCGTGCGCAGGTCGTGCACGCTGAGCACACCCGGCGTAGCTGCCAGGCTTGCGCGGATGTCCTGTACCTCTGAGGGCGGCAGCGCGCGGTCCATCAGATCGTTGAGCGCCTCCCACGCGAAGCGCAGGCCGACGCGGCCGATCATCAGCCCCACCACGACGGCGGCCAATGGATCCAGCCAGTGGTAGCCCATCAGGTTGCCCGCCACGCCCACCGCTGCCACCAGTGACGACACCGCATCGGAGCGCGCATGCCACGCATTGGCAATCAGCATGCGCGAGCCAATGCGCTTGGCCACGGCCAGCATGTAGCGGAACAGCCCTTCCTTGGCGGCCAGCGCAATCAGCGCCACCACCAGCGCCAAGCCGTGCACCGGCGCCGGCCCCTGCGGCGAGCGCAGGCTGTCCACGGCCGCCCAGATCATGCCCGCACCGGCCGCCACCAAGAGCAGGCCCAACCCGAGCGACGCCGCGTTTTCGTAGCGCGCGTGACCGTACTGGTGGTCTTCGTCCGGCCCCTTGTGGCTGTTGCGGTTGGCGATGAAGACGATGCCGTCGGCAATCAGGTCCGACAGCGTGTGCAGACCGTCCGCCACCAGCCCCTGCGAGTGCGACCACAGCCCAGCCGCAATCTGCCCCGCCGAGAGCAGGCAATTGACCCCCGCGCTCACGAGTGTGGAACGTTCAGCGCTCTGCTGGCGCGTGGCAGCCGATGGAGTGGTGGGCAGGTTGGGCGTCATGGCAATTGACAGATTTGGAGCGCGTGCATTGTGCCATGTACAGCGGTACGCCTTCGAGTCAGACGCGCAACCACGTTTGTGACATGTCTTAACGAATTTGCACCAGAAGTGAGCAGATAGCGGCGCATTAATAAGACTTTTCCGATTTTCCCTCGTAGCTGCTTCAGCGATTCTCAGCAATGCGGCAAACAGGTTGCCGCACGTTACGCGCCCTGGAGACTTGTTGATATGCAGCCCCCCATCCAACTCGTGATTGCAGATGACCACCCTGGCGTGGTGGCTGCGGTGCGGCACCTCGTTTCGCGGGTCGACGGCTTCGAGGTGGTGGGAGAAGCCGGCAGCGCCGACGAACTGCTCGCGGTGCTCGGTCGCGTGCGCTGCGACATCGCCATCACCGACTACGCCATGCCTGGCAGCCGCTACGGCGACGGCATCGTCCTGCTCGAATTCCTCGCGCGCCGGCATCCGGACCTGCGCATCATGGTGCTGACCATGCTGGAGACGCGCGCCCTGATGAGCAACATCCTGCGCGCCGGCATCAAGGTCATCGTCAGCAAGGCTGACGAGCCGCGCCACATTCTCGAAGGCGTGCGCGCCGCACTGAGCGACCGCATCTATCTCTCGCCGCAACTCGACGCCCAGCTCATCCGCCGCACGGTCGCACCGGAGCCGGCCGAGAACGACCCAATCAACCTGCTCGGCAAGCGTGAGCTGGAAGTGCTGCGCATGTACGTGACCGGCATGACGGTCAGCGAGATTGCTGTGCGGCTGAACCGCAGCGTCAAGACCATCAGCGCGCAAAAGCAGGCCGGCATGCGCAAGCTTGCGCTGACCACCGAAGCCGCGCTGTTCGACTTTGCCGTGCGGCACGGCTTGCTTGGCACCGCCGAGGGTTAAGTCATGAGCTGGCGCGTGAGGTTCTCCCCCTTGTCGCCCCTGGCGCGGCTGCGCTTGGGCATCGGTGCAGGCCTGCTGGCCTGTGCGGTAGCGCTTGCCTGGCTGAGCAGCGCGGACGAAGCCCATGCGGAGGATGCAGCCCAGGCTGTCCAGCTCTTCCATCAGATGCCGTCCAAGCTCACCGTGGGTGTCATCGGTGAATCGATGATGCCGCTTGAAGGCGTGGCGGGTGACAAGCTCACCGGCTTTTCGGGTGACCTGCTGAGGCAACTGCTGCCGCAGGACCGCGTGCGGATCGTGCCACGCGTGTTCAGCCGTCGCGACGAGCTGCTCAACGCCGCGTGCCGAGGCGAGGTCGACATCATCATGAGCGTGGTACCACGCTCGCAGTACGACCGCTGCCTGGAGTATTCCGCCCCCTATCTGGAGCGTGCGACCGCCGTGGTTGCCCGCAACGACAGCACTCGGGTTGCACAGGACCCCTTCTTCACGGATGCACGGATCGCGGTCGAACAGGGGTCGCCTCTTGTGGAAGAACTGCCGCGTCAGTACCCGAAAATCCGCGTGCAGACCACGCCCACCGCCACCGATGCGCTCGACGCCGTGCTGCGTGGTACGGCGGATGCTTACGTCGGCATCACCTACCCAACGCGTGAGCTGATGCTGCAACCGCGCTACCGGCCATTGTCGATCGTGCAACTCGTCAATCAGCAAGTTGATGCGCTGCACTTTGCGGCACCTCGCGAGCGTGCTGTGCTCGTCCGCTACCTCGACCGCCACCTCGCGCAGTTGCCGGACGCGGCCATGAGTGACCTGCGCGCACGCTGGATCACGCAGGGCGGCGTTTCAACGACGACCCTGCCGCAGTCGGTCAAAGAACGCGCCATGCTGGCATCGCTGCCACCGCTGCGCTACGCCGCCGATCCCGACTACATGCCCTACAGCTTCAACGATGCGCGCGGCGAGTTGCAGGGCATCCTGCCCGAGTACCTGAGCTTTCTGTCGCGTACGCTTGGCCTGCGCTTCGAGCGTGTACCGGTGCAGGATTGGGCCGACGCGCTCGCCAAGGCGCGTGCTGGCGAGGTCGATATTCTGCTCGGCCTGTCCGACCAGGATAGCCGCCCACCCGGCTTCATCCTCAGCCAGGCCATTGATGCAACACCCATGGTCGTCGTCGGGCGCAGCGACGCGCTGACGGTGGCCGCGTTGCCCGAGCTCGCAGGCAAGACGGTCGCCCTGCCGCGCAGCGATACGCTGGCCGAAGTGCTGCGCCAGAACATACCGAGAATCCGCGTCGTCACCGCCGTCTCGCCCAGCGACGCGCTCTCTCAGGTCGCCACGGGTCAGGCCGACTTCACCATCGCCAATCTGCCGGTGGTGGACGCGCTGATCCGTCACCACTTTCCGGGCGAGCTGAAGGTCACCGGCTCGGCCAACCTGACGGAGAGCATCGGCGTGGGTGTGTCGGCGCGCTATGCGGCACTCGCACCCCTCTTCAACCGTGCACTGTTTGCCATGCCCGAGGGGGAGCAGGTCAGCATTCGCAACAAGTGGCTGTCCGTCAGCTATCAGCTGGGTCCATCGGCTTCCGCTGTGTTGTCCAAGTTCGGGCCGGCGGCGACGCTTGTGCTGCTCGCTGTGGTGGCGCTGGTCATCAAGCAATGGCAGTTGCGCCGGGAGAACCGGCAACGTCGATTGGCCGAAGAAACACTCGCCCGCCAGTTGAATTTCCAGCGGGCGCTGATGGAGTCCGTGCCCTTTCCACTGGCTGCCAAGGACGCTCAACATCACTACGTGGCCGTCAATGCCGCCTTCTGCAGCATGTTCGGCCACCCGCGCGAAGCGCTACTGGGGCGCACGCCCGGCGAACTCGGCATGTATTCGGCCAAGAATATGGCCCACCTGTCCGACATCAACCGGCGCGCCCTGGAGACAGACGAAAGCACGCGCGAAGAGATCATCATCACCACGCCCGACGGGCAATCGCGCAACGTGCTGTACTGGGTCGAGCCCTTCCATCTGCGCGAAGGCCAACCTGGCGGCATCATCACCTCGGTGGTCGACATCAGCGAGATTCGCGAGGCTCAGGCGCGCGCCGAGCGCCTGGAACGGCGCCTGCGCGAGGTGACGGAATCGCTGCCGGCGCTGGTCTATCAATTCGAACTGCAACCTGGGGAATCCCAGGGCCGCGGCACCTATGTGGCCGGCAAAGCGTACGAAACCCTGGGTGTGCGCACGGACAACGTGCTGGAGTACCTGTCCACGCCCGAACTTCTGATCCACGAAGATGACCGGGAACGCATGCTGGAAGCGGTACGCATTTCTGCGCAGCAGTTGACGCCGTTCGATCAGCAGTTCCGCCATGTCTGCGACGACGGCTCGATCCGTTGGCTGCATGCGCGCTCGAACCCGCGCCAGGAAGCGGACGGCCGCACCGTCTGGAATGGCTACATGAGCGATGTCACCGTCGAGCGCGAACAGGCCGATGCACTGCAAGCCGCCAAGAACGCGGCCGAGTCGGCGTTGCTGGCCAAGGACCGTTTCCTGGCGATGATGAGCCACGAGATCCGCACGCCCATGAACGGCGTGCTGGGGCTGGTCGAGCTGTTGCAGCAGACCAAGCTGGAGGGCGAACAGAAGCAGATGGTGTCGCTGGTGCAGGATTCCGGCCGCGCGCTGCTGCACATCCTGGACGACATCCTCGACTACGCCAAGATCGAGGCCGGGCGCCTGGACATCCTGCCTGTGGACACGGATCTGCGAGAGCTGTTCGACGGTACGGTCGGCCTGTTGGCCAGTCGTGCGCATGAGAAATCGCTGGCGGTGCACGTGGACGTGGCGGCCAACGTGCCGGCCACAGTGTCGGTCGACAGCGTGCGCGTGCGGCAGGTGCTGTTCAACCTGCTCTCCAACGCCATCAAGTTCACGGATCGGGGCAGCATCAGCCTCAGGGCCGAATGCACCCGCGTTGACGACGGTGCCGCGCAGATCGCCATCCACGTCACCGACACGGGCATCGGCATCACGCCCGAGGTGCAGGCCACGCTGTTCGCACCGTTCGTACAGGCCGAGCGCTCAACCACGCGCAACTACGGCGGCACCGGCCTGGGCCTGGCGATCTCGCGCCAGCTTGCCGGGCTGATGGGCGGCACGCTCGACATGAGCAGCGCCCCTGGGCGCGGCACGACCATCACGCTGCGGTTGCCGGTGCCGGTCGTGGCGGCCCGCTATGCGCTGCCGCAACTGGCAGGCCGCAGCGTCGCCATTGACGTGGACTCGGCCATCGATCAACGCTGCCTCGCGCAATTTGCCGAGGCGGCTGGACTGCGCATCACGTCGGATGCCCGTGCGGACATTGTCTTCACCACATCGCAGCAGGCGCAGCCGGGGGCCATCCGCGTGACGCGCGAGGTGCGCTACGCCAAGCGCGGTGCCGTCCTGAGCGTCAATCCGTTGAGCTGGCTCGCGTTCCTGCACGCCTGCGAACGTGCCCTGCCCCAACCGGAGGCAGCCAAACCGGCCAGTACGCCAGCGGTACCCGCACCGCTCGCGATGCCCAACCAAGCGCTGGGCGCGCACATCCTGGTGGCCGAAGACCACCCGATCAACCGCGAGCTGATCGCCAAGCAACTGCGGTTGCTCGGATACCGCGTCACGCTGGCTGAAGACGGCATCGCCGCACTCGAACGCCTGCGCGAAGGCCATTTCGATGCGCTGGTGACCGACTGCCACATGCCGCGCATGGACGGATTCGACTTGGCCGCGCACATCCGCAAGGCGGAACAGGAACGCGCGGACGGATCGCGCCTGCCCATCATCGCCATCACCGCCACCACACTGGCCGAAGAACATGCACGCTGCCGCGTCGTTGGCATGGATGGCAGCCTGCTCAAACCGACCACACTGGCCACCTTGCAGGAAGCGCTATCGGCACTCTGGCCGGCCGCGCCAGGCCCCGAGGACGCGCCCGACGCGGGCGCTGCAGCAGACGACGACGCCTTCGCCGTGTCGCTCGACGATTTGCAGCGCTCGCTGGGCGCAGGGCCGGCCACAGATGGGTTGGTCGAGATCTTCCTGACGTCGCTGGATGACGATGCGCAGCAGTTGCGTCCATTGCTGAAAACCGCCAACCGTAACGCCCTACGCCAATGGGTACACCGCACGGGAGGCGCCCTGGCCTTGCTGCGCAGCCCCTTCGTCGATGCCGAAATGCAGGCCTTTCGCCATGCCATCCACAGCGCAGCCGACGCCGACTTGCGCACGGCAGGCGAGCGTGTGAGGCGATTGCTCGCGCACCTTCAGCGGTTGATGGCAACACTCGAAACCGCCAACCAAGGCGTTGTGCACCGCACGCAAGTGACGGATTCATAAGGAAAATCCGTTTCAAGCGCCTGATGATCCACTTCTAGACGTTCCTTTCCAATCGGTCGATTGACTCGACCGGGGCCGCCTTCTACGATGACATCGATCAATGTCACATTAAGAGGCGCCCATGATGTCATGTGGTGCCCGCGGAGACACCACGTGAACGCACGGTCCGATTTTCCTCGCGCCGATTCCTCTGCTACGGCCGCCCACGGCAGCGATGCCCCCGCGCTGGTCGACGTTGCCATCATCGGCACCGGCTTTGCCGGGCTGGGCATGGCGATCCAGCTCAAGCAGCATGGCATCGACAATTTCCTGGTCTTCGAGAAGGCCGGTTCGGTGGGGGGCACGTGGCGCGACAACCACTACCCGGGGTGCGCGTGCGATGTGCAATCGCACCTGTACTCGTTTTCGTTCGCGCCCAATCCGGACTGGTCGCGCATGTATTCGCCGCAGCCAGAAATCCGCGCGTATCTGGAGCGCTGCACCGACGAGTTTGGCGTGCGGCCGCATGTGCGCTTCCACCATGAGCTGACGCGCGCGGCCTTTAACGAAGCGGCCGGCGCATGGGATCTGGACATGGCCGACGGCCGCCGCTACCGCGCCCGGGTGCTCATCTCGGGCATGGGTGGCCTGAGCCGCCCGTCGTGGCCGAACATTCCCGGCATCGAAACCTTCCAGGGCAAGGCCTTCCACTCGCAGCTGTGGGAACACGACTACGACCTGCGCGGCAAGCGCGTCGCCGTGATCGGCACGGGCGCATCCGCCATCCAGTTCGTCCCGCAGATCGCCCCCAAGGCCGGCCGCGTTGACCTGTACCAACGCACCCCACCGTGGATCCTGCCCAAGCCCGATCGCAAGGTCTCGCGCGCCGAGCACTGGCTGTTCCGCCACCTGCCCTTCACGCAAAAGCTGATGCGCACCAGCATCTACTGGATGCTCGAATCGCGCGTGCTGGGCTTTGTGATTCACCCGAAGCTCATGAAGGCCGTCGAGCGCATGGCACGCAGCCACATCAAGCGCCGCATTGCCGACCCAGTACTGCGCGAGAAGGTCACGCCCGACTACACCATCGGCTGCAAGCGCATCCTGATCTCGAACGACTACTACCCGGCCCTCACCCGCGAGAACGTGGACGTCATCACCACCGGCATCGCACGTGTGGAGCCCAACGCCATCGTCACCACCGACGGCACGCGGCGCGAAGTCGATTGCCTGATCTTCGGCACGGGTTTCCACGCGACGGACCCGTTCCCGCGCGGCGTGCTGCGCGGCAGCCAGGGCGTGGACATTGTCGATGCGTGGGACAAGCACGGTGCCGAGGCCTACCTGGGCACGACGGTGTCCGGCTTCCCGAATTTCTTCATGGTGGTGGGCCCGAACACCGGGCTCGGCCACTCGTCGATGGTGTTCATGATCGAGTCGCAGGTGGCGTACATCGTGGATGCGCTCAAGTCGATGCGCGCACACAACGTCGCAACGATCGACGTACGCCTCGACGTGCAACGCCGCTTCAACGACAGCATCCAGAAGCGCCTGTCGAACGCCATCTGGTCCGCCGGCGGCTGCGTGAGCTGGTACCTGGATCCGAAGACCGGCAAGAACACCACGCTGTGGCCGGGATTCACGTGGCAGTTCCGCCGTGCGACCGCGCATTTCCGCCTGGCCGATTACCGCACGCGCCCGATGGCGGTGCCCAAGGGCGTGCCGCTGCGCGTGCCTGCTCGCACGGTGCCCACGGCCGCCGAGAACACCGCCAACGAAGAAGCGCTCGACCGTGCTTAACACCCGATCCAGGCATTGCCGCCAACGCAGGCGCCCAGACGGTTTGGCCTTTGACGTTCCTGCCCTAGATGGCGCCTTGAATTTCTGTTGCAGGGAGGAAAAAGGAAGGGGAACTGTCTGAGCGAAGCGAGTTTTCCCCTTCCCCTCCCTGCGACAGAAATTCAAGGAGGGGGTCGCCATCTCGGGCGCGCCTTTCTTTGCTTACTTTCTTTGGCAAGACAAAGAAAGTGAGTCAGCCCCGGCAGGGGATGAAACAAG
>RepKanNP_Acetate_BrdU_F21BDRAFT_1000499_pt1 | contig 13796 bp, 5 predicted proteins | sample RepKananBrdUF21B_FD_10624 | JGI IMG/M metagenome (IMG submission 10624)
TCCTCAATTTGCAAGTAGGTGGCAGAAATATTTGCAACATACTCATTTTGAAAAGAAACGTCCATTTTTATTAGAACGCTAATATTCTGGAAAGCATGTCAAGTTAAGTTTTGTAACTTTAGTTGAGCTCTGGGATGCAGGGTGGCCATTTGTCTAATTTTATCATCAGATTTCTTTCCAAAAGATGAGAATTCAAAAACTTTAGAGAATGCCATCACGCTAAAACCTTCATCCACAGATACATAGCTTATATCAGACTCGATCTTCCATTCCAATGGTAGGGTTAATCTCTCAAGCAAGAAATGTGGCTTAACTGTTCGCAAAAAAAAATAAGGTAAAATTTTCCCTCAAAAGTTGTTCTAATGTGTCGTAAGTCAATACTGTTCTAGGACTTAGCATTCGATACACATTGTCGTTTTTGTATTTGCATTGCTCAGAACCAAGCTTGCTAAACAGAGTATCCCGAGCACCAGTTTACCAGATTTAGTTTTAGAAAAATGCATTGGGAATGGGTCTCCTTGATCAAGCACTAATTTTATAACAGTAAAATATTTATGAAATCCAAATTCACTATATTTGAGGTGAAATACAATTACTATGCAAACGTAACTAGCGAAAAATGAACCCCACACACTTGGTTGGTAGGCGACAACAAGTTTTTCAAATGGATACTCGCTCATGCCTCTATTTTCACAAGTGATGAATTGAAAGGAACTTATTTCATTTGAAAATGAGAGCGAAACACGATGAAATCCAATTTTATCTGTGATTTCATGTCTTAGCCGTATAGTGTAAGTATCAATGTCTTCTGACTTGTGGTAAATTTTTCCATTGACACAATAATATGTGTTTCTAGAATATTCGTAGCTGTAATTGTTCATAATGGTTTTCCAAACGTATACGTGGGTCTTGGTTACTCGTGATATGAGATCGTTTCCCTTAAACTGACTATATAGACCATTTCTTGAAGGAAGTGTCTCACATTTTATAATTTTACTTCCAAACTCGGAGAAAGAGTCATGTACATTCCATTGCGTCATCAAGTTATTTGTTGGGAAGGCTCCAAGACTTTCTAGTTTACTTGGGTGACTGTACTGTTCCAAAGAAATGGTTTTGGATGGAAAGAAAGGAATTGTGAAGGAAATGCACTGCAAAAGCAAATTAATTTGATGATATTGATTGATAAGCAATGTGCTTCCAAAAATGTACCGTTTGCCACCTTAACAACTTGGAGATAAATGAAAGCTTCATTCTTAAGATTGTAATGTTCATATCCAAGTTTTTTCTTTAATAACTCATTTAGTTGGGCTGGGTTTTCATTTTTATTGAATATTGTAATCAGCAGCGAAGGTTTCCGGGAAGGTAGTACTTTTGGCTCGAAATCGGTGTCGTCATGGGAAACGTCAGAAAAAACTTGAAAAATTGGTTGGACTTCTGTGGCTGATATTAATAATTGAGTTTCAGGATCTGGCCAGGGCCACAACACATTTTCCAATTTAAGGTACATCACAAAATGGATCAAACAGTTTGATGGCTTATTTGCAAAGGGAAAAGAAGAAATATTGAGCATGCAAAATTTTTGAAAGTATTTGTTTTGTGGGAAATAATCGTTTGAACTCTTTTGCTGAGTATATAGGTCACAAACAGTGTACCTTGATGTTGGACCAAAGCTTTCTGGGGGCAATGGTTTTCTCAGAATTATAGCAGTAGAAATTGGTGGAATTTCAATGTTATAAAAATTATCCACAACGACAAGACAACCAAATGTGGCAAATGGGTTGAGATGGTGATCCAAGTTTACTATTTTGGTTGCAAAAAAATGTTCTAATTTTAGTTTATTGTTTTGCGCGGAAATGTGATGGAGAAAACTAGAGAATAATAGAAATAAAAACGAAACGTTAATTTTGGTTTGCATGATTTCAGAAAACAAATCTTTTAAACTTTTAAGAGATTTTACAGTAGTACAAGTGTTTGGTACTATGATTGCCCAAAATAGGAATGAGTGCATGGTAGAAATAAACTTTTTATTTTTGTTAGTAACAAGGTGGTTTTTAACGCATTCAGTAGTAACCACCTTTTTTATGTTCAAGTAGACAAAATGATTATCCTGAATTATTGTACAAAACTTTGTTCCAAAACAATACTTTAAATTTTGGAACCAAATGCCTTAAATGATATTTTTAAATACATTTGCATTTAAAACGAGTATTGTATGTAGTAATCTGTAAATTGATATACTAGACACAAAAAAGTGTTTAGTTTTGTTCTGACTAATAATAATGGACAGATGGTTCTTTTGTCATCATGCAAGCTATGAATGCTTAGAAAAGTAATAATATGAACTTGTTATGAAAGGTAATAACTTGTGCAACTTATTATTACTATAATCGTTTAAAATTGTATAGTATTATATGTATGTATTTCACAATGCTAAGAAACCTAACTGTTCGAAACATTTGGTACATTTGTTTCTTGCTTTATAGGTTGGTTTTCAAATAGATCCAACTGTATTCTTTGTTCAAGTTAACAATTATTTATGACGAATAATTGAAAGAAACCGTCCGTTTAGAGTTTTTGAACTACCGTAAAAAATATATTTTCTGTAAACATGCTTCATAATTAGCTTAAATAATTTAAATCTACCTCAATCCCCTCAATATCCACCTCCAAAAAAAAATCAGCTTAAATAAATTACAACCTCCTCCATCCCATCATTATCCACCTCCAAATTAGTTTAATTCAATTAAATCTACCTCCTTCTATTCATTATCCACCTTACATTTAGCTTAATTTAATTTAATCCTGCCCAATACCCTCATTTTCTACACCCAAATTAACTTGAATTAATTAATTCCTCCTCACTCCCCTCAATATCCACCTCAAAATCAGCTTAAATTAATTAAAGCCACCTCAATCACCTCATTTTCCACCTCCAAATTAGCTTAAATTAATTAAATACTCCTTCATCTCCTCATTATCCACATCCAAATTAAATATGAACCCACCTCCTTCCTCCAAATCCCCAAACTAGCTGAATTTAATTAAAGGTCCATGGAGCTCTTTTCACCAACTGTTGACAGACTGTACACAAAAAATTGCATCGTAAACAGGTTTGCAATTTCTGCTGTTTAAAATTGCATGTCAAGCTAATTTGCATATTTTCTCTCATTTTTTCATCTCATTTGCATATTTTCAAACTCATTTGCATATTTTTTCTCATTTTTTTTTCTCCAAATAAATTGCATGCCTAAATGAGTTGCAATTTGGGTTGAAGTGCAATTAATTATATCCTCCTCATTTCCCTCATTATCCACCTCAAAATTAGCCCAAATTAATTATATCCTCCTAATTCCCATCATTATCCACCTCCAAATTAGCTCAAATTAATTATATCCTCCTCAATATCCACCTCAAAATTAGCTCAAATTAATTAAGTTCACCTCATTATCCACCTCCAAATTAGATTAAATTAATTAAATTCACCTCTGTCCCCTCATTTTCCACCTCCAAATTAAATATGAACCCAGCTCCACCTTCTAAATTCTCAAATTAGCTGAATTTAATTAAAGGCCCAAGGCACCTTTTTCACCAACTGTTGATAGACTGTACAAAGAATTGCAAAGTAAATAGGTTTGCAATTTTTTGCTGTTTAAAATTGCATGTCAAGCTAATTTGCATATTTTTTTTCATTTTTTCATCTCCAAATAAATTGCATGCCTGGCTGAGTTGCAATAATTTGGGTTGAAATGCAATAAAAACAATTTGAGTGGCTAAAACTAGTTTTTCTAAAAATTGTTTAAAAATTATTGTGCATTGAGCGTTACCGTAGTTTTAAAATTTATTTTTGCTACCATGAATATGGCTTTAAAAAATATTAAATTTTAATTATTGTGTTTTGTTTTTAGGTTGCCATGGCTACAAGCTTAAAATATTCGATAATGTCGTCTGTCGTCATCAACGTTTTAATTTGTTTGCAATATTTTCCATTCAACCCTGTCGGTTAAATGTATAATAATTAACACATTTTTAAATTGCCCAAAAATCTATAAAAAGTTTATTTAGAAATAATAACATCTCCGTTGAAATCCATCCAAACGCAGATTTTACTAAAATGCCTCCAAGTGTGAATTCTGTAACAAAAGCCATTCAATTGTGAATTTTGTATCAAAGGCCATACAAGTGTGAATTGTGTACAAAATTTGCGTTAAATTTAACGGCGAGAAAAACTAGCCCCACTTCAAAAAAATCTCCTTTATAGTCAGGGTTTTGTACATGCAATCACAAAACTCACAAATATAAGCCTTTTACACAAAAATTTCACTTTTACAGCACCTCTTTTTTTTATTATTATTTTCCACCTCCAAATTAACTTGAATTAATTCAATCTTACTCAATCTCGTCATTTCCACCTCATATAAAATTAGCTTATTATATAAATTTTTACATTCATTAAACTCCTCTTAAATGTGAAATTTGTAACAAATTACATATTTGCATTCAACTAGTATTATTAAACTCCGTTTTAAAGCCAATTTCTCAATTTCAAAAGGTGTAAAGATGTGAATTGAAAAAAAAAAAACTGGTAGAAAACGTTCTCTTTCAAATCAATTCATCACTACTTCACTCCACGAATGCATAATTCCGGAAGGTTCAATTGATTTAACCCTTTTCAGCATGAAAGGAGAAATGTGTCCGGTTAAGAAAAAAAAGAAAAATATTGCTCAAAGTATTTCTCCTTTCCAACATGAACTCGACCAGGTAACGAGGCTATTGAGCTTAAAGTAGTGAGTTTAGCTGAATATTTCAAAATCCCATCCCGTTCTAAAATTAAGGCGGATTTATTGCATTTCTTTAGCTCTTCCAATAAAATTTCTTCCTCAATTTGCAAGTAGGTGGCAGAAATATTTGCAACATACTCATTTTGAAAAGAAACGTCCATTTTTATTAGAACGCTAATATTCTGGAAAGCATGTCAAGTTAAGTTTTGTAACTTTAGTTGAGCTCTGGGATGCAGGGTGGCCATTTGTCTAATTTTATCATCAGATTTCTTTCCAAAAGATGAGAATTCAAAAACTTTAGAGAATGCCATCACGCTAAAACCTTCATCCACAGATACATAGCTTATATCAGACTCGATCTTCCATTCCAATGGTAGGGTTAATCTCTCAAGCAAGAAATGTGGCTTAACTGTTCGCAAAAAAAAATAAGGTAAAATTTTCCCTCAAAAGTTGTTCTAATGTGTCGTAAGTCAATACTGTTCTAGGACTTAGCATTCGATACACATTGTCGTTTTTGTATTTGCATTGCTCAGAACCAAGCTTGCTAAACAGAGTATCCCGAGCACCAGTTTACCAGATTTAGTTTTAGAAAAATGCATTGGGAATGGGTCTCCTTGATCAAGCACTAATTTTATAACAGTAAAATATTTATGAAATCCAAATTCACTATATTTGAGGTGAAATACAATTACTATGCAAACGTAACTAGCGAAAAATGAACCCCACACACTTGGTTGGTAGGCGACAACAAGTTTTTCAAATGGATACTCGCTCATGCCTCTATTTTCACAAGTGATGAATTGAAAGGAACTTATTTCATTTGAAAATGAGAGCGAAACACGATGAAATCCAATTTTATCTGTGATTTCATGTCTTAGCCGTATAGTGTAAGTATCAATGTCTTCTGACTTGTGGTAAATTTTTCCATTGACACAATAATATGTGTTTCTAGAATATTCGTAGCTGTAATTGTTCATAATGGTTTTCCAAACGTATACGTGGGTCTTGGTTACTCGTGATATGAGATCGTTTCCCTTAAACTGACTATATAGACCATTTCTTGAAGGAAGTGTCTCACATTTTATAATTTTACTTCCAAACTCGGAGAAAGAGTCATGTACATTCCATTGCGTCATCAAGTTATTTGTTGGGAAGGCTCCAAGACTTTCTAGTTTACTTGGGTGACTGTACTGTTCCAAAGAAATGGTTTTGGATGGAAAGAAAGGAATTGTGAAGGAAATGCACTGCAAAAGCAAATTAATTTGATGATATTGATTGATAAGCAATGTGCTTCCAAAAATGTACCGTTTGCCACCTTAACAACTTGGAGATAAATGAAAGCTTCATTCTTAAGATTGTAATGTTCATATCCAAGTTTTTTCTTTAATAACTCATTTAGTTGGGCTGGGTTTTCATTTTTATTGAATATTGTAATCAGCAGCGAAGGTTTCCGGGAAGGTAGTACTTTTGGCTCGAAATCGGTGTCGTCATGGGAAACGTCAGAAAAAACTTGAAAAATTGGTTGGACTTCTGTGGCTGATATTAATAATTGAGTTTCAGGATCTGGCCAGGGCCACAACACATTTTCCAATTTAAGGTACATCACAAAATGGATCAAACAGTTTGATGGCTTATTTGCAAAGGGAAAAGAAGAAATATTGAGCATGCAAAATTTTTGAAAGTATTTGTTTTGTGGGAAATAATCGTTTGAACTCTTTTGCTGAGTATATAGGTCACAAACAGTGTACCTTGATGTTGGACCAAAGCTTTCTGGGGGCAATGGTTTTCTCAGAATTATAGCAGTAGAAATTGGTGGAATTTCAATGTTATAAAAATTATCCACAACGACAAGACAACCAAATGTGGCAAATGGGTTGAGATGGTGATCCAAGTTTACTATTTTGGTTGCAAAAAAATGTTCTAATTTTAGTTTATTGTTTTGCGCGGAAATGTGATGGAGAAAACTAGAGAATAATAGAAATAAAAACGAAACGTTAATTTTGGTTTGCATGATTTCAGAAAACAAATCTTTTAAACTTTTAAGAGATTTTACAGTAGTACAAGTGTTTGGTACTATGATTGCCCAAAATAGGAATGAGTGCATGGTAGAAATAAACTTTTTATTTTTGTTAGTAACAAGGTGGTTTTTAACGCATTCAGTAGTAACCACCTTTTTTATGTTCAAGTAGACAAAATGATTATCCTGAATTATTGTACAAAACTTTGTTCCAAAACAATACTTTAAATTTTGGAACCAAATGCCTTAAATGATATTTTTAAATACATTTGCATTTAAAACGAGTATTGTATGTAGTAATCTGTAAATTGATATACTAGACACAAAAAAGTGTTTAGTTTTGTTCTGACTAATAATAATGGACAGATGGTTCTTTTGTCATCATGCAAGCTATGAATGCTTAGAAAAGTAATAATATGAACTTGTTATGAAAGGTAATAACTTGTGCAACTTATTATTACTATAATCGTTTAAAATTGTATAGTATTATATGTATGTATTTCACAATGCTAAGAAACCTAACTGTTCGAAACATTTGGTACATTTGTTTCTTGCTTTATAGGTTGGTTTTCAAATAGATCCAACTGTATTCTTTGTTCAAGTTAACAATTATTTATGACGAATAATTGAAAGAAACCGTCCGTTTAGAGTTTTTGAACTACCGTAAAAAATATATTTTCTGTAAACATGCTTCATAATTAGCTTAAATAATTTAAATCTACCTCAATCCCCTCAATATCCACCTCCAAAAAAAAATCAGCTTAAATAAATTACAACCTCCTCCATCCCATCATTATCCACCTCCAAATTAGTTTAATTCAATTAAATCTACCTCCTTCTATTCATTATCCACCTTACATTTAGCTTAATTTAATTTAATCCTGCCCAATACCCTCATTTTCTACACCCAAATTAACTTGAATTAATTAATTCCTCCTCACTCCCCTCAATATCCACCTCAAAATCAGCTTAAATTAATTAAAGCCACCTCAATCACCTCATTTTCCACCTCCAAATTAGCTTAAATTAATTAAATACTCCTTCATCTCCTCATTATCCACATCCAAATTAAATATGAACCCACCTCCTTCCTCCAAATCCCCAAACTAGCTGAATTTAATTAAAGGTCCATGGAGCTCTTTTCACCAACTGTTGACAGACTGTACACAAAAAATTGCATCGTAAACAGGTTTGCAATTTCTGCTGTTTAAAATTGCATGTCAAGCTAATTTGCATATTTTCTCTCATTTTTTCATCTCATTTGCATATTTTCAAACTCATTTGCATATTTTTTCTCATTTTTTTTTCTCCAAATAAATTGCATGCCTAAATGAGTTGCAATTTGGGTTGAAGTGCAATTAATTATATCCTCCTCATTTCCCTCATTATCCACCTCAAAATTAGCCCAAATTAATTATATCCTCCTAATTCCCATCATTATCCACCTCCAAATTAGCTCAAATTAATTATATCCTCCTCAATATCCACCTCAAAATTAGCTCAAATTAATTAAGTTCACCTCATTATCCACCTCCAAATTAGATTAAATTAATTAAATTCACCTCTGTCCCCTCATTTTCCACCTCCAAATTAAATATGAACCCAGCTCCACCTTCTAAATTCTCAAATTAGCTGAATTTAATTAAAGGCCCAAGGCACCTTTTTCACCAACTGTTGATAGACTGTACAAAGAATTGCAAAGTAAATAGGTTTGCAATTTTTTGCTGTTTAAAATTGCATGTCAAGCTAATTTGCATATTTTTTTTCATTTTTTCATCTCCAAATAAATTGCATGCCTGGCTGAGTTGCAATAATTTGGGTTGAAATGCAATAAAAACAATTTGAGTGGCTAAAACTAGTTTTTCTAAAAATTGTTTAAAAATTATTGTGCATTGAGCGTTACCGTAGTTTTAAAATTTATTTTTGCTACCATGAATATGGCTTTAAAAAATATTAAATTTTAATTATTGTGTTTTGTTTTTAGGTTGCCATGGCTACAAGCTTAAAATATTCGATAATGTCGTCTGTCGTCATCAACGTTTTAATTTGTTTGCAATATTTTCCATTCAACCCTGTCGGTTAAATGTATAATAATTAACACATTTTTAAATTGCCCAAAAATCTATAAAAAGTTTATTTAGAAATAATAACATCTCCGTTGAAATCCATCCAAACGCAGATTTTACTAAAATGCCTCCAAGTGTGAATTCTGTAACAAAAGCCATTCAATTGTGAATTTTGTATCAAAGGCCATACAAGTGTGAATTGTGTACAAAATTTGCGTTAAATTTAACGGCGAGAAAAACTAGCCCCACTTCAAAAAAATCTCCTTTATAGTCAGGGTTTTGTACATGCAATCACAAAACTCACAAATATAAGCCTTTTACACAAAAATTTCACTTTTACAGCACCTCTTTTTTTTATTATTATTTTCCACCTCCAAATTAACTTGAATTAATTCAATCTTACTCAATCTCGTCATTTCCACCTCATATAAAATTAGCTTATTATATAAATTTTTACATTCATTAAACTCCTCTTAAATGTGAAATTTGTAACAAATTACATATTTGCATTCAACTAGTATTATTAAACTCCGTTTTAAAGCCAATTTCTCAATTTCAAAAGGTGTAAAGATGTGAATTGAAAAAAAAAAAACTGGTAGAAAACGTTCTCTTTCAAATCAATTCATCACTACTTCACTCCACGAATGCATAATTCCGGAAGGTTCAATTGATTTAACCCTTTTCAGCATGAAAGGAGAAATGTGTCCGGTTAAGAAAAAAAAGAAAAATATTGCTCAAAGTATTTCTCCTTTCCAACATGAACTCGACCAGGTAACGAGGCTATTGAGCTTAAAGTAGTGAGTTTAGCTGAATATTTCAAAATCCCATCCCGTTCTAAAATTAAGGCGGATTTATTGCATTTCTTTAGCTCTTCCAATAAAATTTCTTCCTCAATTTGCAAGTAGGTGGCAGAAATATTTGCAACATACTCATTTTGAAAAGAAACGTCCATTTTTATTAGAACGCTAATATTCTGGAAAGCATGTCAAGTTAAGTTTTGTAACTTTAGTTGAGCTCTGGGATGCAGGGTGGCCATTTGTCTAATTTTATCATCAGATTTCTTTCCAAAAGATGAGAATTCAAAAACTTTAGAGAATGCCATCACGCTAAAACCTTCATCCACAGATACATAGCTTATATCAGACTCGATCTTCCATTCCAATGGTAGGGTTAATCTCTCAAGCAAGAAATGTGGCTTAACTGTTCGCAAAAAAAAATAAGGTAAAATTTTCCCTCAAAAGTTGTTCTAATGTGTCGTAAGTCAATACTGTTCTAGGACTTAGCATTCGATACACATTGTCGTTTTTGTATTTGCATTGCTCAGAACCAAGCTTGCTAAACAGAGTATCCCGAGCACCAGTTTACCAGATTTAGTTTTAGAAAAATGCATTGGGAATGGGTCTCCTTGATCAAGCACTAATTTTATAACAGTAAAATATTTATGAAATCCAAATTCACTATATTTGAGGTGAAATACAATTACTATGCAAACGTAACTAGCGAAAAATGAACCCCACACACTTGGTTGGTAGGCGACAACAAGTTTTTCAAATGGATACTCGCTCATGCCTCTATTTTCACAAGTGATGAATTGAAAGGAACTTATTTCATTTGAAAATGAGAGCGAAACACGATGAAATCCAATTTTATCTGTGATTTCATGTCTTAGCCGTATAGTGTAAGTATCAATGTCTTCTGACTTGTGGTAAATTTTTCCATTGACACAATAATATGTGTTTCTAGAATATTCGTAGCTGTAATTGTTCATAATGGTTTTCCAAACGTATACGTGGGTCTTGGTTACTCGTGATATGAGATCGTTTCCCTTAAACTGACTATATAGACCATTTCTTGAAGGAAGTGTCTCACATTTTATAATTTTACTTCCAAACTCGGAGAAAGAGTCATGTACATTCCATTGCGTCATCAAGTTATTTGTTGGGAAGGCTCCAAGACTTTCTAGTTTACTTGGGTGACTGTACTGTTCCAAAGAAATGGTTTTGGATGGAAAGAAAGGAATTGTGAAGGAAATGCACTGCAAAAGCAAATTAATTTGATGATATTGATTGATAAGCAATGTGCTTCCAAAAATGTACCGTTTGCCACCTTAACAACTTGGAGATAAATGAAAGCTTCATTCTTAAGATTGTAATGTTCATATCCAAGTTTTTTCTTTAATAACTCATTTAGTTGGGCTGGGTTTTCATTTTTATTGAATATTGTAATCAGCAGCGAAGGTTTCCGGGAAGGTAGTACTTTTGGCTCGAAATCGGTGTCGTCATGGGAAACGTCAGAAAAAACTTGAAAAATTGGTTGGACTTCTGTGGCTGATATTAATAATTGAGTTTCAGGATCTGGCCAGGGCCACAACACATTTTCCAATTTAAGGTACATCACAAAATGGATCAAACAGTTTGATGGCTTATTTGCAAAGGGAAAAGAAGAAATATTGAGCATGCAAAATTTTTGAAAGTATTTGTTTTGTGGGAAATAATCGTTTGAACTCTTTTGCTGAGTATATAGGTCACAAACAGTGTACCTTGATGTTGGACCAAAGCTTTCTGGGGGCAATGGTTTTCTCAGAATTATAGCAGTAGAAATTGGTGGAATTTCAATGTTATAAAAATTATCCACAACGACAAGACAACCAAATGTGGCAAATGGGTTGAGATGGTGATCCAAGTTTACTATTTTGGTTGCAAAAAAATGTTCTAATTTTAGTTTATTGTTTTGCGCGGAAATGTGATGGAGAAAACTAGAGAATAATAGAAATAAAAACGAAACGTTAATTTTGGTTTGCATGATTTCAGAAAACAAATCTTTTAAACTTTTAAGAGATTTTACAGTAGTACAAGTGTTTGGTACTATGATTGCCCAAAATAGGAATGAGTGCATGGTAGAAATAAACTTTTTATTTTTGTTAGTAACAAGGTGGTTTTTAACGCATTCAGTAGTAACCACCTTTTTTATGTTCAAGTAGACAAAATGATTATCCTGAATTATTGTACAAAACTTTGTTCCAAAACAATACTTTAAATTTTGGAACCAAATGCCTTAAATGATATTTTTAAATACATTTGCATTTAAAACGAGTATTGTATGTAGTAATCTGTAAATTGATATACTAGACACAAAAAAGTGTTTAGTTTTGTTCTGACTAATAATAATGGACAGATGGTTCTTTTGTCATCATGCAAGCTATGAATGCTTAGAAAAGTAATAATATGAACTTGTTATGAAAGGTAATAACTTGTGCAACTTATTATTACTATAATCGTTTAAAATTGTATAGTATTATATGTATGTATTTCACAATGCTAAGAAACCTAACTGTTCGAAACATTTGGTACATTTGTTTCTTGCTTTATAGGTTGGTTTTCAAATAGATCCAACTGTATTCTTTGTTCAAGTTAACAATTATTTATGACGAATAATTGAAAGAAACCGTCCGTTTAGAGTTTTTGAACTACCGTAAAAAATATATTTTCTGTAAACATGCTTCATAATTAGCTTAAATAATTTAAATCTACCTCAATCCCCTCAATATCCACCTCCAAAAAAAAATCAGCTTAAATAAATTACAACCTCCTCCATCCCATCATTATCCACCTCCAAATTAGTTTAATTCAATTAAATCTACCTCCTTCTATTCATTATCCACCTTACATTTAGCTTAATTTAATTTAATCCTGCCCAATACCCTCATTTTCTACACCCAAATTAACTTGAATTAATTAATTCCTCCTCACTCCCCTCAATATCCACCTCAAAATCAGCTTAAATTAATTAAAGCCACCTCAATCACCTCATTTTCCACCTCCAAATTAGCTTAAATTAATTAAATACTCCTTCATCTCCTCATTATCCACATCCAAATTAAATATGAACCCACCTCCTTCCTCCAAATCCCCAAACTAGCTGAATTTAATTAAAGGTCCATGGAGCTCTTTTCACCAACTGTTGACAGACTGTACACAAAAAATTGCATCGTAAACAGGTTTGCAATTTCTGCTGTTTAAAATTGCATGTCAAGCTAATTTGCATATTTTCTCTCATTTTTTCATCTCATTTGCATATTTTCAAACTCATTTGCATATTTTTTCTCATTTTTTTTTCTCCAAATAAATTGCATGCCTAAATGAGTTGCAATTTGGGTTGAAGTGCAATTAATTATATCCTCCTCATTTCCCTCATTATCCACCTCAAAATTAGCCCAAATTAATTATATCCTCCTAATTCCCATCATTATCCACCTCCAAATTAGCTCAAATTAATTATATCCTCCTCAATATCCACCTCAAAATTAGCTCAAATTAATTAAGTTCACCTCATTATCCACCTCCAAATTAGATTAAATTAATTAAATTCACCTCTGTCCCCTCATTTTCCACCTCCAAATTAAATATGAACCCAGCTCCACCTTCTAAATTCTCAAATTAGCTGAATTTAATTAAAGGCCCAAGGCACCTTTTTCACCAACTGTTGATAGACTGTACAAAGAATTGCAAAGTAAATAGGTTTGCAATTTTTTGCTGTTTAAAATTGCATGTCAAGCTAATTTGCATATTTTTTTTCATTTTTTCATCTCCAAATAAATTGCATGCCTGGCTGAGTTGCAATAATTTGGGTTGAAATGCAATAAAAACAATTTGAGTGGCTAAAACTAGTTTTTCTAAAAATTGTTTAAAAATTATTGTGCATTGAGCGTTACCGTAGTTTTAAAATTTATTTTTGCTACCATGAATATGGCTTTAAAAAATATTAAATTTTAATTATTGTGTTTTGTTTTTAGGTTGCCATGGCTACAAGCTTAAAATATTCGATAATGTCGTCTGTCGTCATCAACGTTTTAATTTGTTTGCAATATTTTCCATTCAACCCTGTCGGTTAAATGTATAATAATTAACACATTTTTAAATTGCCCAAAAATCTATA
>RepKanNP_Acetate_BrdU_F21BDRAFT_1000502_pt1 | contig 13713 bp, 15 predicted proteins | sample RepKananBrdUF21B_FD_10624 | JGI IMG/M metagenome (IMG submission 10624)
TTCGGCTACGCCGCCCGCCGTCTCGGCTGGTGTTGAGCCGGTCGCATTTGCACCGACCGCACCGTCGGCCGGCATGGGCGCCGCCCAGGCTGTGGCGTCTGCTGCGCCTACCCAAACGGGTGGCACGGTGGCGGCTGCGGGTTGGGATTCGCTGTCCAAGGTGCCTTCCGTGGCTGAGCTGGCTGCGCAGATTCCGAACACGCAGGTCGCTCGCGACGCGCGTGAGTCGGCGACTGCCGGTACGCCGCGTGAGCAGGCCGCCGTGGCTGAGTACATCGCCCGCAAGTATCGCGTGGCGGCCACCGCTACCGGTCAACTGGTGAAGGCGGCCTATCAAACAGGCAAGGAAGTCGGCATCGACCCGCTGCTGATCCTGGGCGTGATGGCCATTGAGTCCAGCTTCAACCCGTTTGCCGAAAGCGGCATGGGTGCGCAGGGCCTGATGCAGGTGATGACCAAGGTCCACCAGGATAAGTATGAGGTGATGGGTGGCGTGAACGCTGCGCTCAACCCGTACGCCAACATCAAGGTCGGTGCGCTGGTGCTGAAGGATTGCATCGCCCGCGGTGGTTCGATCGAAGGCGGCCTGAAGCTGTACGTTGGCGCCGTGACGCAAGGTGATGGCGGCTACGGTAGCAAGGTGCTGGCAGAACGTTCGCGTTTGCGCATGGTGGCGACGGGCCACAAGTCGCCGGTGACCATGGCGTCCGAGCGTGAGTCGGCCAAGCCGGTCGCGGCAGCGACGCCTGTGGCTCAGGCCGATGCGAAGGCACAGGCTGTGAAGCCTGCCGACAAGCAACCGGTTGCCGGACAGCAGGAAGAAGCGCGTCTGGACAACAAGTTGCAGGGCCAAGCCTGATCGGCAGACGCTCCGCCCTCTATATATAAGAGGGTGAAAAAAAGGCCGTCCTTCGGGGCGGCCTTTTTGCTTGGGTGTCCGGAGCCGGTGGCTTAGCGCCCGAACAGCTTGCCAAGTCGCGTGACGGCTTCCTCAAGATGATCCATCGCCGTGGCGTAGGACAGGCGGATGTAGTGGCGCGCCGTGTATGGCCCGAAATCCAGCCCCGGAACGAGTACGACGCCCGCTTCTTGCAGCATCGATTGGGTGAGGGCATCTGCATCCGCCGCATGCGGATGGTTCACGCCACGGCAGTCGGCGTAGACATAGAACGCGCCATCCGGCTTGACCGGCACCTTGAAGCCGAGCGACTCCAGTGCCGGCACGATGAAATCGCGGCGGCGGCGGAATTCGGCCTTGCGACTGTCGTAGATGGCCAGCGCTTCGGGTTCGAAGCACGCCAGCGCCGCGTGCTGTGCCACGGCCGACGCACAGATGAACAGGTTCTGCGCGACCTTCTCGAACTCGGGTACCAGTTCGGCAGGCGCCACCAGCCAGCCGAGGCGCCAGCCGGTCATGTTGAAATACTTCGAAAAGCTATTGATCGTGACGACATCGTCGCCGAACGATAGTGCAGAGACCGGCGCCTGGTCGTACGACAGGCCCTGGTAGATTTCGTCGACGATCGAGAAACCGCCGCGTGCACGCACCGTCTGTACGATGCGCTGCAGCTCGTCTGGCAGGATCGACGTACCAGTCGGGTTGGACGGTGAGGCCAGCAGCACACCCTGCGTGCGCGCCCCCCAATTGGTTTCTACCTGCTCAGTGGTCAATTGAAAGCGCTGTTCCGGCCCCGATGGAATCAGCTTCGCCACGCCATTGAAGGCGGCAACGAAATGCCGGTTGCACGGGTAGCTCGGGTCGGGCATCAGCACCTCGCCGCCAATTTCCACCAGCACCGCACATGCCAGCAGCAGCGCTGCCGACGCGCCGGCCGTGACGATGATGCGCTCGGGCGCAATGTTTAGGCCGTAGGTGGTCTGGTAGTAGCGGGCGATGGCCTCGCGCAGCGGGCGGATGCCCAGCGCGCCGGTGTATTGCGTCACACCGCGCCGCATGGCATCGGCGGCGGCCTGCACGACGGGCTCGGCGGCGGTGAAATCCGGCTCGCCGATGCCCATGTGGATGATGCTGCGCCCCGCCAGTTCCAGCTCGCGGGCCTGCTTGGCCAGCTCCATCACGTGAAAAGCGCGGATATTGGCCAGCCGGGCGGCTGTCTGCAGGCGGTGGGCGTCCATCTTGAAGCGAAGAAGCTAAAGGGGTACAGCGAACAGCAAACGCCAGATTTACCGGCGGGCAGCAACCTCAACAGCACGCACCTGAGCGGCCAGCTTGTCCAGCACGCCGTTGACGTACTTGTAGCCTTCCACACCGCCGAAGGTCTTGGTCAGTTCCACCGCCTCGTTGATCACAACCTTGTACGGGATGTCGACGCAGTGCACGAGTTCGTACGCGCCGACCAGCAGTGCCGCGCGCTCCACCGGCGACAGCTCGGCAACCGGGCGGTCGAGGAACGGCGTGAAACTTTCCGTCAGCGTGGTTTCTTCACGGATCGCACCGTGCAGCAGCGCATCGAAGTGCGCACGGTCGGCCTTGTTGAAGCCTTGTGCATCTTGCAGATGCGCCTCGACCACACCCGGGTCGTTGCGGTTGAGCAGCCATTGGTACAGGCCCTGCAGCGCCAGCTCGCGCGCACGGCGGCGCGCGCTCTTGGCGGGGGCCTTGGTCTTGGCCTGGGAATTGTCTTGCGTCATGGGAAAAGCCTTTGCGCGAACAGCCGCGCTTATTCGTTCTCTTCGTCTTGGCCGTGATCCTGCAGACCGTCGAGGTCGCTGGTCAGGTTGGCCATTTCAACGGCGGCACGGGCGCAGTCGCGGCCCTTTTCGCGGGTACGGGCGTGGGCCTGGGCGTCGGTGTCGGTGGTCAGGATGCCGTTGGCGATGGCGATGTTGAAGTCCAGGCCAACGCGCGTGATGCCGGCGGCGGATTCGTTGGACACCAGCTCGAAGTGGTACGTCTCGCCGCGGATCACGGCGCCCAGTGCGATCAGTGCGTCGAACTGGCCCGATTCGGCCATCTTCTGCAGTGCCAGCGGGGCTTCCAGCGCGCCCGGCACGGTTACCAGCAGCACGTCTTCGCCGGCCACGCCGAGCTGTTCAAGTTCAGCGACGCAGGCTTCGCGCAGCGCTTCGCACACGGGTTCGTTAAAGCGTGCCTGAACGATGCCGATGCGCAGACCTTCGCCGTCGAGATTGGTCGGGTAGAAGCCGTGTTCCATGGTGTGTTCCGGTTGGGGTTGCCCGTCAGGCAACGTCAGAAATTGAGAAGAAAGCGAAAAGGAGAAAACCAGCGCGGCAGCCGGAGCTGCCGCAGGAAAGCATCAGTGCGTGGCCGCCGTCGTTGCATCCGGTATGTCGGCCATCGATTGATAGGCCGTCACTTCCAGATCGTAGCCGGTCATGCTCGGCAGCTTGAGTGGCGAAGCCAGCACACGCATCTTGCCGACACCCACATCCTTGAGGATCTGCGCGCCAATACCGTAGATGCGTGGATCGGGTTTGCTGCGTGGGCGCTCGTGCGGGGCATCCAACGCGGTGAACTGGGTGAACAGGCGGTCCGGCGAATCGCCGCAATTGAGCAGCACGACCACGCCGGTCGGGGCGGCCTGCACGGCGCGCAAGGCAGCCGGCACGCTCCACGAGTGTGTGGTGCGCTGGCATTCGAGCAAATCCAGCACCGACAGCGGCTCGTGCACGCGCACCAGCGTCTCGGTACCCGGTGTCGGGTCACCCTTGACCAGTGCCAAGTGGGCATGGCCGGCGGCGCGGTCGCGGAATGCGACGGCGCGGAAGGTACCGAACTGGGTTTCCATCGCGCGTTCACCCACGCGCTCGACGATGCTCTCGGTGCGGCTGCGGTATTGGATCAGGTCGGCAATCGTGCCGATCTTCAGGCCGTGCTTCTTGGCAAACTCCACCAGATCCGGCAGGCGGGCCATGGTGCCGTCGTCTTTCAGAATCTCGCAGATCACGCCGGCCGGTGTCAGGCCAGCCATCGCGGTCAGGTCGCAACCGGCTTCGGTGTGACCGGCGCGCATCAGCACGCCACCCTTGCGGGCACGCAGCGGGAAGATGTGGCCCGGATTCACCAGGTCTGCCGGCTTGGCGTTCTTGGCTGCGGCCACCTGGATGGTACGGGCGCGGTCGGCGGCGGAAATGCCGGTCGTCACCCCTTCGGCCGCTTCGATCGACACGGTGAAGTTCGTGCCGAACTGCGTACCGTTGCGGCTCGCCATCATCGGTAGATCGAGCTGGTCGCAGTGCTCTTCGGTGAGCGTCAGGCACACCAGGCCGCGCGCATGCGTGACCATGAAGTTGATGGCTTCCGGTGTGACGAAATCGGCCGCCAGGATCAGGTCGCCTTCGTTCTCACGGTCTTCCTCGTCGACCAGGATGACCATGCGGCCGGCGCGGATTTCGGCAATGATTTCTTCGACTGTGGCGATCGACATGGCGTAGCAAGGGAAGCGCGCCGCTGGTCACCCCCGTTTGGTGGCCCTGCGACTGCGTAAATGGGAAGCCCGCTATTGTACGCCAAGGTGGCCGAGGCGATCCTCGGCTCTCGGGGTTTAAACGGTCGTGGGCTGGGCGAGTGTGGTGTGGCTCAGCATGCGCTCGACATAGCGGGCGATCAGGTCAATTTCCAGGTTGACCTGGCTACCGGCCTTCAAGTGCTTGAGCGTGGTCACGGCCACTGTGTGCGGGATCAGGTTGATCGAGAACTCGCAGCCGTCGGCATCGTCGCGCACGCTGTTGACGGTGAGCGATACGCCATTGACCACCACCGAGCCCTTGTAGGCCAGATATTTGCCCAGCGCTGGCGCGGCACGCACGCGCAGCTCGTGCGATTCGTTGACCGGTGCGAAATGCGTGACGGTACCCAGACCGTCCACATGGCCCGATACGAGGTGCCCACCGATGTGGTCGGCCAGGCGCAGCGCCTTCTCCAGATTCACCTCGCCCGGGTGCTCCAGGCCGACGGTTTTCGACAGCGATTCGCGGGAGACATCCACGTCGAACTGGGTGTCGGTCTTGGCGACGACCGTCATGCATGCGCCCTGGATGGCGATCGAATCGCCCAGAGCAACGTCGGCCAGTGGCAGGCCGCCCGAGTCGATGGACAGGCGTACGCCCGCATCTGCGTTGGAGCCAAGGGGCGTCACGGTTTCAATGCGGCCAACTGCGGCGACGATTCCAGTAAACATAGCGATCAGTCTGTCGGGTTGCGGCGCGCCAGGATGCGGAGATCGCCCCCGATGCGCGAGATATCGTGAAAGAAGAATTCGGCCGCGCCTTCCAGCGTTTGCAGCGGCCCCATATTGAACATGCCCTGGCCCGAGCCGAGCACCTTGGGCGCCAGATAGACGAGGATCTCGTCAACCAGCCCTTCGCGCAGCAAGGAGCCGTTGAGCTTGAAGCCAGCCTCGACGTGCAGTTCGTTGATTTCGCGGCGGCCAAGCTCGCGCAGCATGGCGGGCAGGTCTACCTTGCCCGCTGCATTGGGCAGGAGGACGACTTCTGCGCCGCGCTCAGCCAGGGCGCGCATGCGGCCGGCTTCGGGCTGCGCGGCAAAGATCAGCGTCGGCTCGTGGTGGCCGTCCGCGGTCAGGATGTGCGCGTCGAGTGGGACATCCAGCGCTGAGTCGACCAATATGCGACGTGGCTGGCGTGGCGTGGTCACGGCGCGCACGGTCAGGCGCGGGTTGTCTTCACGCACCGTGCCGATGCCGGTGAGGATGGCGCAGGCGCGCGCGCGCCAGCGATGGCCGTCGTTACGCGCTTCGGTTTCGGTAATCCATTGGCTGACGCCATTGTCCAACGCGGTGCGGCCGTCCAGCGATGCCCCCACCTTCACGCGCACCCAGGGCGTGCCGCGCGTCATGCGCGAGACAAAGCCGATGTTGAGTTCGCGCGCCTCGCGTTCCAGCAGGCCGCAGCGTACGTCGACGCCGGCATCGCGCAGCTTCTGCAGGCCGCGTCCGGAAACGGCAGGGTTCGGGTCTTCCATGGCAGCCACCACGCGTGTGATGCCGGCTTCGACCAGACGGTCTGCGCAGGGAGGCGTGCGGCCAAAGTGGCTGCACGGCTCCAGCGTCACATAAGCCGTCGCGCCGCGCACGTCCTGGCCGCGCGATTGGGCATCCTTGATGGCTTGGATTTCGGCGTGGTCCTGGCCGGCGGGCTGCGTATAGCCTTCGCCGATGACGGTGTCGCCATGCACGAGCACACAGCCGACGCGTGGGTTGGGCGTGGTGGTGAAGAGTCCCTTCTCGGCCAGCGCCAGGGCGCGCTGCATCATGGCGTGGTCGAAGTCGGAGAACATGGGTGAGAAAGCGAACGCGTTAAGTTAGGAGTCGGCGGTGTCGTCGCCGGTCGGCTTGCAACTGTCCCCGTCCGTGTCAGGGTTGCAGATGCGGGCGCGGCCAGCGTTGTTGATCCGCACGAGGCGCTGATGCCGTCCGCTAGAGATCTTAAGGGTCGCACCAAATAGCGGGCTGGACGTCTGCAAGTATCCCACAGACGAGTAGGAGAGCGTGTCGTTCGGCATGTTGGAGGGGGTGATCTTTACGGTGGGCATGGTGGGCAGCGTGATGGCGAGCACAGGCACATCCTCTGTCGCTGACGAAGCACCAGACGCAGGCGGGGAGGGTGCCATCGTCAGCATCCAGCTCTCGCCTTGGCCCGATGCTGGGTTCTTCGTCGGGCGGAGTTGAGTGGGCACATGCCGGTATTGGGCTGTCTCCTGCGCCACGGAAGCGGCGCTGGCAAAGCGTTCGGCGAGCAAGATTACGGTTTCGCGCTGCCAGCGGTCGACGATTGACGGGACGGCCGCGGTCGCCAGCACGCCGATGATGGCGATCACGATCGCCAATTCCAAGAGTGTCACGCCCGCTTGGCGGATTGGCCATGCGCGTCGGGTCATGGCCAGCATGCTGGAATGGCCGGCCTGCGTTCGCCTGTGGTGGTCAGCGTAAGCGTGCCGCAGAGTGGGTCTGGATGAAGGGGCATCGCGGCCATTTCCACGCATCTCTCTTCGTTTCTGTCGTTGCCGCATGGCTGGGAGTACAGCTTGTAGCCGTCGGCTTGTGGCAACGGAGGAGGCGGGGTCAGTAGTGTGGATGGCTCGAACGAGCCCGTGCGCGCATGTCGCAACTCCAGTTGGGCTACGGCGGAAACCAGGGCCGCGCTACANCNGCGGCGCGGCGCATGCGCTGCCAGTATGCCGGCCAGCTTGAAGTGGCAACGAAGGCCAGCGCAGCAACAACGACCAGCACAACCATGAGTTCCAGCAGCGTGAACGCGCGTAGGTGGCGGCGCATCAGCGTGCGCTCCCTTCGGTCACTTCACGCCAGCTAAGTCGGCCGAGTTGGCGCGTGTAGGTGAGGGTGTCGGCCTGGCGGATGTGCGCTCCGTCGATCTGCCATAGGCCGGTCTGCATGGCTTGCGTGGCACCGCCGCCGGGAGTCTGCACGGATGGCGCGTCAAGTGACGTGATGAGTGGTGTGCCGAAGAGTCTCTGGCCAGAGCGACCATCTTTGTTGGTAGGCAGGCCTGTGCGCGGGTCAAGCAAGTAAGCGCGTTCGTGGCCAGTGGTGTCGCGTGTGGTGAGTAGCAGGCTGTGCGTGCCTGCGCTGACAAGATCATCGGGTATCTGCCCCTGTGGCAGATCGATGCGCCAGCCGCGTGCGCCTGTGCTGCCGTCGGATTGGATGCGCACGCTGTCCACGTTATCGACTGCGCGGTGGCCGGTTAGATCTGTGCGAGAGAGGCCGCGTGGCAGGCTGTGCGCATCGGCCACGCCATACAAGGTGGCATCGCCATTTGTGTCCGCGGCGACAAAGACCAGCAGTGGCCCACCGGCCGTGGCAGCCAACAAGATGGGGCCGAGGATGCGCTGCGTGAGTCCGCTGAGTGAAGTGGCGGTGAAAAAAGGTGTGCGCCTTTGCGTCGCGTTCGTGCCGAGCGCGTCTTGCCAAGGAGCGGTGCCACTGAGATCGAAGCGCCAGATCTGGCCTTGGGCGTCGGCAGCGTAGGCAAGCGTAGCGTGCCCCTGAGGCCCCAACACTATGGCGGGCGCGCCCAGCCCGCCACGGCTCGCTACAGCCGGCACGCTGATCGCATCGGCCGTGCGTGGGTGATCCAACGCCAGCAACAGCAGGCGGCTCGTCACACGAGCATCCCCCTTGCCGTTGCCGCTGATGGCAAACCACCTTGATTGCGTGCCACTGCGGTCAGCCAGCGGCACGATGGGGATCGGGCCGTCGATGTGGCCGATGGTCGGGTCGTCGCTGGCGTCATAAGCCAGCATCGGCGGCGGTGTGGAGGCGGTGGGGTCGGTGATGTCCACCAGGAAGAGGCCGGTCCCCATCTCACCGTTGCCGCAGGCGAGCACGGAATGCCATTGCGCGCCCATCCATGCATCGGCGACAAAGGGACGGGGACAGACGGGAGGGGGTACCGGCTGGCCGGGAGATGCATTGCGCGCGGCCGTCGGGAGAGTGGTGTCGGACACAACCGCAAAGCGTTCTGCGCCGGTGCGTGCGTCGAAGCCATGTAGCAAGCCATCATTGGCCCCGATGTAGACCATCCAGGGGCGCTGGGCATGTTGCAGGCGGAAGCTGTTATGGCGCGGGTCAAGTATGAACCCTGGTGGGCCGACCAACTGCGCGTGCGCGCTGCGCATGCCCCCCAGGATTGACGTGCGCGGCCGCAGGCGTATTGCGTCATGCTCATGCTGCCGCACGCCGCGCAAATAGTCGACGCGCGCGGCGCCAAGCCCGTTGTTACCATCTAGCTCGGTCTGTTGCATGGGCGACAGTCCTTCCCAGCGCAATGCTATTGGTGTGCGTGCAGTGGTATCGCGGCGGAATGTCCAAAGCTGCCGTGTGTCCGGCGGTGTTGTGTCGATCAGGTGACCGGCTTCCCAAAGGTCGGGCGGTGTGGGGGCATCCGGTGTGCCGAGTGTTGGCAGAAATTGCAGTGCGCGCAGCCGGCCACTCCATGCGTCGCCACCGGGAGTGATGACGAGGTGCGTGGGCAAGTCTCCTGCTGGATGGTCACCGGTGGCGGCAGGCGTTGAAGCGGCCAGTGTAGCGATTAGCCAGGCACCGAGGCGTAGTGCGGTCATTGCGTGTTTGCTTGAGGGCGGTAGACCGTTTGCAGCACCACGTTGATGCCTGGATCGACACCAAAGCCGACCGCAGTGATGCGAAAAAGGGTAGGCAAACTTGCCGTGCCGGCTTGTATCCATTGGCCGGGCTGGGTATCTGGAATCGGCTCAATGACGTAGCGGGCACCCTGAGGCGGCCTACGCTGACCCATGGTGGAGAGCTTGCGAAGAACAAAGGCGTCGGTCGACGTGTCGAGCAGCTTGGCAAGCGACTGGGCGGATTGCCCTTCCAGTGGCCAACACAGTCCCTTACGGTTTCCGCAGCTACCCGGAGTGAAACCTGCCAGCATGACAAGGTCTTCCTCGGTGATGTGCGCATTGCTGATTGGGGCGCGGCAAGCGGAATAACTTGGCGTGCGCGTGGCGATCGCCAACTGGCACTCGGCCTCCGTCAACGCGGTTTCGGCTTCCTGCAAGGCGAGTGCACGATCAGCCGAGAGCGTGGCGCGACGGCGGTGGTCTTGCACCATATGTAGCGCGGCCATCATCAGCAGGCCGATGATGATCAAAGCCCCGGTGACGGCGATGATCGAGAAGCCGTGTTGACGTGTGTGCGGTATCAACATGCATCCGCCTCGCAATGCAGCGGGTTGCGCACGGCCAGCGTGACGGTGAAGCGGGCGCGATTGCGGCGCGCATCTTGCGGTGTGAATTCCAGATCTTGTGCTTGCGCCCGTGGGGCGTCGAGCCCTGGAAATAGCGCGGTCTTGATCGAAGGCGGAATTCTGGGCGACCACCGATCACCGCGCACCACGACTGCCGCATGCACCTGTCGTACACGATACCAATCGTCGTCCTTCATCATGCGCGCCGGCAGGGTTTCTGCCGGTGCCGTAGCGGTGGGGGCCAGCGTGTAGAGCAGTTGGAGGGTTTCGACGCCACGCACCATGCCGTAACCGGTTCTTGCTGCTACGGGGGCATTGGTATTGCGCACGAAGGACTTGCACATGAGTTGCGGCACCCTCTCTGCCTTATTCGTCGTGCTGAGCGAGACATACAGCAGCATGCCGCCCAGGCGCGGATCTTCATTGCCGCCGTCACGCTCTGATACGGCCAAGCTAGCGCAGTCGAGCATGGCGCCGTCTCCTGCACCGTCGGATGCAGACTTGCTGCGGCCGGCAAAGCGCACCAATAGGGCATCGCTGCCTTGTATGCCGTGTCTGTCGCTACACGCCAGTGTGGTCCCTGGCTCCATCTTTGGGCCGCCACAGTCGTCGGCACCGACGAGCGACGGTGGCGCGCTGGCATTGGGCCAGCGACGCGTGGATGATAGGGCCGGGGTGTCGGTGATCCACCCGGCTTGGCGCACCGCCCGGCCTATCAACTCCAGCGCCTGCATGCCTCGATCTTCAATGAGGGCTGCATCGGCCAGACGCAGATAGCGCTCTCGTGCGACCAGTGTCAACTGCAGCGCAATGCCCAGCACTAGCAGCGCGATGACCATACCAACCAGCAACTCGACCAACGAGACGCCGCGCGCGGGTCGGATGAACGGGCGCGCCATATCAGCGGCTTTTTTCTGATTCGGTGAGCAGATCAAGGACCTCTTTGCCGAGTTGGCGGGCCGCGTGACTCGTGGCCTCGAGGTGCTCGAGCGCATGAAACATGGCCGCTGCACCCAGGGAGAGCAGCGCCAGGGCGATGAGGGATTCGATCAGGATGGCGCCGCGTTGGCGGGGGCGGTAGGAGCGGGAGGACATGAGGCGGCTGACGCTTAGCGAAACCGCCTCAAGTTAGTGTGAATTTGGCCGTATAAGTGTCATATCTGGTCAATACCCTCTCTGGTCGTCAAGCATAAAACGACTCCCTGACTGAGTTTCGCTAAAGATCGTTGGTTTTTTGTCAAAACCGACCTTGCTGAGCCTTGCTGTTGAGGGAGGGGGTTGTTGACACTTTTTGACTAATTCCCCACTATTTCGGGGGGTGCGTCTGCCTACGCTTTTGTTGTTGGCAGATCGTCGTGTTCAACGGGGGTTGAGTGCGGCCCAACAAAAGAACTCGGGAAGTTCAGGAATCAGCAGCGCGCGCGACAGCAATGGCGCCGTGACTGCCGCATAACAAAATGTCGGGGGTAAATATGCAAAACGGGACTTCGCCTATCGGGCGATGCGGGTTTCCAGTCGGTTCACTGTCGTACTGACATGGCGGCCGCGGTACGCAAATACATTACCGCGCATCAATTTCGATCGTCACGCAGCCGCTGGCCTCTGAGTCAGACAGAGCGGCGTGTCGATGGTGTCGGCGTTCGTGCCGACATCGTGTCGCTTCACAGCCAAATTCATACAGATATGTCGCATCCGAATGAGCGAAGCGGCGTGCGGGGGCGCGCCGGTTGCATTCGTTCGAGCCGCATGGGCGGTATTTCGCTGATTGAACTGCTGGTGACGCTGGCCATCGTGGCGGTGCTGGCAATCATTGCGACGCCGTCGTATGTCGGGCTCACGCAACAGGTCCGCTTGCAGGCTGAAGCTAACTCGTTGGTCAACGATCTGCAGTTTGCGCGTAGCGAGGCAATCAAGCGGGGGCTGCCGGTCAGTTTGTGCCCGTCGTCCAACGGTACTTCGTGCAATACGGTTAACCCCACGTACTGGGAAAAAGGTTGGATCGTGTTCAACGATGTCAACGGCTCCGGCACGACCGATTCCGCCAGCGATGTGCCGTTGCGTGTGCGTGCACCGCTTACGAACAACGACACATTCAGGGCTACTGCATCAAGTCCAGCGGCTTCCGCTGTGACATATAGCCGAGACGGTTTCGCGATGAATTTGGCTAGTGGGACAGTCACGATGGCCCTTCGTACCTCGCCTCCAAACAACAACGCGACGCGTTGTGTGGAGATCAATTTGGTTGGGCGGCAGGCGGTTTTAACACCGGGGACACGCGCATGCAGTTGACGATGCACCGGCGTCAAGCCGCTGGCTTCTCGCTGATTGAGGCGCTGATCACCATGGTGGTGGTTGGCGTTGGCCTGTTGGGTTTGGCAAAGATTCAGGCCGCAGCCGTCGGTAATACGCAGATTTCGCGGGTGCGTTCGTTGGTGGCGTTGCAGACAGAAAGTTTGGCGGCAGCCATGCACGGCAACCGTGCGTTCTGGGCGGCAGGTGGTACTGCTCCGGCGACGTTCAGTGTCGCTGGCCAAACCGTTACGGATAGCTCGAACGTGCTGAACCAGACGCTGGCTCCCGGCCAGTGTTTGACTGGGAGCCCGTGTACGCCACAGCAATTGGCTGCGTATGACGTTCAGCAATGGGCCAGCACGATGAATGGGAACTTCCCCGGCTATGGCGCCACGGTCAACTGCACCACAACGGTAGGCGTGCCGGTGAACTGCAACATCACGGTGACCTGGAACGAGAAGTACATCGCCGTCAACACGCCGACAGCATCGGCTGCTGCTGCAGCAGCGCCGACAACGCAGCAGAGCTTTACGGTCTACGTCCAGCCATGAACGCCAAACCGATGACTCCCCGTATGCGATTGGGTCGCCGGCAGGCTGGTACGAGCTTGGTTGAGATCTTGATCGCGATGGTGATCGCGCTGTTCATCATGAGTGGCGTGGTGGTGATGTTCGTGAACATGCAGAAGACGTTTACGAGCCAAGATCAACTTGCGCAACTGCAGGACAGTGAGCGACTGACGCTGACCATTCTCACCAATGTCGTACAACAGGCGGGATTCTTTCCGAACCCGCTGGTCAATACCGCGCTGGGAGCGCTGCCGGCTTCCGGTTCGTTGGCGGCAGGGCAGGTGATTACCGGTACGTCGGGTGCCAGCGCTGGCAAGGACACGCTGACGACGCAGTTCGCCACCGCCAGCGGCGACGGCAACATGAACTGCCTCGGCCAGGCGAACACGACAGGCAGCCAGCAGGTCTACGTCAACACGCTATCCATCAGCCCGAACAACGAGCTGCAATGCACGTTGACCGTTTCCGGCGGAACGCCGACCACGGTACCACTGGTGAGTGGGGTGAGTGGGCTCACGGTTTTATACGGCACCGATACCAATGGCAATGGATACAGCGACACGTATTTGACAGCCGCTCAGGTGACGGCGGGGGGCTACTGGTCTTCGGTGCACTCCGTTCAAGTCAAACTCCAGTTTGCGACGCAGTTTGGTAACCAGGTTGGGCAGACAAACAACTCAACCTGGGTACAGACCATCAGCTTGAAGAACCAGCAATGAGCACGACGATGCGTTTTTCCAAGGTGCCAGGGCAGCGCGAGCGAGGCTACACCCTCATCGTTGGGCTCTTGCTGCTGCTCGTGCTCACCTTGTTTGCCGTGGGGATGTTTCGCAGCTTCGGCTTGCAAGAGAAGATTGCGGCCAACACACGCGACAAGCAACGCGCGCTCGAGGCTGCGCAGAGCGCGCTCCAGTACGGTGAGTGGTGGCTGGGGCAAGGCAACGGCTCGACCGGCACGACGTGCACTGGGGTCAACAATGGCAACACGCTGGCCAACATGCGGGTCTGCAATATCGGTTTGTTGACGCCCGCGACGTTGCCTTGGGGCGTTGGGACCACGTACCTGCCGCCATTCATGACGGCGAACGGTGGTGGTGGCATGGCCGGGGCGAGCTCGCCC
>RepKanNP_Acetate_BrdU_F21BDRAFT_1000504_pt1 | contig 13677 bp, 13 predicted proteins | sample RepKananBrdUF21B_FD_10624 | JGI IMG/M metagenome (IMG submission 10624)
GTCCTCGTCGGACTGCGCCTCGACCAGACCGCACCGACACTCGTCGGGGCCACGCCCGCCGACAACGGAACCAACGTGGCGCGCGGCGCCGACATCGTCCTGCGCTTCAGCGAGGCGGTGCGGGCCGGAAACGGCGACATCACCCTCACCGACGGCGCGGGGGACACGCGCACCATCGCGGTCTCCGACACGACGCAGGTCCGGATCAGCGGCGACGCGGTGACGATCAACCCGAGCGCCGACCTGCGGCCCGGCACCGCCTACGACGTGATCGTGCCCGCCGGCGTCTTCACCGACACCGCCGGCAACGCCTTCGCCGGTATCGCCCGCGACAGCCTCGATTTCACCACCGAGCAGGCCAGCCCCATGACCTACACCCTTCAGATCCTTCACGCCTCGGATTGGGAGGCCGGCCTGCTGGCGACCGAGCGGGCGGCCAACTTCGCGGCCATCATCGACAAACTCGAGGATGCGACGCCGAACTCGATCACGCTCTCGACCGGCGACGGCTGGATCCCGAGTCCGTTTTTCATCGCCGGTGCCGACCCGCAGATGGCGGCGACCTATAACGGCGTCTACAACCAGCTCTACGGGCTCTCCGGCGCCAGCGCCTACGGCCGGCTCGCCGCCTCCCCCGGCCGCGCCGACGTCACGATCCAGAACATCATCGGCGTCCAGGCCGCGGTGTTCGGCAATCACGAGTTCGATTCCGGACCGACGGAGGTCGCCAACATCATCGGCGCCAACCTCGGCAATGCGGCGGGCGCGGCCGACGACACCTGGGTCGGCGCGCAGTTCCCCTACCTCTCCGTCAACCTGAACTTCTCCCGCGAGGCCGCTCTGTCCGGTCTCGTGCATCGCGACGGCGATCTGGCGACCTTCGCGCAGACCGGACCGACCTCGACCCAGACCGGCACCGGCGCGGACAAGATCGCCAAGTCGACTGTCATCGTCGAGAACGGCGAGCAGATCGCCTTCATCGGCGCGACGACGCAGCTCGAGCCGCTGCTGACGACGCTCGGCAACGTCACGCTGGACGGCTTTACCGGCCGCGACGAGATCGCGCTCCTGGCCAATCAGATCAACGCCGAAGTCGATCGCGTGCTCGCGGCCAATCCGGGCCTCAACAAGGTGATCGTCGGAACGCACCTGCAGCAGCTCGCCAACGAGCAGGCGCTCGCCCCGCTCCTGCGCAACGTCGACGTCCTGATCGGCGGCGGCTCGCACACCCTGCTCGCCGACGGCAACGACCGGCTCCTGCCCGGCGACAAGGTGGGCGGCGCCTACCCGCAATTCTTCACCAATGCTTCCGGCCAGACGCTGGCCCTGGTGAACACCGCCTCTGAGTATTCCTATGTCGGCCGGCTCAACGTCACCTTCGACGATCGGGGCAACGTCATCCGCAACTCAATCACCCCGGAGAATTCCGGTGCCGTCGCCGTCGATGACGCCACGGTCGCGCAGCTGTGGGGTTCCAAGGCCGCGGCCTTCACCCCCGGCTCGAAGGGCTACCTCGTGCGCGAGGTGATCGAGGGCTTGGACGCTAACAATGACGGCATCCAAGAAACGGCGGGAATCGCCGACATCATCCGCCAGCAGGACGGCAACATCCTCGGCCGCACCAGCGTGTATCTCGAGGGCCGCCGCGGCGAGGTCCGCACCGAGGAGACCAACCTCGGCAATCTCAGCGCCGACGCCAATCTCTGGTACGCCAAGCAGTACGACGGCACGGTCACCGTCTCGATCAAGAACGGCGGTGGCATCCGCGACTCGATCGGTTCGTTCTCGACGGCCGGCGGCGGCACCGCGGAGCTGCCTCCCGCCGCCAACGCGTCGGCGGGCAAGGCGGCGGGCGACATCTCGCAGCTCGACGTCACCAACTCGCTGCGCTTCAACAACGCGCTCGCCATGGTCACGGTCACGGCCTCCGAACTGGAGCGGGTGCTCGAACACGCCGTCTCGTCGGTTGCTCCGGGGGCGACGCCCGGGGCCTTCCCGCAGATCGGCGGCATCAGCTTCTCCTTCGACGCGACCCGGCAGGCCCAGACGCTCGACGCCAACGGCAACGTCACCCGCGAGGGACAGCGGATCGTCTCGGCCGCGATCGTCGATGCCGACGGCTTCCTCATCGACACCCTGGTGCAGAACGGCCAGCTCGTCGGTGACCCGAACCGAGGCATCCGCGCCGTCACCCTGGACTTCCTCACCACGGGAACCAGCGCGGCGCCGGGGCTCGGGGGCGACAACTATCCCTTCCCGGCCTACGGGGAGAACCGTGTCGCGCTGAGCAGTGCCACGCCGACCTCCTTGCCCAACACCGAGACCTTCGCGGCGCAGGGCACCGAGCAGGACGCCATGGCCGAGTATCTCAAGGCCTTCTACAGTGTGACGGCCTTCGGCCAGGCCGATACCAGCCCCGCCGCCGACCTGCGCATCCAGAACCTTGCCTTCCGCGGCGACAGCGTGCTGGCCCGCGGCGTCAACAAGCCCGGGACCGGCGGAAACGACGTGTTGCAGGGAACACCCTTCGCCGACCTCCTCTCCGGCGGCGCGGGCGACGACGTCATCACCAACAGCGCCGGCGACGACATCCTGTCCGGCGGGCGCGGCATCGACACGCTCGTCTTCAACTCGTCCTTCGCGAACATCACCGTCTCGGAGGCCGGCCGGTTTACGGTTGTCACCGGGCCGGAAGGGCGCGACCTCGTCGATGGCTTCGAGCGCTACCTGTTCTCGGACGCCACGATCGTGGTGAACGACGGCAAGCCGCTCGTCGACGACCTCTACTATCTCGCCCGCAACAAGGACGTGTTCCAGGCCGGCCAGGACGCAGACGCGCATTTCGCCCAGTACGGTGCGCGAGAGGGCCGCGACCCGAATGCCTTCTTCTCGACCAAGGGCTATCTGGCGGCCAATCCCGAGGTGAGGGCCGCCGGAAGCAACCCGCTCGACCAGTACGAGCAGGTCGGCTGGAAGGAGGGCCGCGATCCGGGCGCTCGCTTCGACAACGAGTTCTATCTGGCGGCCAATCCCGACGTGAAGGCCGCCGGGCTGAACCCGCTCGCGCACTACCTGCAATACGGGCAGAGCGAGGGCCGGGCGATTCACGATGCGGTCGGCCGGGCGGGCGACATCCGCGGCGGCTTCGACGCCGAGTTCTACCTCCTCGCCAATGCCGACGTGGCGCAGGCTGCCGGCAGCGGCAACGCCTTCACCTTCGCCGCCCAGCATTTCGAGCAATACGGCTGGAAGGAGGGTCGCAACCCGAACGCGGTCTTCGACACCAAGGGGTACCTCGCCGCCTACGGTGACGTGAAGGCGGCGGGCATCAACCCGCTGACCCACTACGACCAGTATGGCTGGAAGGAGGGCCGCGACCCGTCCGCCTCGTTCGACACCGCGACCTACCTCTCCACCTACAAGGATGTGGCCGCCGCCGGGCTCGATCCGATGCAGCACTTCCTGCAATACGGCCTCTACGAGGGTCGGTCGGATTTCGCCGACGGCGGCTTCCGGTACGGCGCCCTCGTCTAGCACGGCAGCGTTCCGGCCCAGTCTTCCGTTCAGCCTGATCGGATCGCGCCCCGGCGCGGTCCGAACGCTTTCGGGCCGCCGCACGATCGATGCCGGGGTCGCTGCGGCGTGAAAGAAGCGGTCTGCGAACCACAGCCGATGATCTCTTCCGCCATGCGGGCGTTGATCCGGTCCTGGGGCAGCGGACGGAGAATGTCATCCATGTCGAAACTCTTCATCGCCCGGGTGCGCGGTGCGGGCGGCGAGCGCCCGCTGGTGACCGTTCGGGCCGCGGCCGAGGGCGAGGCTCGCCTGTTCGTCGAGGCGGCCTACCCGGAGGACGAGATCGTCGAGATCGCCGAGCCCGGTGAATGGGTGAGCGACAGCGATACCGGGACCCGGAGTGGCGACGTGCGCGAGCATCCGGGCACCGCCTGGCAGGTGCCGTCGAGCCGGGCCTAGCCTGCCGTCATGGCCTGTTTGCCCGAGGATGTACGCGCCCTCGCGCTCATGCTGCCCGAAGCGCTGGAGGGGGCGCATCAGGGCCATCCCGACTTTCGGGTCGGCGGGCGGATCTTCGCGACGCTCTGGACCGACGAGGCACGGGTGGTCGTCAGGCTGACGCCGGAGGCGCAGGCGCGCCTGCTCGACGCGGAGCCGGACGCGTTCGAGCCCGTTCCGGGCGCCTGGGGCACGCGCGGTTGGACGAGCCTCGACCTCGACATGGCCGAGGAGGAGGCCTTGCGCGCCGCGCTGCTGACCGCTTGGCGGATCGTCGCGCCGCCCGGCCTCGTCGCGCGCTACGAGAGCCTCGCGCTCGATCCCTGATCGGACCTCAGCTTCTCAGGCCCGGCGCTTCCTGACCCGTGCTCGCCACGTATTCCGAGTAGCCGCCGCCGTACTGCCGGATGCCGTCACCCGTCACCTCGAGCACCCGGTTCGACAGGGCGGCCAGGAAGTGGCGGTCGTGGCTGACGAACAGCATCGTCCCCTCGAACCCCGAGAGCGCGTCGATCAGCATTTCCTTGGTGGCGATGTCGAGGTGGTTGGTCGGCTCGTCTAGGACGAGGAAGTTCGGCGGGTCGTAGAGCATCTTGGCCATGACCAACCGCGCCTTCTCGCCCCCCGACAGCACCCGACATGGCTTCTCCACGTCGTCGCCGGAGAAGCCGAAGCAGCCGGCGAGCGCCCGCAGCGAGCCCTGGCCGGCCTGCGGGAAGGTGCTCTCCAGATCCTCGAACACGGTCAGGTCGCCATCAAGGAGATCCATCGCGTGCTGGGCGAAGTAGCCGAGCTTGACGCTGCCACCGACGGCGACCGTCCCGGCATCGGGCTGCGCCGTGCCGGTGACGAGCTTCAAGAGCGTCGACTTGCCGGCGCCGTTGATGCCCATCACGCACCAACGCTCCCGGCGGCGGATCGAGAAGTCGAGCCCCTCGTAGATGATGCGGCTGCCGTAGCGCTTGTGCACGCCCTTGAGCATCGCGACGTCGTCGCCGGATCGGGGCGCCGGCTGGAACTCGAAGGCGACGGTCTGCCGACGGCGCGGCGGCTCCACCCGCTCGATCTTGTCGAGCTTCTTCACCCGGCTCTGGACCTGCGCGGCGTGGCTGGCGCGGGCCTTGAAGCGCTCGATGAACTTGATCTCCTTGGCGAGCATCGCCTGCTGGCGCTCGAACTGCGCCTGCTGATGCTGCTCGTTCAGCGCACGCTGCTGCTCGTAGAAGACGTAGTCGCCGGAATAGGTCGTCAGCGTGCCGCCGTCGATCTCGATCACTTTGGAGACGATGCGGTTCATGAACTCGCGGTCGTGCGAGGTCATCAGCAGTGCGCCGTCATAGCCCTTGAGGAAGGATTCGAGCCAGATCAGGCTCTCCAGGTCGAGGTGGTTGCTCGGCTCGTCGAGCAGCATCACGTCGGGGCGCATTAGGAGGATGCGGGCGAGCGCGACGCGCATCTTCCAGCCGCCCGAGAGGCGCCCGACATCACCGTCCATCATCTCCTGCGAGAAGCCGAGGCCGGCCAGCACCTCGTAGGCGCGGCCCTCCAGCGCGTAGCCGTCGAGTTCCTCGAAGCGCGCCTGGACCTCCCCGTAGCGCTCGACCAGGGCGTCCATCTCGTCGGCACGATCGGGATCGGCGAGTGCCGCCTCCAGCTCCTTCAGCTCGGCCGCCACGGAACTGACCGGCCCGGCGCCGTCCATGACCTCGGCAACAACGGAGCGCCCCGCCATCTCGCCGACATCCTGGCTGAAATAGCCGATGGTGATGCCGCGCTCCGACGAAACCTGGCCCTCGTCGGGCTGCTCCTGGCCCGTCATCATGCGGAACAGCGTGGTCTTGCCGGCACCGTTCGGGCCGACGAGCCCGGCCTTCTCGCCCTTCTGCAGGGCGGCCGATGCCTCGATGAAGACGATCTGACGACCGTTCTGCTTGCCGATCTTGTCGAGACGAATCATGCGTCCGCGAGGCCTGGATAAGGATGGAGAGGGGGTGCCGGGAGCGTTCTCGGCAGGGCCTTAAGGCATGCTTGCCGGGAGCGGAAGGCGGCGCCACGCAAGGCAGGGACGGTGTCGAGGCAGTGATGAGTGGGGACGCTTTCCGTTAGGCGACGATCAGTTCCAGCCGTTTTCGGGAAACACTTTCCAACGATGATCGCGAGTAGCAAGTTTGCCGACTATGTTGGCTTCGCTAATCAACATAGGTGATTATCGAAAGTCGCTCGTGCAATTTGAAGGATTTGTTTCTTATTAACCTTCGAATCCTCACATGATCGTGATCCGATGTGGCCGGGGCGGCCCGCGGACGTTCAACTACGGTCCCGCGACGCAAACAGATGCGCTGGTTCACCAATCTCAGACTTCTTGGGAAACTTGCCATTCCGGCCGTTCTGGTCGCGATGGTCGCGGCCGGTATTGTTACCTTAGCGCACAACACGCTCGATCGATTGCAGCGAACAACTCAGGAGGTCGTGGACGTCCGTGCCGCCCGGGTCATTACCGCGTTGCAGACCGCCCTCGCCATCGACGAGGCGGTGATCAGCGAAAAGAACATCATTCTCGAGACCGACGGACCCGCGCTCGCGGCACAACACAAGCGGTTCGAGGCGGCGCGGGAACGGGCCCTCAGCGGCGTGGATCGGTTGATCGCCATGGCCGATACGGATGCGCGCCGCACGATGCTCGGTGAGCTCAAAGCCGCGGTTGCCGGCTTCTTCACAACGGTGGAGCGTTCGATCGAACTCGGGCTGAAGAACCAGAACGTCGAGGCGGCGAAGGTGTCCTCCGACGTGGTTCGTCCGGTGCGGACGAAGGCGATCGAAGCGATCGAAAAGCGCGTTACGGCCAATATCAGTGACCTCGAGGCCGCGAAACAGCAGGCCCAGGAGGTCGGACAGTCCGCCGCGATGGCTCTGATCGCAATCGCGGCTGCCGGCCTTCTGATCGCCTTCAGCCTGCTCGGTCTGATCGCCATCGCCGGGGTCGTACGCCCCATGGGACGCTTGGTCCGCGTGCTCGAGCGGATGGCCGGGGGCGAGATCGAGACCGATATCGCCGAGGCCCGCCGCGGCGACGAGATCGGTGCCGTCGCCCGCGCGGTCGAGGGGATCAAAGCCCTCGTCGCGCGCAAGGCCGCCGAGCAGGCCGAGCTCAAGCGCGTGGCGGACGAGGCTGCCACGGTCGAGCGCCGCCGCACCATGATCGAGCTTGCCGACGGCTTCGAGCGTGCGGTGGGAGGCGTCGTTGGAATGGTCTCTTCCTCGGCGACCGAACTGCAGGCCACCGCTCAACAGATGACCGCGACTGCCACGCAGACTGCGAGCCAGTCGACCACCGTCGCGGCCGCGGCCGAGGAGGCCGCCTCCAATGTCGGCACCGTCGCCGCCGCGGCAGAGGAGCTCGGTGCGTCGGTGCAGGAGATCGGCCGACAGGTCGGCACGTCGGCTGGCATGGCTCAGCTCGCGGTCGGCGAGGCGGACCAGAGTGCTGTCCTCGTCCACGAACTGAGCCAAGCGGCGGCCCGGATCGGTGATGTTGTGAATCTCATCGCCAACATCGCGAGTCAGACCAATCTTCTGGCGCTCAACGCAACGATCGAGGCGGCCCGCGCCGGCGAGGCCGGCCGGGGCTTCGCCGTGGTGGCAAGCGAGGTGAAGGAACTGGCGGCCCAGACGTCGCGGGCGACGGAAGAGATCTCCGGTCAGATCGCCCAGATCCAGGGCGCGACCGGTCAGGCCGTGTCGGCGATCGGCGGCATCACCGGGCGCATCCGCGAAATCAACGCGGTGACCGCGACGATTGCGGCTGCGGTCGAGGAACAGGGCGCGGCGACTCAGGAAATCGTGCGCAACGTCTCGCAGGCAGCCGCCGGTGCGGGCGAGGTGACCAGCAATATCGCAGGTGTGGCTCAGGCCTCCGAGGAGACCGGCGCCGCCGCGACTCAGGTTCTGGCATCCGCCTCCGAACTGTCGCGGCAATCCGAGCATCTGCGGGCCGAAGTGGCGCGCTTCCTTTCCACGGTGCGCGCGGCCTGAAGCTGCTTGGGCAGGACCAAGAAAAAGGGGGCGCCCAGGGCGCCCCTTTTTTTGTTGGAGGGGTTTTCGCGGTGACGCTCAGCCCGGCACCTTCTTGTGGGTAACGGCGGTAGCGACCTCGTCGGGTCGTGCCTCGTCGCCGGACACGGCGCCGGAGAGGGCGGCCGCGTGAAGAGCCAGCACGGGTACGAAGACCAGGGCCATCATCAGCGCTACGACGAGGACGACGCTGCTGTTGCGGCCGGACTTCGCCGCGCGGGAGCGAGCACGCCGGGAAATGACGTTGGAGTCAGTCATGGCTCACCTCTTGTCGGACCAGCCGCCAAAGGCCGGTCGCGGGTGAGCCGGATCAAACGATCAGGCGCAGATCACGCGGTTGGCCGAAGGCGGCGTGGTCGATCGACTACTGTCGTCGGGCATGGGGGTCGGAAGTTCCTGTGGAGCCGCACATCACGCGCGCGGCGACGATGGGCAGACAACGCGCGCATGCCGGATCGGTTCGCTTCGGTCAAGGGGCAACGGCGCTGCGCGGTATGAATCATCGCGGCCGTCACATTCCGAATTCACCTGCGATCCGTCATCGAACGCGTGTGCGGCCGCAGCGTTGGGAAGCTATGTCGAACGACGCGATCATCTGGACTCAGGGCGGCATCTCCGAGGTGCCCCTCCGGCGCTTTACCGGCCGGATCGGCGCCATCGAGGTCGCGACCGTCGAATACGATGGGTCAAACCACCTCTGGACGTGGTGGAGCCCGCTGGCGGAAGACATCTGGGGCCATGCTCCGGAAGCGGACGGCGCCAAGCGGGCCGCCGAGGTCTGGCTGCGCGAGTGGCTGGAGAATTTCCGGCCCTTCCTTGAGGCCGGCCGCTGACCGGATCACGCGGCGGCGGACGCCGTATCCCGGCTGCGCCACATGTAGCGTGCCAGGATCGAGCGGTACGGCGCGAAGCCCGCAGCGACCGCCTCCGTGTCGTCGATTCCCGTGAGACGGCGCAGGACTCCGACGGCGGCTACGTCGCCGAGGGGCCAGATGTCGGGGTCGAGGAAGTGGAAGATGCCGACCATGTCGGCGGTCCACGGGCCGACGCCGCGGATGCGGCAGAGGATGGCCGAGCGCTCGGCATGTGGGAGGTCCGCCAGGTCCGCGCTCAGGAGACCGGCGGACTCTGCTTCCCGGATGGCCTGCAGAGCACGCACCTTGTTCGCCGAGACGCCGCAATCGCGCAGCAGGCTCTCGTAGCCCGGAACGAAAAGGTCGCGCGGCGCGACCTCATGGAGGGCTGCGGCGGCCTCGACGCGTGTCCAGATTGACAGGGCTGCCTTCGTCGAGAGTTGTTGGTTGACGACCTCGACGAAGAGGCGCTCGGCGATGCTGGCATGAGCCGGCGGCGCGATCTCGATCAGGCCGACCGCCGCGATGGCCGACCGCAGCGGCTCCGAGATCGCGGCGGCGGTGCCGAGGAGGCGGTCGTAGATCGCCGCGTCGAGCATGTATCTTTCCATTGCAGTGGCAGCGCGGGGGAAACGCCCCGCCTCGCCCCCCGCTCCCTCACGGCGATAACCGAGGCAATACGCTGCTCAATCACGGCACAATCTGCGCAAGCCTTCGGCAATATGGTGCAGTGCGGCAGCGATTCTGGCTTGACGCACGTCCGAAACGGCAGGATATTTCTCCGAAGGAAGCCAGAATTCCTTGCAAGAACGATCCTCCGGGAGGAGATGTGCCATGCAGGATGCGCGCGTCGCAGCCATGTTCGGTCGAGATCGAGCGGCTGCCATCTTCGCCGTCGGCATGGTCTGGTTCGTCTACGCCTTCACCTTCTGGACCATGCGGCAGGCCTGCGACACGTGCGGGATCACCTACCTCGTATTGGGAGTCGGAGCCTGCGTCGTTCTGCTCAACACAGCGGCGATCGCGGCGATGATTCGGCATTACCGCGAGGATCGCGACGCGATCTACGGAACCGACCTGTACTACCTCGATAGCCTGCGGGAGATGCGCCGGGCGGGGGAGGTCTGACATGGCCGGCCGCACGCCCTACGAGCCGCCGGTTCAATCCGTCGTCGGACAGATCGTCGACGCCGTGCTGATGCTGGTTCTCGTCTTCATCACCCTCTACCTGCCTCTGTGGCTCAAGCTCGCCGGTGGCGGCACGAGCACGACGGCCGCTTCGAACCCGACTTGGGAGTCTCTCGGTCAGAACCCCACCATGGCCGGGCAGTGGGAAAAGCTCGGCTTCACGCCGGAGAAGGCCGCGGGGATCATCGGCACCCGCTTCGACTACGCCTTCAACTGGAGCCTCGTGGCGCTCACCGCCGCGATCATCGTCGGCTATTTCATCTTCATGTTTCGCTACTCGGATCGAGAGTACCGCGAGGTCATCGCCGAGCGTTTCGACGGCGCGCCGAAGGCCTGAACTCGAACGGTCCGCCGCTCGATCCGCCTTCCCTGCTGCCGAGGTCGTCTACCGCACCTTCCTGCAGATCGGGGGAACACATCATGGTGTCCGTGATGAACTGGGGCGCCTGGGCGGCCGCGACCGCTCTCGCCCTCTGGATGGGTTTTGACCTCCTGCGCACCAACCGAACCTACGACGAGAGCTACCTGCTCTCGTCCGAGGAGGGCGAGATCGTCGATTCCGAGGTCGGTGAGACGGCAGCGAGGTCGTGATGACGACGGTCCAACCGATGGCAGAGCGCGTCTCCGCTCCTCCGGCCGGCGGGGCGATCCCCGCCGCCGCGCAGGCGCCAGCCGCGAATCGAAGAGTCGCGCTGCTGCGCGTCCTAGGTCCGGGGCATGTCTGGGCGCTCGGCGTCGGCATCGTCCTCGTGGGCGAGTTCATGGGCTGGAACTTCGCGGTCGGAAAGGGAGGCGCGGTTGCGGCGCTCGCTGCGTGCTGGCTCGCCGGAATCCTCTACACCTGCGTCGCGATGATCGATTCCGAGATCACCTCGACGGTCGCCGCGGCCGGCGGCCAGTACGCGCAGGCCAAGCACATCATCGGGCCGCTGGCAGCCTTCAATGTCGGCCTCTATCTCGTCATGGCCTACACGATGCTGGAGGTGTCGAACGCCATCGTGACGGGCGACCTGATCGAGGCCTTCGCCCAGAGCCTCGGGCTCGAAGGCGCGATCGACAAGCGGGCCTTCATGGTGCTCACCGTGGTGGCGCTCGCCTTCCTCAATTACCGCGGCGTGCTCGCCACGCTGACCCTCAATCTCGTCATCACCGCCGCCGCGTTCGCCGCGATCGTCGTGCTGTTCGTCGCGACCCAGCCCTGGGCGCCCGGTGCGGTGCTGCAGCACGAGGCGCTGCTGGGCGCCCTGCCCTACGGCTCGCTCGGCATCCTCGCGGCGATGCATTTCGGCCTGTGGTTCTATCTCGGCATCGAGGGCACGACCCAGGCCGCCGAGGAAGTCCGCTCGCCCGCCCGCGCCCTGCCGCTCGGAACCATGACCGGCATGATGACCCTGCTGATTGCCGCCACGCTGACGTGGTACGTCTGCTCCGGCCTGATGCCGTGGGAATATCTCGGGCAGGCGGTGACACCGCTCTACGACGCGGCCCGGCTCACGGGCAGCCGCTGGCTGGAGCTGTTCCTGTTCCTCGGCACGCTGTTCGCCACGGTCGCTTCGGCCAATGGCTGCATCAATGACGCCTCGCGGGCGTGGTTCGCCATGGGCCGGGACCGCTACATGCCGGTCTGGTTCGGCGCCGTTCATCCGACCTATCGCACGCCCTACCGCGCCATCGTCTTCTTCGTACCGATCGCGATCCTGTTCGCGGTCTCGACCCCGCTCGACCAGACCATCACCTTCTCGATCCTGTCGGGACTGCTCGGCTACACGCTGATGGCGCTGTCGATCGTGCTGTTCCGCCGAAAGTGGCCGCTCGGATCGATCCAGCGCGGCTACGTGCATCCGCTCCACCCGCTGCCGGCCGTGCTGCTGCTCGTCCTGTGCGTGGTCACCTATCTGGCGGTCTTCCTCGGCTATGGCACGCAGCTCCTCGCGATGATGGCCTTCTACATCACCGCTTCGGCCTGGTTCGTCCTGCACCGCTACAAGTATGTCCGCCGCGGCGACCAATTCACGATGCCCTGGCCGAAGCCCCGCGGTTACTGAGTGACGCCGATGTTCGCCGGGCTGACCCTGCTGATTCTCCTGTGCAGCGCCGCGTTCTGCGTGCGCCAGCACCGGAGGGAGGCAGCTTGGCGAGCCGGCCTCCTCGACGACTGCACCGGACCCCTCTCGGAGCCCCGCCTCGGCCGCGACCGGGCCGGTTTCGCGACGTTGCGCGGCCGCGTCGGTCCGGCGGTCGTCGACGTCCGCCTCGTTCCGGACACCCTGGTCCACCGACGGCTGCCGCAGCTCTGGCTCCGTGTCACCCTTCGGATGCCGCTCGAGACCGAGGCGGTCCTCGATGTCCTGCGCCGTCCGGCCGGCGCGGAATTTTACGCACCCGATCAACTTCCGCTCCGCCTCCCCGTGCCCGCGGCGTGGCCGGCGGATACGCTTGTGCGCGGAACGGCTGGAGCGGACGTTCCCCTCGCCTGTCTGACGCCCGTTCTGAGCCGCGTCCTGGCCGATCCGAGGGTGAAGGAGGTCTTGGTGACGCCCGACGGCCTGCGTCTGACGGTGCAGGCGAGCCAAGGCGCACGAGGCACCTACCTGCTCCTGCGGGGCAGCCGCTTTCCGCTGTCGCGCCTCGAATCGGACCAGTTCGCCGACACCTTGCGCGACGGACTCGACCTCGCTCGGACCCTGTCCGAACCCTCCTCGGAGACTCGCCATGCGTGCGCCGCCTGATCCCACCCGCGTCCTGCTCGTGGCGATGCTGTTGCCGGGTATGGGTCATGTTTGGACAGGCCGCGCGGCACGGGGACTCGGCTTCGCTCTCTTCGCTCTCCTCGGCGGATGGCTCACCGCCCGGTTCGCCGCGCCCGATGCAAGCCTCGTCGGGCGCCACGCGGGCGGCTTCTTCGTCTGGGCGCTCTCCATCCCCGACGCTTACCGGGGCGCCCGTCTCGACCGTGTCTGGGCGGAGCGGGCATCCTCCTGACTTCGGCTCCGAGGAGGCGGTCAGAGGTCTCGCTTCGCTGGGGATCAAAAGCGCGTCGTAAGCGCCGTGAGCCAGTCCGGCGAGGCATTCACCAGCAAGGTTTCCAGCGCCCGGTCGGTGCCCGACAGAACCAGTCCGCTCGTGACGATAAGGACGACGCCGAGAGCCGCCTTGAGTCCTCGGCCGACACCGAGCATCCGCTCGCGCCAGCGCATCAGGATCTCGCGCGACAGCATTCCGAGCGCCACGAGCGGGAGGGCCGCCCCGATCCCGAACATCAGCATGGTGAGCGCGACGCTGGCGAGATCGCGTCCTTGAGCCGCCAGGAGCGAGGCGGCCCCGAGGGTCGGACCCACGCAGGGACTCCAGACGGCGCCCAACAGGAGACCGACGGCGAACTGACCGGTCAGACCGGCGGTCGAGAAGCCGCCGAACCGCCGCTCCGCCCAGTCGCTCACCGGACCACCCGCGGTCGCGAGCCGCGCCTGCGCCGCCGGGACGATCAGAACGAGGCCGAGCGCCAGAAGAAGCGCCGCCGCGATCTTGCGAAACAGGTCGCCGTCGAGGC
>RepKanNP_Acetate_BrdU_F21BDRAFT_1000509_pt1 | contig 13597 bp, 11 predicted proteins | sample RepKananBrdUF21B_FD_10624 | JGI IMG/M metagenome (IMG submission 10624)
CCCGCCACGTCTTCGCCCACGCTTTCGGTTTCCACCAGCGTGGTCTCGTACGTCAGGCCTTCCTTGGTGAGTGCGGAGCCAACATCCGCCAGCAGCGCCGTGCCAGCCTGGACGAACGATTTGCGCAGCTCGGTCGGGTCGTAGTAGCCGACGTCGAACAGCATGGCCGGGCTGTCGACGATATACACGGCGCGCACCGTGCTCTGAAACGCCTTGGCCAGGCGCACAGCTTCGGTCAGGGCCAGTTTGCTGGTTTCGCTGCCGTCCACGGCGACCAGGATTTTCTTGTACATGGTTGAAGCCTCGCAGGAGAGTGGTTGTTTGCGTGTTGCAATGGCACGGCTTTGCCGGCACATGCGTATTCTGTGACATCCACGACCCTTTTGCGTTGCGCCAAATCAGATGGCCGTGACGAAGTGACACAACAATGCACCGTCATCCACCCGCTCTCACACCTGATCTGATCGCCGCATACCGCAGCGCGCGGTATCGCGTCGCGTCGCCGCAAGGCGATGTGCTGCTGCTCATCGACGCCGCCAGCCCGCGTGTGGCCGCGCTCCTCGCGCAGGCTGAAGCACCATGGGCTGCCTTCGTGACGGCGTATCAACCGTTCTCCCACCCGGTCTCTGCAGAAGAGAACGCCGCACGCCAGGCCGAGCTGCTTGCCTGGGCCATCGCGCGCGGCATGTCGTGGCTCACCGGCGAGGGCGGCCCACCTGAAAACACGCCCACGGGCACATCCAGTGCGTGGGCACCGGAGCCCAGCCTGCTGCTGTTCATCGATGATCCGACGATCGCCGACACCCTGATGCTGACCTTCGAGCAGAACGCCGTGGTGCTGTGTGATGCGCAGGGTTTTTGTACCTTGCGTTGGCACCCGTATCTGCCAGACTGAGTTACGCAAAAGGGCACTTAGCGAGTGGCGCTCTGAAGCATTGCGAGTGGCGCTTCCGATGCTTAAGTGCTGACGCGGATACATCAGCAGGAGGTTCGTATGGAACTGCATATGCAATCGCATCATTGGGAACGCCGCATGCCCGACTGGCTGGCTGCGAGCGTGGCGGGCATCGTGGGCGGAGCACTGGTCATCGTGCTGGAGTTCTTCTGGTCGACCATGGTGCTCAATGAAAGCCCTTGGCGCCCGACGCACAAGATCGCGGCCATGATCATGGGCCAGGGGGCGCTTGAGCAGATGTCGCTGTTCAGCTTCGGCATCGTGGCGACAGCGTTGGTGCTGCACTTCGTGCTGGGCGCCATCATGGGGATGATTCTCGGGGCCATCATCGCGCCGTTCCACTTCGATTCGAGCATGGGCATGCTCGCCGCCATCGGGCTGGCCTTTGGGATCGTCGCGTACGTCGTCAACTTCTACGGCATGACGGCAGTGTTTCCGTGGTTTGCATCGGAACGCGGCTCCGGGCCATTGCTGGCGAACCTGCTGTTTGGCGCGGTGACCGCCGTCACGTACGGCATGCTGGAGCGGCGCGCCCAGGAAACGATGCACTGACGCGCCGTTTTTTCCTGCGGCGCCGCAAGACACCCGGCGCCATCAGGAGACGGCCGCCTGCGGCACGACATGCCGGAGGCGGCCGTTTTGCATTGCATCGCAACACGCAAAACGTGTGTTGGCGCAATCCGCATGCCGGGCGCGCGTCCTCCTTTCGTTGCCTTGCACGATCCAGATGGGCGACCTAGCCTGTCTTTAGCGTGTTGAGGATCACCCTCGGCGGGAGGTGCCCATGGCCCTTGCGATTGCGCTTGTGCTGATCGTCGTGCTGGCGGTGGGGTTTCACTTTGTCAGCCCGTGGTGGATCACGCCAATCGCATCCAACTGGGTGCGCATGGACGACACGCTCACGATCACCATCATCATCACCGGCGCGCTGTTCATCGCCATCAACCTCTTCATCGTTGCGGCACTCGTGCGCTACCGTCATCGTGACGGCCATCGCGCCACGTACGAACCGCACAACCGCCGCCTGGAATGGTGGCTAATCGGCATCACCTCCGTGGGCGTGGCGGCGCTGCTGGCGCCGGGCCTGTTCGTCTACGCCGACTACGTGCGCCCCCCTGCCAACGCGCTGCAGATGGAGGTGCTCGGCCAGCAGTGGCAATGGCGCTTCCGCTTTGCCGGCGCAGGCGGCAAGCTCGGCACAACCGACGTGAAGTACATCAGCGACGACAACCCGTTTGGCCTGAACCCGGCGGACCCGAACGGGCGCGACAACCACCTGATCGATGCACCCGAAGTGCACCTGCCGCTGAACCGCCCCATCCAGGTACTGACACGCTCGCGCGATGTGCTGCACGACTTTTATGTGCCGCCGTTCCGGGCGCGGATGAACATGGTGCCGGGCATGATCACCACGTTCTGGTTCACGCCCACCAAGGCGGGCCGGTACGACATCCTATGCGCGCAGCTTTGCGGTATCGGCCACTCCAACATGCGCGGTGTGGTGGTGGTGGAAGACGAAGCGTCGTTCGCACGCTGGCTGGCACAGCAGCCGACGCTTGAGCAGCGGCAGCAAGCCAAGGTGCCAGCCGCATCGGCCGGGCAAACAGCGGCTGGTGGCAGCGCGCAGGCACTGGCCGACCAGGGCAAGACACTCGCGCAGGCCAAGGGCTGCGTCGCCTGCCACACGGTCAACGGCAGCCCTGGCGTCGGCCCCACGTGGAAAGGCTTGTATGGCTCCACGCAGACCATGGCCGACGGCTCGACCGCTGTGGCCGATGAGGCCTACCTGCGCGCCTTCATTCGAGATCCGAAAGCGCGTGTGGTGAAGGGCTTCGCGCCGATCATGCCGAACTTCGATCTGAGCGAGCAGGAACTCTCGGCACTGGTGGCCTACATCAAGGCGCAGAGCAGCGACGCTGCAGCCACCGCGGCCAAACCGTAGCGAGGAGACTCCATGTCCTACGCCCACACCGACCACGACGGCCAGGGTCACGAACCCTCGAGTTTCTGGACACGCTACGTCTGGAGCCAGGACCACAAGGTCATCGCGGTGCAGTACTCGCTCACGGCCATCGCCATCGGGCTGGTGGGGCTCGTGCTGTCGAACCTGATGCGGCTGCAGTTGGGCTTTCCGGGCAAGTTCGCCTTCATCGACGCCAACCACTACTACCAGTTCGTCACCATGCACGGGATGATCATGGTGATCTACCTGCTCACGGCACTGTTCCTGGGTGGCTTCGGCAATTACCTGATCCCGCTGATGCTGGGTGCGCGCGACATGGTGTTTCCGTTCCTGAACATGCTCAGCTACTGGGTCTACCTGCTGGCTGTGCTGGTGCTGGTGGCAAGCTTCTTCGTGCCCGGCGGGCCGACGGGCGCGGGCTGGACGCTGTATCCCCCGCAGGCCATCTTGCCGGGCACACCGGGCACCGAGTGGGGCATCGTGCTGATGCTGGTGTCGCTGGCGATCTTCATCGTCGCGGCCACCATGGGCGGGCTCAACTACGTGACGACCACGCTGCAGGCGCGCACCCGAGGCATGACGCTGATGCGCATGCCGCTCACGGTGTGGGGCATCTTCACTGCGACCGTGCTGGCGCTGCTCGCGTTCCCGGCGCTGTTCGTGTCGGCCATCATGATGCTGCTCGACAAGACACTGGGCACGAGCTTCTTCATCCCGGCGGTCGTGTCGATGGGGCAAACACTCCAGCATGCCGGCGGCAGCCCGCTGCTGTTCCAGCACCTGTTCTGGTTCTTCGGGCATCCAGAGGTGTACATCGTTGCGCTGCCGGCCTTCGGCATCGTGTCGGACCTCATCAGCACGCACGCGCGCAAGAACATCTTCGGCTACCGGATGATGGTGTGGGCCATTGTGATCATCGGTGCGTTGTCGTTCGTCGTCTGGGCGCATCACATGTTCGTGGCGGGCATGAACCCGTACTTTGGTTTCTTCTTTGCCACCACCACGCTCATCATCGCCATCCCGACCGCGCTCAAGGTCTACAACTGGGTGCTCACGCTGTGGCGCGGCGATATCCACCTGACCGTGCCCATGCTGTTTGCCATCGGCTTCATCAGCACGTTCGTGATCGGCGGGCTCACCGGCCTCTTCCTCGGCAACGTGAGCGTGGATATTCCGCTGTCCAACACGTACTTCGTGGTCGCGCACTTCCACATGGTGATGGGCGTGTCGCCGATCCTGGTGGTGTTTGGCGGGCTCTACCACTGGTATCCGAAGGTGACGGGCCGCATGCTGAATGACACGCTGGGCCGCGCGCATTTCTGGATCACCTTCATCGGCACGTACCTGATCTACTTTCCGATGCACTACCTCGGTGTGCTGGGCATGCCGCGCCGGTATTACGCCTATGAGGGCTACAGCTTCATTCCGCCATCGGCGCAGACGCTGAATACCTTCATCAGCATCATTGCGTTCATCGTCGGTGCCGCGCAGTTGCTGTTCCTGATCAATCTGGCGTGGAGCCTGGTGCGCGGCAAACAGGCCGGCGGCAACCCGTGGCGCGCCACCACGCTTGAATGGCAGACCCCGCAGACACCGCCCGTGCACGGCAACTGGGGGGCGACGCTACCGGTGGTCTATCGCTGGGCATATGAATACAGCCCGCCCAATCGCGCAGAAGACTTCGTGCCACAGAACGAGCCGCCCACCGGTGCACCCGAGACGGAAGCCGACATCCTCCACGCTGGCGGGGTGCGCGCATGACGACCCTGCCCCGCCACTTCGTTCCAGATGCATCGCCCGTTCTACCAAGCGCTGGCCAGGATGTGGAAAAAACGGGGTTGCGCGTCTTCATGGGCGTCGTGACGGCATTGTTCTCGCTGCTGATCCTCGCTTATGCAATGCGCATGCGTGAAGCGGATTGGATGCCCGTGCCGCACCCCGTGCTGCTGTGGTGGAACACCGGTGCGCTTGCGCTGGCGAGTGCGGCGATGGAGCTTGCACGGCGCACAGCATCGCGCCGCACGGTCTGGCTGCTGGCGGGCGGTGCACTCGCGGCGTTGTTCGTTTTCGGCCAATGGAACGCTTGGCAACAGCTATCTGCCAGCGGCCAAGGTGTGGCGGCCAACCCTTCCAACAGTTTCCTGTATGTTTTCACCGGTCTGCATGCGGCGCACGTCATCGGCGGGCTTGTCGTCCTGGTTGTGACGATTGCACGCCTGCGCGGCAACATGGATCGCACCCAGCGCGCCGTCGCTCTCTGCACAACGTACTGGCATTTCCTGCTGGCCGTGTGGCTCGTGCTGCTGGCGGCGATGTGGTGGATCACCCCAGCATTCGTCACCGCCATCTGCGGGCCGCTGACTGGAGCCACACCATGAGCACCCCCACGCTCCCGACCGATTCCGCCAAGGCCTTACCTGAAGGCTGGCCCGGCATCGTCACCGACTGGTCAGGCGACCGCGAAACCTTCAAGGTGCCGTGGGGCAAGGCCATGATGTGGATCTTCCTGCTGTCGGACACCTTCGTCTTCAGCAGCTTCCTGATCGGCTACATGACGGTGCGCATGTCGACCACCGTGCCGTGGCCTGATCCATCCAAGGTGTTCGGGCTGTCGGTGGGTGGCGTCGAAGTGCCGTTGCTCCTCATTGCCATCATGACGTTCGTACTCATCAGCAGCAGCGGCACGATGGCGATGGCGGTCAACTTCGGCTACCGGCGCGACGCCAAGCGGGCGGCGTTGTTGATGCTGGCCACAGCCTTGCTGGGCGCAGCCTTTGTCTCGATGCAGGCGTTCGAATGGACCAAGCTGATCGTGCATGAAGGCATCCGCCCATGGGGCAACCCGCTAGGTGCGGCACAGTTTGGCGCGTGCTTCTTCATGATTACCGGGTTCCACGGCTTTCACGTGACCTGCGGCGTGATCTACCTGCTGGTGATCGCGCGCAAGATCCTGCAGCCAGGCTTTGCTGAGCAAGGCAACTTCCAGATTGTTGAGATCGCCGGCCTGTACTGGCACTTCGTCGATCTCGTCTGGGTATTCATCTTTGCGCTGTTCTACTTGTGGTGAGGCAGACCATGGACCACACCGACGCCGCTCACGGCCATGAGGCTTCCGCTGCCGCACATGGCCAGCAGCACCCCATCGGCATCTACTTGAAAATCTGGGGGCTGCTATTCGTGCTGAGCACCCTGTCGTACCTGGTGGACTACTTTCGCGTGGAAGGCCTGACGCGCTGGACACTGATCATCGTGCTGATGGTTGCCAAGGCGGGCCTGATCGTATCGGTGTTCATGCACATGGTGTGGGAGCGGCTGGCATTGGTCTACGCCATCCTGATGCCGCCCCTGGCCCTGCTGGTGTTGATGGTGCTGATGGCCGCAGAGGCACACCACACCTTTGGCATGCGCGCCCTCTTCTTCCACTGACCTGCCAAAGCGCAACAACAACGTAAGGATTGGTTGAGCGCCGCACAACCGGACGACATTCCAAGCACCATCCTTTGATCGAGGCACCACAAAGCCATGGGCCTCGGCACGCATGCCAAACATGGCGCGCGGACAACAAAGGAGACATGCATGGAAAAAACGTTGGCGCCAGCCGACTTGCGCCCCCTAGCGCAACCTAATGACGACGCACTCTTTACCAAGGTCAACTGGCACCTGTTGCCATTGCTCATCACGTGCTACGTCATTGCCTACCTGGACCGGATCAACATCGGCTTTGCGCAGTTGCAGATGAAGCATGCGCTGCCGTTTAGCGATGCGGTGTACGCGGCGGGGGCGGGCATTTTCTTTGTCGGCTACTTCCTGTTTGAAGTGCCGAGCAACCTGATCCTGGAGCGGATCGGCGCGCGCAAGACGCTGCTGCGCATCATGGTGTGCTGGGGCCTGTGCGCGGCCGCCATGATCTTCGTGCAGACGCCCATGCAGTTCTATGCGCTGCGCTTTGCGTTGGGTGCATTCGAGGCGGGGTTCTTTCCGGGCGTCATTCTGTACCTGACTTACTGGTACCCCAGCAGCCGGCGCGCCAAGGCCATCTCAACCTTCATGGTCGCCCTGCCGATTGCCGGCATCATCGCCGGGCCGGCTTCAGGCTGGCTCATGAAGTTCATGGACGGCGTACTCGACTTGCATGGCTGGCAGTGGCTGTTTGTGGTGCACGGCCTGCCGGCGCCGTTGCTTGGCATCGTGGCCTATTTCACGCTGAAAGACCGCCCCGAAGACGCCGCCTGGCTCACGCAAGGGGAGAAGCACACGCTGCGCCGCCTGCTGAGCCAGGACACCACCCGGGCCGGGCACGGTGCGCTGGGTAGCCTGCTGCGTGATCCGAAGGTCTATCTGTTGTCGCTCACGTACTTCCTGTTTCTGGGCGCGAGCTATGCGGTGGTGTTCTGGACACCGACGCTCATCAAGAGCTGGGGCGTGGCAGACGTGTTCGTGGTCGGATTGCTGGCCGGCATTCCCGCCGTGGTGGGCGCGGCCAGCATGGTGCTGGTGGGCCGGAGTTCCGATCGTCACCAAGAACGCCGCCGGCACTTTGCCTGCATGGCGCTACTCGCCGCATTGGGCCTGTTCCTGACGATCTTCGCCAAAGGACACTTGGTGTGGTCCATCGTGGCGCTGGCGGTAGTCGCGGTGGGTAAATCGTCCACCACGCCGCTCTTCTTTGCTGCCGTAAGCGAGTACGTGCCGCGCAAGACCGCCGCAGGCGGCATCGCCCTCATTAGCAGCCTGGGGAATCTCGGGCCATCCGTCATGCCGTCGATCACGACCTGGATTACCGGTGCGACCGGCTCCCCCGTGCCCGGGCTTGCATTCGTGATGGCCCTCTACCTGTGTGCCGCTGCGTTGCTGATGCGCGTGCTGCGGCACAAGCCGGCTTACGCCTGAACGGTAATGGCGTCCAGCGCCTGGGTGAAGTCGGCCAGCAGGTCGGCTTCATCTTCAATGCCGACCGACACACGCACCAGCGAATCGGCAATGCCCATCGACGCACGGCGCTCGGCGCCCATTTCCCAATAGATGGTCGGCGCCACCGGAATCACCAGCGTGCGCGTGTCGCCCAGGTGGGTGGCACGCACGGCAAAGCGCAGGTGGTTGAGCATCTCCACATAGTCCGCGCCTTCCACCAGCTCGAAGCTCAGCAGGCCGCCGTAGTGGCGGAACAGCTCGGTGGCACGGGCATGCTCGGGGTGCTCCGGCAGGCCGGGGTAGTAGACGCGTGCCACCTTCGGATGCGCGGCCAGCGTGCGAGCCAGTGCCAGCGCGTTGCTGCAGGTGCGGTCCACGCGCAGGGCCATGGTTTCAGCGCCCACAGCAATGCGGTGTGCGGCATCGGCAATGAGCGTCGCGCCCTGATCGCGCAGACCCTTCTTGCGGATCTGCTGGATGCCCTGCATTTCCGGCTTGGCTTTGCGATAGGCCGGGAAGATGTTCGGATACGTGGTCCAATCAAACAGACCGGTGTCGACCACCGCGCCGCCCAGCGCGTTGCCGTGCCCGCCGATGTACTTGGACAGCGAATGCACCACGAGGCTGGCCTGTGCATCACGCCCACGGAACAGCCACGGCGAAGTCATCGTGCTGTCGATCACGTACAGCAGGCCGCGCGCCTTGCAGATGTCGCCGATGCCCTTGAGGTCGGCCACCTGTGTGCGCGGGTTGGCGATGGTTTCCACGAAGACGAGGCGCGTGTTCGGCTGCACGGCGTCGGCCACGGCCTGTGCCGAGGTGGCATCGACAAACGTCACCTCCACACCCATGTGGCGCAGCGTCTCGAACACGCTGTTGGTATTGCCGAACAGGAAGGCGCTGGAGACCACGTGGTCGCCCGCGCGCAGCAGGGTCGAGAACACCGCCACGATGCCGGCCATGCCGGTGGCGAAGCACGCGGTGGCCAGGCCACCCTCCATCATGGTGATCTTGGCTTCCAGCGCCGCCGTGGTCGGGTTGCCCTGGCGCGCGTACGTGTAGCCGGGCTTGCCCTGGAACACGTCGATCAGCTCGCGCGTATCCGTATAGCCATAGGTGGTGGACGTATGGAGCGGCTTGTGGACAGCGTAGTGCTCGGAGCCGGCTTCGCGGTCGGCGTGCAGGAGGGCGGTGGTGAGTCCGGTCATGGCGGGGGCAGCAAGGGAAAGGCGGGAAAGTCGATCATTATCGCGCGAATCTTGCTACGCCTGCGGCGTCGCAACGCGTAATGCAGGTCATCACGCCAAGGCTTCGCAAATCAGACGCCGGGCAATTTACAGACAGAAACCGATCACTACCATTTACGCACCCGCCTTCGTGGTGCCGGCAGCTGACGTCGCAGTCTCGACATCGTCTGTTCCGCGATCAGCCATCAGGCTGGCTCGCCATCCCCCTCTTGCATATCAGTAGTTTATAAACCACAATTCTGTGATCGAGCTCAAGCAAACCGAGACGTTCCGAAAGTGGCGCACAAAGCTCAAGGACGAGCGCGCTCGCGCTGCCATCGCCTTGCGGTTGGCCCGTTTGGGTTATGGCCACGTTGGCGATGCCGAACCGGTCGGACAAGGCATTAGTGAGCTGCGCATCCACTACGGGCCTGGATATCGCATTTATTTCCATCAGCGAGGCAGCACGATCGTTATCCTGCTTTGCGGTGGTGATAAAAGCACGCAGGCCAAGGACATCAACACGGCCAAGCGCCTCGCTGCGCAATGGAGCGAATGACATGACCGACAAGTTGACGACCTATGATCCGGCTGAGGATCTGACCTCTGACGAAGCCATCGCCACGTTCATGGCCGGCGCATTCGAAACCAACGATGCTGGCTTCATCTCGCATGCGCTGGGAATCGTCGCCCGCGCCAAAGGCATGGCACAGATCGCCAATGACACCGGTCTTTCCCGCGAACAGCTCTATCGCTCATTCAGTGAGCAGGGCAACCCCACATTGAAGACCTTGCTGGCTGTCATGCAAGCGCTCGGTATTGAATTGACGACCAAGGTCCACGTTGCCCACTGAGCAGCGGTAAGAGACAGGCGATCCAACCCGCGCGTCCGCTTATTGGGGATTGACCGGTCGGTCAAATGGAAGCCCTAGGCAGAACAGCCGCACCACGCAACGCTCTTCAGTTGCCTCGGCAGCCGCCGTTATGCACTGTAATAATGTCTGATCATCAAAACATTCTGATCGAACACTCCCGGCGCTAGAATTGTTGGTCGCCGCCCGCTCGGGTGGCTCTCGCCCCCGTCAACGCTTCGCGGTTCTGAAACGCTTCCATGTGGATTGTCCAACTCGCGCTGCGAAGGCCGCTGACGTTCATCGTCCTTGCGCTGCTGATCCTGCTGGCAACGCCGTTTACGCTCATGCGTACGCCAACGGACATCTTTCCGGAAATCGATATTCCGGTTGCCAGCATCATCTGGAACTACAACGGCCTGCCCGCCAAGGAGATGGCCGATCGCATCGTCTCCGTCACGGAGCGCAGCCTCACCACCACCGTCAACGACATCGAGCACATCGAGTCGCAGTCGCTGGGCGGCATCTCCATCATCAAGGTCTTCTTCCAGCCCAACGCCAACATCCAGACGGCGCTGGCGCAGATCGTGGCGAGCACGCAGGCGCAGGTGCGGCAGTTGCCGCCAGGTACCACGCCGCCGCTGGTCATCAAGTACTCGGCTTCCAGCATTCCGATTCTGCAATTGGGGCTGTCGTCCAACACGCTGTCTGAGCAGGAACTCAATGACACGGCGCTGAACTTCCTGCGCCCGCGCCTGATTACCGTGCCGGGCATCGCCGTGCCATTTCCGTACGGCGGCAAGAGCCGGCAGATCACGGTGGATCTGGATACGCAGAAGCTGCTGGCGCAGGGTCTGACGCCGGTGGACATCGTCAACGCGGTGGGCGCGCAGAACCTGATCCTGCCGGCCGGCACGCAGAAGATCGATGCCACCGAATACGGCGTCACGCTCAACGGCACGCCGGGCAGCATCGCCGCGCTCAATGCCATTCCGGTCAAGACCAGCAACGGCGCCACGCTTTACCTCGGCGACGTGGCCAACGTGCGCGACGGCTTCTCGCCGCAAACCAACGTGGTACGCCAGGACGGTCAGCGCGGCGTGCTGCTGTCGGTTCTCAAAAACGGCGGTGCGTCCACGCTCGATATCGTCAACAACATCTACAAGCTGCTGCCTGCGGCGGAGGCGGCCCTGCCGCAAGACCTCAAGATCACGCCGCTGTTCGACCAGTCGCTGTTTGTGAAGGCCGCCATTGAGGGCGTGATTCGCGAGGCGCTGATCGCCGCGTGCCTGACGGCGGCCATGATCCTGCTGTTCCTGGGCAACTGGCGCAGCACCGTCATCATCGCGATATCGATTCCCTTGTCGATCCTGACATCGATCATCGTGCTGCACCTGATTGGCGAGACCATCAACCTGATGACGCTGGGCGGCCTGGCGCTGGCGGTGGGGATTCTGGTGGACGACGCCACCGTCACCATCGAGAACATCGAGCGTCATCTGCACGAGGGCAAGGACCCGATCACCGCCATTCTGGACGGCGCGGCCGAGATTGCCGTGCCGGCGTTCGTTTCGACGATCTGTATCTGTATCGTGTTCGTGCCGATGTTCTTCCTCACCGGCGTGGCGCGCTACCTGTTCGTGCCGATGGCCGAGGCGGTGATCTTCGCGATGCTGGCGTCTTACGTGCTGTCACGCACGCTGGTGCCGACGCTGGTGATGATGATGATGGCCGGCCACACGCAAAACACGCAGAAACCCGACGCCAAGCCGAGCACCTTCAGTCGCATCTACAAGGGGTTCAACGCGCAGTTCGAGCACATGCGCGGCAACTACGCGGCCATCCTCAGTGGGCTGCTGGAGCGCCGCCGCGCGTTCGCGCTGTCGTTCCTGGGCTTTTGCGTGGCGTCGTGCGCGCTGTATCTGGTGCTGGGGCGCGACTTCTTCCCCGATGTGGATGCAGGGCAGATCCGCTTGCACATGCGTGCACCGTCCGGCCTGCGCATTGAAGAAACCGCGCGCCTGGCGGATGAAGTGGAAGCCACCATCCGCGAGATCATTCCCAAGAACGAGCTGACCACCATCCTCGACAACCTGGGCGTGCCGAACTCGGGCATCAACCTGTCGTACAGCAACGCCGGCACAATCGGCACGCTGGATGGCGAAATCCTCATCGCCCTGCGCGAAGGCGAGCGCAAGCCCAGTGCCGTGTATATCAGCCGCCTGCGCGAAGAGCTGCCCAAGCGCTTCCCGGGCGTGGAGTTTGCCTTCCAGCCGGCGGACATCGTCAGCCAGATCCTGAACTTCGGTTTGCCCTCGGCGATTGACGTGCAGTTCTCGGGCGCCGATGTGGCCACCAACCAGCAGTTGGCCGGCATTCTGGCCAACCGCATCAAGCAGATTCCGGGCGCAGTGGATACGCACGTGCACCAGCGTTTTGACCAGCCCACGCTGGCCCTGAACATGGACCGCACCCGCATCCAGCAGGTTGGCCTGGAAGGACGCGACGTGGCGCAAAACCTGCTGGTGTCGCTCAGCTCCAGCTTCCAGACGTCGCCCACGTTCTGGCTGAACCCGATCAACGGTGTGGTCTACCAGGTAGCGGTGCAGAGCCCGCAGTACCGCGTGGATTCACTCGACGCGTTGCTGCGCACGCCGGTGGCCGGTGCGCGTGGCGGTGCTGCGCAGCCGGGTGGCCCGCAACTGCTGGGCAACCTCGTACAGGTGAGCCCATCGGTGCAGCCGCAAGTGGTTTCGCACTACGACATCACGCCAGTGGTGGACGTGTACGCCTCCGTGCAGGGGCGCGACCTGGGAGCCGTCGCCAAGGAAGTCCAGAAAGCCGTGGACGACATCCGCCCCAAGCTGCCGCGCGGCGCGCAGGTGACCATTCGCGGCCAGGTGCGGACGATGGAATCGTCGTTCGTCGGCTTGGGCGTGGGCCTGGTGATGGCCATCGTGCTGGTCTACCTGCTGATCGTGGTGAACTTCCAGTCGTGGATCGATCCGCTCATCATCGTGACCGCCCTGCCGGCGGCGCTGGCGGGCATTGCGTGGATGCTGTTCGTGACAGGTACGACGCTGTCGGTGCCGTCGCTCACGGGCGCGATCATGACGATGGGGGTGGCAACGGCCAACTCGATTCTGCTGATCTCGTTTGCGCGCGAGCGCTTGGCCGAAGGCATCGCACCCGTGCAGGCCGCGCTGGAAGCCGGCGCCACCCGCCTGCGCCCGGTGCTGATGACGGCGTTGGCAATGATGATCGGCATGGTGCCGATGGCGTTGGGCCTGGGCGAAGGCGCGGAGCAGAACGCGCCGCTGGGCCGCGCAGTGATCGGCGGTCTGCTGTTTGCGACCGTATCGACACTCTTCTTTGTTCCGGTGGTGTTTGCCAGCGTGCACAACAGATTGCAGCGGCGCGCCGCACGGCGTAGTCACGATTTGCGGGGAAGCGAAGGACATGTCTGAACAATCATCCGGCACGCATTCTGGGCCGCATTCGGGTCATCTGGCGGACGGCCCGCCGCATCACGTCGTCACCGTTGACCCGATCGAGCACGTAGACCGCGGCCGCGCCATGCGACGCGCACGCTGGGTCGTGATTGTTGTGGGCGTGCTGCTGGCACTGGGCGCTGCGCGCACGCTGGTCAGCCGCTACTACAACGCCCACGCGCTGGAGCGGCAGGTGAGCG
>RepKanNP_Acetate_BrdU_F21BDRAFT_1000510_pt1 | contig 13579 bp, 9 predicted proteins | sample RepKananBrdUF21B_FD_10624 | JGI IMG/M metagenome (IMG submission 10624)
CCACGTCGTTGTTCCCGCGCCCGCCCGTGGACGGCTGCGCTGCCCACCCCGCAGGGGCGTGGACAGCGCCGGCTCTTCGGCCGGCGTCCCGCATCCGCCCACCGGCTCCCCGCGGCCGTCGCCTATGGCCTGACGCGCCGCGAGGCGGCTTGCCCCAGCTGAGAGAGAAAGCCACCCCCAACCCTTCTTCCTGCAAGCAACCAGCGGCAGTTCAACGAATCGGCATCCGCGCGCGCCGTCGCGCCCGAATCGAGCCGCACGGGGACCCGGTGTAGCCGGGGAGAGCGGCGACCCGACGCGGAGCGGAGGGGCGATTCGGCTGTGCATGCGGTCAGCCGCGATCACTGCAGGCCCCGCCTTGAACCAGCACGTTGTCGGGGTTGTCCGGGTCCCACACCCGCTGCACTGAGCCATCTGAGTAGGCGTAGATGGTCCACCCAGGGCAGCCATAGCCAACCGAAACCAAAGAGGGCGCTGTGGGCAACACTGCGGCAGGCGGTGGCGGTTGGCATCCGGGCGCGCTCCAAACTACACCCATCCAGACGGGCGGGTTCGCCTGCGTGTAGCCAGCTGGGCAAACAGGCGGAGAAATCGCCCAGTGTTGAATCGGAGATACGCAAGTCGAGTCTTGATATCCAGGAGAGCAGAGTGCCGGTGCAGCTAGGGCACTTCGCCCGACGATGAGCATTAGGACCAGTAGCTGATTCTTCAGGGTTCGCGTCATCATTTTTTTCCTCCTACTGTTTGAGTTAGGGGTAGCTCGACACAGTGGTGGAGTTGCCTGTGCTGATCGACTCGAATGACGTCCAGACGAGGCCGCCGGCTCATTTGGGCACCCCTTGTCCACAGCTTTGCGGGGCTTGCTACCAGTTTGAGGTACTGGAAAGACGTAACGTACTGGTATAGGGCAGTGGTGATTTGCCGCCATTGCCGGTGGTAATTTGCCGTTCGCGAAAGTGGTGATTTGCCGTGACCGCCGGTGGTGATTTGCCGTGGATAACTCGTACAGCCCACAGGCTTTTCCACAGAGGATCTTTGCATCAGTGTGTTCACGAAACGCAGCCGTCGAGTTGGTGTCATGGGCACTTGTCCCTCGGTGAAACGGGAGGAGGGGCGTGTTTAAGTCTCAGCCCTCCATTGACTTGTTCGATGGCTTTGCGTGCCTTCGGGTACACCGCCAGAACGGTGTTTAGGGCTCGCTTCATTTCCTTCCGGAAGTTGCTGGTATCCGCGTACTCCTGCCCGAACTGCCCCTGCAGTGCCCGCCAGGAAATCGTCTCTGGTTGGTTGATGCGCCAGAGTCGGTGTGTGAGCCAGGCATAGACGTCGAGGTCCAGCGCAGCGCCCCCGATCGCACGTAACGCCCGGCGATCGAGTGGCACTCCCGAGTTCTCCAAGGATTCGAAGTAGCTCTTGGAAAGGACGAGCACGCCTGGCCAGCGATGCCTGGGGGCCTCGGGACTGCTGGACCAAGCATCAAACTGCTCGATTGGCTGACCATTGAACGTTCGACCGCGGTAGCCAATCTGCAATCTGCACGCCGCTAACGCATGGATGCCGCGTCGGAGGGCTAGGTACCGATTTCCGCCGTCATTGTGTTGTCCAATGAGGCGAAGTAGGTCAGTAGAGTTGCTTCCTACGGGAATTTCCCTCGTTTTGTGCCTGAGGGCGTAGGTGTTCAGATATGCGATTGCCAGGCGAGGTACAGCTCCAAACGGTACGGGCTGTTTGACGGGGCCATTTCCCTCATCAAGGTAACCAGCACTGACACTAATCCAAGCGTCTTTGAATTCGCGGACGAACTCCTCCTTGCTGACTTGCTTCCGAGGCAAGCCCACCTGGCAGAGGATTGAATGCGTGAAAGCGATATCGTCGCCCGCTGGTGGGTGGGCGTCGATTTCGGCGGCAGCCTTGACGAGCCGTTCCTCCGAAGGGCGCGGACGGAAGTGTTGCTCAGGGCCAGTCAAGTTGACAGGTGCCGGGGTAAGAGAGCTCACTTACCCCCTCCTGCTGCTATCAGGCGGCGCTCGAGCTGTTGTCGCTTGGTTGGCCGTCCCCCTTTTTTGGCTTGAGGAGTTGCGAGTGCTGCGCCCTGAGTTGGCTTCGGGCTGGGCCGTCGAGCTTCATTGGTGGTGACGGCAGGCTGAACGTGGCGTTCGATCCATTTCACTACGTCCTCTTTGCGCCACAGCAGCCTACGTTGACCTGGCAGCCGGAGGATCGGCGGCAAACGATCAAAGCGCCCTGCGGCAATATCCGAGTAGACAGTAGAGGCTTTTCGGTGGAGTAACGGACACAGCTGACTAAGCGTCAGCAGTTCGACTTGATACAGGGAAGACATGGGCGGACTCCGGCGGCCCGCACGTCAAAACGTGCAAGCTACCGAACGTGCGCACCAGCCGAAGACCTAGACGCCGGAGTAGCGTTGTGTCCGTGGCGGGCCGGATGGCCCTCTGTGGGTCCCTCGCCATGCATGCGGGCTCTGTTTCGCTTCGCACCGACTCCGTTCGTACTAGTCGGCTTGCATGTCGTTAATTCGAGCGGACGGTGCTTGTCCGAACGAACCCCAAATCTCCCGATTTGGGTAAAGGCTCATGGGTACTGGATGTTTGGATTCTGTATGGTCTAGCCATGCCAGTCAAGCTGGCGCGACTCTCGACGTCCCGGTGCATGGGACAAATTTGGGACAGTCGGAGACCAAAAACGACCAAAATTGATCTCAATAGACCAAAGAAAAAACCAGCCTAAATGGCTGGTTTTTAAGGAATTCCTGGTGCCGCTGACCGGAATCGAACTGGTGACCTTCGCATTACGAATGCGCTGCTCTACCGACTGAGCTACAGCGGCGTCGGAAACAGCGATTCTAACAGAACTTTTTGTCGCTCTGCAAGAGCCGCTGAAACACTGCCCTTACACGGCGTGGTTACGCCGTTTTTTCGGCTTCCAGGTGGTACTGCGTGACGCGATCCACCTCGTTCTTCGAACCCAAGACCACGGCCACACGCTGGTGCAGCTTTTCCGGCTGGATGTCGAGAATGCGCTGCTGGCCGTTGGTGGCCGCGCCGCCGGCCTGTTCCACCAGGAAGGCCATCGGGTTGGCTTCGTACATCAGGCGCAGCTTGCCGGCCTTGCCTGGCTCGCGCTTGTCCCACGGGTACATGAAGATGCCGCCGCGCGTGAGGATACGATGCACGTCGGCCACCATCGAGGCGATCCAGCGCATGTTGAAATCCTTGCCGCGCGGGCCTTCGGTGCCGGCCAGGCATTCGTCGATGTAGCGGCGCACGGGCGGGGCCCAGTGGCGCATGTTCGACATGTTGATGGCGAATTCCTTCGTGTCCTCCGGGATCTTCACGTCGCGGCTGGTCAGGATGAAGCTGCCGACTTCGCGATCGAGCGTGAACATGTGCACGCCGTTGCCGACGGTCAGCACCAGTGTCGTCTGCGGGCCGTACACGGCGTAGCCGGCAGCGACCTGCTTGGCGCCGGGCTGCATGAAATCGGCTTCGGTGACGGTTTCGCCCGGCTTGGGCATGTGCAGCACCGAGAAGATCGTGCCGATCGACACGTTCACGTCAATGTTGGACGAGCCGTCGAGCGGATCGAACAGCAGCAGGTATTCGCCCTTCGGATAGCGGTGCGGAATCTCGTAGAACGATTCCATCTCTTCCGAGGCCATGGCGGCCAGGTTGCCGCCGTATTCGTTGGCTTCGAGCAGGACTTCGTTGGCGATCACGTCCAGCTTCTGCTGGGTTTCGCCTTGCACGTTGCCGGTGCCGGCCGAGCCGAGTACGCCGGCCAAGGCGCCCTTGTTGACGCTGTGCGAGATCGCCTTGCAGGCACGCGCCACGACTTCGAGCAGTAGGCGCAGCTCGGCTGGGATGGTGTTGTGCTCGCGCTGCTCTTCGATCAGGTAGCGGGTGAGGTTGATGCGCTTCATGGATTCTCCTGAGACGGGCGCGATTTTACCTGACGCAATGTTCACGCCAGCGCCTTGCTGACGATCTCGCGCACGTCGCGCGACAGGCTCGGGTGGGCCGCCACGCGCTTGAGCGCGTCCTGCATGGCGTCGCGCAGCGCGGGCACGTACTTGCGCCAGCGGTCCATTACACGCGCCAGCCGGGCGGACACCTGCGGGTTGATGGCGTCGAGCGCCAGCACCTGCTCGGCCCAATACGCATAGCCGGAGCCATCAGCAGCGTGGAACTGCGCGGGGTTGCCGGAGCAGAAGCTGAAGATGAGCGAGCGGGCGCGGTTCGGGTTGCGCAGCGTGAAGGCGGGATGCGTCATCAGTGCGCGCACGGTTTCCAACGTTGGCTTGCCCGTGGCGCCCCGTTGCATGGCCTGCAATGAGAACCACTTGTCGATGACGAGCGCGTCGTCGGCAAAGCGCGTGTAGAAGTCGGTCAATGCGGCTTCGCGGCCGGGGGCGTAGCTATTGACCAGGGCGGTGAGGGCACCCATGCGGTCGGTCATGTTGGTGGCGTGGGCGTACTGTTGTTCTGCCAGCGCCAATGCCTCGGGCGTTTCGGTATTTGCCAGATAGCCCAACGCGATGTTCTTGAGCGCACGCTTGCCGGCCGATACAGCATCGGGCGAGTAGGGGCCGTCGGTTTCGTTGTCTTGGTAGGCGCGCAGTAGTTCGGCATAGAGCTTTTCAGCCAGCGTACAGAGCAGCGTGCGGCGCGCGGTGTGAATGGCAGCCGGATCGGCCACATCCATGCGCTCGGCCAGGTAGCTCTCGGCGGGCAGAATCAGCATCTGCTCGCGGAAGGCAGGGTCGAGCGAGGCGTCGGCCACCACGGCGCGCAGTGCTTCGACAAGCGCTGGGTCGACCACAGGCGCGCGACCGTGCTGGATGTCCGCCACCATGCGCAGCAGCGTATCGGTGGCCAGGCGCTGGCCGGCTTCCCAGCGGTTAAACGGGTCGGAATCGTGCGCGAGCTGGAAGGTGAGTTGCTCAGTCGTATAGCCGTATTCGAGGACGACCGGCGCCGAGAAATTGCGCAGCAGCGAGGGCAGCGGCGCTTCGGCCACGTCTTCGAAGACGAAGGTCTGCTTGGCCTCGGTGAAATCGAGCACGCGCGTGGTGACGGGCGAGGGCGATGCAGCTTCGCCGCGCAAGCGCAACGGTAGATCGCGGCCTTGTGCGTCGATCAGGCCCACGGCAAACGGAATGTGGAACGGCTGCTTCTGGATGCCGCTGTTCACTTCGATACCGACCGGCTCGCAGCGCTGGCGCAGCGTAAGCGTGTAGGTGCGCGTGGCCGCGTCGTGATGGCCTTCGACTGCCACGACTGGTGTACCGGCTTGGCTGTACCAGTGGCCGAATTGCGTGAGATCGCGGCCGTTGGCATCGGCCATGGCGGCACGGAAATCGTCGCAGGTGACCGCTTGACCATCGTGGCGCTGGAAGTACAGGTCCATGCCCTTTCGGAAGCCATCGCGGCCAAGCAGGGTCTGGTACATGCGCACGACTTCTGCGCCTTTCTCGTACACCGTGACGGTGTAGAAGTTGTTGATCTCTTCGTAGCTGTCAGGGCGCACCGGGTGGGCCATCGGGCCTGCATCTTCCGGGAATTGCGCCTGACGCAGCAGGCGGACGTCTTCAATGCGCTTGACGGCGCGGGCGCTCGCTGCGGCCGCTTCATCGCCAGCTTGCGCTGCCATGTCTGCGGAGAACTCCTGATCGCGGAATACCGTCAGGCCTTCCTTCAGGCTCAGTTGGAACCAATCGCGGCAGGTGACGCGGTTGCCCGTCCAGTTGTGAAAGTACTCGTGGCCGACCACCGATTCGATGTTGGCGAAGTCCACATCGGTAGCAGTCTCCGCATTGGCCAGCACGTACTTCGTGTTGAAGATGTTCAGGCCCTTGTTCTCCATCGCGCCCATGTTGAAGTCGCCCACGGCAACGATCATGAAGCGGTCCAGATCGAGCTCCAGCCCGAAGCGGCGTTCGTCCCAGTGGATCGAGTGGATCAGCGAATCCATCGCGTGGCGCGTCTTGCCGATGTCTTGCGATTCCACCCACACCTGCAGCAGTTTTTCCTTGCCCGAGGCGGACTGGATGCGCTCCTCAATACATTCCAGTTTGCCCGCCACCAGCGCGAAAAGGTACGACGGCTTCTTGAACGGGTCGTGCCACACGGCTTCGTGGCGGCCGTCCGGCAGGTCACGCTCAGAGACCAGGTTGCCGTTGGACAGCAGCACGGGGTAGTCCGCCTTCGAGGCGCGCAGCGTGACGGTGTAGACCGTCATCACGTCGGGCCGATCAAGGAAGTAGGTGATCTTGCGGAAGCCCTCGGCCTCGCACTGCGTGAAGAAGTTACCGTTGGAAACGTACAGCCCCATCAGCGACGAGTTGGCTGCCGGGTTGCAGTAGGTCGTCAGTTCCAGCGTGAAGCTGGCGCCGACATCTGCCGGCACGGCGTCGATGGTCAGTGTGTCGCCGTTGGCCTGCAGGCCGGAGAGGGCCTGGCCATCAATGGTTGCGCCCGCCAGTTCAAGCCCTTCGCCAACCAGCACGAGCGGCTTGGCCGCTGCCGTGCGCGTCATGCGCATACGGTTGACGACGCGGGTGCGCTCGGGCACGAGGTCGATCTCCAGCGTCACTTGATCAATGCGGAACGCGGGGGCGGCGTAATCCTTGCGGTAAATCGTCACGGCGGTATCGGTGCGCAACATCGGTAACATCCTCGTAGCGGAACGCAAAAGACCATTGTACTCAGGCCCATCTGGGGAAGTCCCTGGGGGAATCTTCGGCGCGCAGGGTGACTCTGAGTAAAAGGCCGGGCGCAACGCGTTGCGGGCGCGCCGGAACCTGTCTGATTGAGAGTAGGGGGATTTTCTATGTGGAATTGGATCAAGAGGATCAAACCATCCGGTATCTGGCCGATGGCCGGGGCGCTGATGGCGGCCAGCCTGCTGGCGGGTTGTGCCAGCACCGTCACCAGCCAGGTCACGGCGTTCAAGCAGCCCGGCTGGGAAGACGCGCCGCCGCGCACCTATGCGTTTGAGCATACTGCAGCGCAGCAAAATGACCTGGAGCGCCAGACCTACGAGGCCTGGACGTCCGACCAACTCGCCGCTCGCGGTTTTGCCAGCGCGCCGCGTGCCAGCGCACGCTATCTCGTCCGCCTGGATTACTCGACGGCCACACGCCTTGTGCAGGTGCGCCAGCCGGTCTACCCCGATCCGTACTGGGGCCCTGGCCCATGGGGGCCGTGGCGTGGTCCGTGGGGGCCCTGGGGCCCGTGGGGTCCGCAATATGTCGACACCAACGTGCAGGTGCCGTTCTATGCCTATCACGTTGACATTGAAGACGCGGCATCGGGCAAGCGGGTCTATCAGGTGACCGCGCAGACTCAGGGGGGTGACGGTTCGTTGACTGCGGTGATGCCGTATCTGATTCGCAGCGCCTTCGCCAATTTCCCGGCGCCGAATGCGCAGCCCATCCTCGTGGAACTGCCCGTTGATCCATCGGTGAAACCAGCGGCTAAGTAGTGTGCCTGAGTGGGTTTTGGCAGGCGGTCTACGTTAGAATGCATGACCTAATTTGCGGGCCGCCAGCCGTACCCTCGCTTGAGCGTTGTCACTCCATCCCATCTCGCGCCGACCGCCACCCCTGGCCGGCGCAGCCTGCGCGCCGTCGCCACCCTTCTGACGGTGCACCGCAGCGCCTGCGGCCTTGCTCCCGGTTTCTCTCTGTTCTCACTGTTTTTTGCCACTTCGTCTCAGGGAGTTTCTGCCTGAGCGCATGTGCGTCTCATCTGCGGAACTCCTCATCAGGCTCCATCAGGATTCATCGACATGAACGACAAGCTTCACGACGCCTCGCCCGATTCCCAAGACCAGGGCGCCGAGGCCGAACTGCGCCGCGCCGCGTTTGAATACCACCGTGCCCCGACGCGCGGCAAGATCGAAGTGCGCCCGACCAAGGCGCTGATCAACCAGCGGGATCTGTCGCTGGCGTACTCGCCGGGCGTGGCGTATCCGTGTCTGGCGATCGAGCAGGATCCGGCGCTGGCGGCTGAGTACACCTCGCGCGGCAACCTTGTCGGCGTGATCACCAACGGCACCGCTGTGCTGGGCCTGGGCGATATCGGCCCGCTGGCCAGCAAGCCGGTGATGGAAGGCAAGGGCTGCCTGTTCAAGAAGTTTGCGGGCATCGACGTGTTCGATATCGAACTGGCCGAGCGCGATCCGGACAAGCTGGTCGACATCATCGCGGCGCTGGAGCCGACGCTGGGCGGTATCAACCTGGAAGACATCAAGGCGCCGGAGTGCTTCTACATCGAGCAGAAGCTGCGTGACCGGCTGAACATCCCCGTCTTCCACGACGATCAGCATGGCACGGCGATCATCTCGTCGGCGGCGCTGCTCAATGGCCTGAAGGTCGTTGGCAAGGAGATCGGCAGCGTGAAGGTGGCCGTGTCGGGCGCAGGTGCTGCAGCCATTGCCTGCCTGGACGTGATGGTGGGCCTGGGCGTCAAGCGCGAGAACATCTACGTGGTCGACTCGAAGGGCGTGATCTACGCTGGCCGCGACGCCAAGATGGAGGCGAACAAGGCGCGTTACGCGCAGGACACGTCAGCCCGTACGCTGGCTGACATCATGCGCGATGCCGATGTCTTCCTCGGCTGCTCGGCTGCTGGCGTGGTGACGGCCGACATGGTCAAGACCATGGCACCGAAGCCGATCATCCTGGCGCTGGCCAACCCCGAGCCGGAAATCCGCCCGGAAGTGGCCAAGGCCGCCCGCCCGGACTGCATCGTCGCCACGGGCCGTTCGGATTACCCGAACCAGGTCAACAACGTGCTGTGCTTCCCGTACATCTTCCGTGGCGCGCTCGATTGCGGCGCCACCAAGATCACGGAAGCGATGAAGCTTGCGTGCGTGAAGGCCATCGCTGAGCTGGCCGAAGCCGAAACCAACGACGCCGTGGCGCAGGCCTACGCTGGCCAGGACCTGACTTTCGGCCCGGACTACATCATCCCGAAGCCGTTCGACTCGCGCCTGATCGAGAAGATCGCCCCGGCGGTTGCCAAGGCTGCGGAAGAGTCCGGCGTGGCCACGCGCCCGATCAAGGATCTGGATGCCTATCGCGCCCAGTTGAGCGACTACGTCTACCACACCGGCCTGACCATGCGCCCGGTGTTCTCGGCCGCCAAGGCCAACCCGAAGCGCGTTGTCTACACCGAAGGTGAAGAAGAGCGCGTGCTGCGCGCCGTGCAGACGGTGGTGGACGAAGGCCTGGCCAAGCCGATCCTGATCGGCCGCCCGCACGTGATCGAAATGCGCATCCAGAAGGCTGGCCTGCGCCTGAAGGCGGGCGTGCACTTCGAACTGGTGAACCCGGAAGATGATGCGCGTTACCACCAGTACCACACGACGTATCACGAGCTGATGGGTCGCAATGGCGTGACGCCGGATATGGCCAAGTCAGCGCTGCGCCGCTCGAACACGCTGATCGGCGCGCTGCTGGTACGCCTGGGCGATGCTGACGCGATGCTGTGCGGCACCGTCGGCCGCTTCGATGCACACCTGGAACATGTGCGCGACGTGATCGGCCTGGCCCCGAACGCCAAGGTGTTCGCCGCCATGAACGGCCTGATGCTGGAGAAACACACGCTGTTCATCACGGACACCTTCGTCAACGAGAACCCGAGCGCTGAAGAGCTGGCCGACATCACCAAGCTGGCGGCAGAAGAAGTGCGCCGCTTTGGCCAGGAGCCGAAGGTGGCGATGCTGTCGCACTCGATGTTCGGCTCGTCGAAGAGTGCGTCGGCGCGCAAGGTGCGTGCGGCGTATGACCTGCTGAAGGCCGAGGTGCCCGAGCTGCAGGTGGAGGGCGAGATCCAGGGTGATGCGGCGCTGTCGGAAGACATCCGCCACCACTTCCTGCCCAAGAGCGCGTTTGCCGGCAGTGCCAACCTGCTGGTGATGCCGACGCTGGATGCCGCCAACATCACGTTCAACGTGCTCAAGATGACGGGCGGGCAGGGCGTGACGGTGGGCCCGATTTTGCTGGGCGCAGCCAAGCCGGTGCACATCTTGAACCCGTCGGCTACGTCGCGCCGTATCGTCAACATGACGGCGCTGGCGGTGGCAGACGTGTCGGCGGCACGTTGATCGGCTGACTTGCCAAACCAGGGCCACGCTGCGCGCGACGGCCTTGAATGAGGAGCGGCGCCTGAAGCGATTCAGGCGCCGTTTTTCTATGGCGGGTTCGGGATCAGGAGACTCAGATCGGCAGGCAGAAAAAAACGGCGCCCGAGCCCCGGAACGCCGTTTGAAGGATCCGCCCGCGCTGTCGAGACGCGGGCGGTGACAAGGAAAGCAACCGCTTAGAACTTCGCGCGGATGCCCACGCCGAAGGTGTCGGCGGACGACAGGGTCGAGACCTTGTCGCGGAAGTACGCGGCGTACACGTCGGTACGCTTGGACAGCGAGTAGTCGTAGCCGACGGCCCAGGTGTTGCGCTTCACGTCTGCAGCACCCGAGGTCTTCGTGTATGCGTACGATGCCAGGATGCTGCCCGCGCCCAGCGGAATCGATGCACCCAGTTGGCCGCCGTTGCTCTTGGCGTCACCCGTGGCGATCGTATTCTTGATGTACTGGTACTGGCCGTACAGCTTGACCACGCCGAAGTCGTATGTAGCGCCCAGTTGTGCTGCCGACTGACGCTGGAAGCCTGCCACCAGGCTGTTCAGGTCGCCCGGTTTCGAATCGAAGCGCACTTGCTGGAAGGCTGCCGTGGCTGCGAAGTTGCCGTGGAAGTAGAGGAAGTTGCCGCCCCACTTGTTCTGGCCATTGTGGCCGGCTTGCTCGCCCGCACCGTAGATGAAGTTGCCGGTCAGGCCATTGAAGTCCGGCGTGCTGTACAGGATCGAGTTGTTCCAACCCGAATCGCCCACCAGACCCGAGATGCCGCCGGGGCCGGTGAGGCCGTTGCCCAGGTAGGTGTGGAACACCATCGGCGAGAAAGTGTACGAATCGCCGTACGGGTTGAACAGGATTGTCGAAACGAAGTACGGCGGCGTAATGCGGCCGAGCTTGATCGTGCCCCAGGCGTTGGACGACAGCCCCACGTTGGCATTACGCGCGAAGAACGTGTCGCCATCAAAGCGGCCGGCCTTGCCGGTGTCGGGGCGGAAGAAGGCTTCCAACGCGAAGATCGCCTTCAGGCCGTTGCCCAGATCTTCGTTGCCCTTCATGCCCCAGTACGACGTGGACATGCCGCCCGAGTTGACAACCGCCGCGCGGTCAGACGCGCCCAGGTTCTTGGTCATGCCGGCCCAGGCATCCACCAGGCCGTACAGCGTGACGGACGATTGCGCTTGCGCACCGGCACTCATTGCCCCCAGTGCCGATGCCACTGCCAGCGCAGCAGCGCCACGCTTGAATTTGGACTGCATTTGCTACCTCCTTTGTTGTTGAAGATCACTGTGGGTTGCGCCGCATTCTTTGATGCAGTCGCAGGCCGGCCGGTCAGGTTCCATGCCGTGCGGTGTCCTATGCCCCATGACACCGCGCCCACAGCGTTTTTTGCTGATTAACCTGAAATCAAATCATTCAAGCGGAAGCTCACGACGCGATTGATCTGCTCTAGCGCATTGCGCAGTTCGGTGTCGTGGTCGTTATTCAGCCGCTTGGTCATGGCATCGAAGATGGCCTGCCGGTCATAGCCGCGCACGGCCATGACGAACGGGAAGCCGAACTTCTCGCTGTAACGTGCGTTGAGGCTTTGCAGACGTACCAACTCTTCGGGTGTCAACTGGTTCAGGCCCGCACCACCTTGCTCGCTGGTGGAGGCCGCGGTCATCTCGCCGCGCTCGGCGGCCTTGCCAGCCAGTTCCGGGTGAGCGCGCACCAGCGTGATCTGCTGCGCTTCACCTGCGCGCTCCACCACATGGCGCATGGCGGCGCGCAGTGCGTCGGCTGAGGCAAACGGACGCTGCGATGCCACGCGTTCGGCTACCCAAGGCGAGTGCTCATAGACGCCGCCGAGCGCTTGCACAAACTGCGCATCACTCATGGCATTGAGCTGTGCGATGGAGTAGGTGGTGCGCGCAGCGTTGGCGCTGGCCTTTTGAGCGGGCTGCGGCGCGGGCGACTGGCCAATGGCGTTTGCGTTCACAACCGTGAACACGGACAACACCGCAAGCGTCGTGATGCTGCGCTTGATGGTCCATTGCATGTTGCTGTCTCCTGTGTGAGGTCTTGTGCCGCACACCACGCTGCACTCTCTGGTGCAATCGCGGACCGGCCGGTCAGGCAATCCGGCCGGGCAGCGCCCCGTGCTCGCTACGTTTGCAGCGTCGTGCTGTCAGCCTGAAATCAAATCGTTCAGACGGAAACCGGCGATGCGATGAATCTGTTCCAGCGATGTACGCAGTTCAGTGTCGTGGTCGTTCTCAACACGCTTGCTGAAGTTGTCGATGATGCCGTGGCGGTCATAGCCACGCACCGCCAGGATGAACGGGAAGCCGAACTTCTCGTTGTACTGGGCGTTGAGCGCCTGCAGGCGTGCGAACTCCTCCGGCGTGCACTGGTTCAGGCCCGCGCCGCTTTGTTCGCGTGTCGATTCCGCCGTCAGCTCACCGCGCACGGCGGCCTTGCCGGCGAGTTCCGGGTGAGCGCGCACGAGCTTGAGCTGCGGCTCAATACCGGCAGCGTCCACGGCGTGGCGCATGGCAGCGGTGAGCGCGTCGGCCGAGGCAAACGGGCGCTGCGTGGCGGCTTGTTCAGCCACCCACGGCGAGTGCTCGTAGATGCCGCCCAGGACTTGCACGAACTGCGGTGCGTCCATGCTGTTGAGTTGCGAGAGGGTATAGGTGGTCTGGCTCATGCTGTGGTGCTCAAAACGGGTTGCTTTGCATACGGGTGGTTCTGCATCCAGTGCTGCGCAATGTCGATGCGCCGGCAGATCCACACCTTGTCGTGCGATTGCACGTAATCCAGGAAGCGCTGCAGTGCGCGGAAGCGCCCCGGTCGACCCAGCAGGCGGCAGTGCATGCCGATCGACAGCATCTTCGGTGCGGCCAGCCCGTTGGGGTCGCCTTCCTCGTACAGCACGTCGAAGGCGTCCTTCAGGTACTGGTAAAAGTGGTCGGCCGTGTTGAAGCCTTGCGGGCTGGCGAAGCGCATGTCGTTGGTGTCGAGCGTGTACGGCACCACCAGGTGCGGCTTCTTTTCACCGCCCGAGACTTCGACTTCAGTCCAGAAGGGCAGGTCGTCGCCGTAGTAGTCGGCGTCATAGGCGAAGCCGCCATGCTCGACCACCAGGCGGCGCGTGTTGGGGCTGTCGCGGCCGGTGTACCAGCCCAGCGGCGCATTGCCGGTCAACTCGCGGATGATCTCCACGCCAATGCGCATGTGCTCGCGCTCGGTGGCTTCGTCGATGTTCTGGTAGTGGATCCAGCGCCAGCCGTGGCACGCGATTTCGTGGCCCAGATCAACGAAGGCTTGCGTCACGTCCGGATGGCGCTGCAGGGCCATCGACACGCCGAAGATCGTCATCGGCAGGCCGCGCTTTTCGAACTCGCGCAGGATGCGCCAGACGCCCGCGCGCGAGCCG
>RepKanNP_Acetate_BrdU_F21BDRAFT_1000522_pt1 | contig 13227 bp, 12 predicted proteins | sample RepKananBrdUF21B_FD_10624 | JGI IMG/M metagenome (IMG submission 10624)
CGCCGACGAGGCCACCGGCTCGAACGGCGCGACCGTCGATCGCGCCGCGACCGGCGAACTGTCCTCGAACGGTGGCGCTCGTCGCATCGACGGTGATCAGTCGGCCGCAGTGCGCGACGCCGTCAATGCCTCCGGCGCGAAGAACGTCATCCTCCTGATCGGGGACGGCATGGGCGACTCGGAGATCACCGCCGCACGCAACTACGCCGAAGGCGCTGCGGGCAGCTTCCCCGGCCTCGACGCCCTGCCGATCACCGGCCAGTACACGCACTACGCACTGACCAAGGACGGCAAGCCCGACTACGTCACCGACTCCGCAGCCAGCGGATCGGCATGGTCCACCGGCACCAAGACCTACAACGGCGCGATTTCCGTCGACATCAAGGGTCAGGCCCAGTCGACCGTCCTCGAGATCGCCAAGGCGAACGGCAAGGCCACCGGCAACGTCTCCACCGCCGAGGTGCAGGACGCCACCCCCGCAGTGCAGGTCGCGCACGTCAGTGGCCGCAAGTGCTACGGACCGGAGGCGACGTCCAAGTCCTGCCCGGAGAACGCCCTCGAGAACGGCGGCAAGGGATCGATCAGCGAACAACTCCTCGACACCCGTGCCGACGTCACCTTCGCCGGCGGCGCCAAGTCCTTCACCGAGACTGCGAAAGCCGGTGACTGGCAGGGCAAGACACTCAATGAGCAGGCCGCAGCCCGTGGCTACCAGCTGGTGAAGAACGCCGCCGAGATGAACGAGGTCGGCAAGGCCGACCAGGATGCACCCGTGCTCGGCTTGTTCGCCGACGGCAACATGCCCGTCCGCTGGGAAGGATCCGTCGCCACCCGCGACGGTTACCTGCAGCCCGCCGAAACCTGCGTCGACAACCCCAAGCGAACCTCCGACGTACCCAAGCTCGCGGACATGACTCAGAAGGCCATCGACCTACTGAAGGTCAACGACAACGGATTCTTCCTCCAGGTCGAAGGCGCCTCGATCGACAAGCAGGATCACGCAGCCAACGCATGCGGTCAGATCGGTGAAACCGTCGACCTCGACGAAGCTGTGCAGAAGGCACTCGAATTCGCGAAGACCGACGGAGAAACCCTGGTCATCGTCACAGCCGACCACGCTCACACCAGCCAGATCGTCACCAATGTCAGCGCCGACGACATCGCCACCATCGCCAAGGACCAGAACATCCCGGTCGAGCGCGCCCAGGAAATCGTCTACCCCGGACTGACCCGCAAGCTGACCACGAAGGACGGCTCGGAGATGACGATCAGCTACGGAACGTCCGAGGATCCGGCCGTCGAGTCCGAAGGACACACCGGAACTCAGTTGCGCGTAGCAGCTTTCGGCCCGCATGCGGCCAACGTCAGCGGTCTCACGGACCAGACGGACCTGTTCTTCACGATGACCGACGCGCTGGGACTCGACCGTTCCAAGGTCGCAGCTCACTGATCCGATAACACCTGAATCCGCCCACCCACAGTCACACCAGAGCGGCCAAGGCGCGCACCCGATCTTCGGGTGCGCGCTTCGGGCAACTGGTGCATTTGCCTTCACCGGGTACCTCGTAGATCAGGCAGCACGACGCCCGCTGCGTGAATCTGCGTCGCCCGAATGCCACCGGCGTCAATGGATTACTTACGCGCACAGCAGATTCTCTGCGATCCACGTCCACGAAACGCGGGACCGGAATGCCCGGGTTCTCACCGCGGAGAACTTCGATCAGACCGGCCGCAAATGCACTTCCGCGCTCCCGCGCATTACCGGCGGCATCGAGGCTGCGATTGGCGATGGAGTCCGTCGTGATCGCCCACAGCGCCTGCTGCCGAACGCCGGACACCTCGGCGAGTACCTCGATCACGGGATTGAGCGAGCGGAACATCGCGTGGCCCAACTCCGCCACACTCCGCGAGATCGGAATGACCGATCCGGCAGCAAAACCGCCCAGATAGCCGTTGTCACGCACGAAGATCCGCCCACCGTCCAACGATGGATCGGCCGCGAACCCGGTGACCATCCCGGTTCCGATCGGAATGCCGGTCAGCGTCGAGCTGGCCGAGTACCACCACAACGTGCCGTTCACTCGACTGTCCGCACTCCCCCATCGCTCTGCCGTATCGGCGACACGTGCTGCCAACCACTGGGGGTCGGTCATCAACACCGCGGGCACCGTATCCGGATACGCGCTCAGGTTGTCGAAGAACGGCACAGCTACTGCCATACGGGCGTAGATCCCGGCCACCGATTCCGTCATGCCAGCCCCAATATCTCCATCCGCGGACGTACTCCGCGTTCGACTCGCGCCCTGATGCCGAAAACCTCGGCCAACAACGGCTCGTCCAACACCTCGACCGTAGACCCACACGCGCGGAGTTCACCTTCGGTGAGCACGGCAAGGTTGTCGCAGTACTCGACTGCCAACCGTAGATCGTGCATCGTGACCACAACTGCGAGCCCCGCCGACGCAAGTTCGGTAAGCAGTTCCATCACGATCAACTGGTGACGAAGATCGAGATGATTGGTCGGCTCGTCCAACAACAGAACCTTGGGCTCCTGAGCCAATGCGCGAGCTATCGAGACACGTTGCCGCTCACCACCCGACAGGGTCGATACGTCTCGTCCGGCAAGCTCGACCAAACCGACCTGCTCGATGCACCGGTCCACGATGGCGGTATCGCGCTCCGTGCTTCGGTCCAACCAGCTGCGGTGCGGAGTTCGTCCGAGCGCGATCGATTCACGAACCGACAGTCCTGCCGAGACAGTGGGTTCTTGAACACTTGCCGAGACAGTTCGGGCGATGTCCTTACGCGAGAGCGTCGTCGAGTCGAGATCGGAAGAGCACACGTNCGCCACCTGTCGGCGTCAAAGCGTTGTAGCAGCAGCGCAGCGCCGTCGTCTTGCCACTGCCGTTCGGCCCGACCAAGCCCAATATTTCACCGGACTTGACTGCGAAAGTGATGCCGCGCAACACTTCGCGATTTCCGAGCCGCGCCCGGGTCTCGACGAGTTCGAGCAGGGGCGCAGTTTCGGAGTCTTTCGGGAGTGTCACTGTTCTGGTCTGTGTCACTGTTCTGGCCTGTGTCACTGTTCGAGCCTCCGATACTGCCGGTAGAGCATCCAGACGAAGATCGGTGCACCCACGAGGGCCGTGATCACTCCGACCGGAACTTCAGTGGATTGTGCCACCGAGCGCGCAGCGGTATCCGCGGCAACCATCGCGACGGCGCCCAGCAGGGCTGCAGCAGGGAGCAGTCGAATTGCTCTGGTGCCGACGATGAAGCCGGCCAGATGCGGGATCAGCAGACCGATGAAACCGATTCCACCGGCAACGCTGACTGCTGCGCCCGCCAGTACGGAGACCGCGAGCAAGGACAACACACGGAACCGTCGGACGTTCATACCGAGTGCAGCAGCCCCGTCGTCACCGGTCTGCAAAACGTCCATCCATCGCGAACTGAACAGAAGGGCTGTGCCGACGACGGCCAGTGTGATCGTCGGGAAGATCAGCGTCGACCATCGTGCATCACCGAATCCGCCGGCAATCCAGTGCATCACCGACGTCACGTGCCGATCATCGGCCAATACCAGGATGCAAAAGGTGATGAGCGCCGAGAATATCTGGGCGAGCGCGACACCCACCAAAATGATCGCGGTCGGCTGCGGATACCGGCCGCCGATCAGCAGTGCGAGAAACAACGGGATCATCGCCCCGACGAATGCTGCGACCGGAATCGTGAAAACCCCGAGGAGGCCGGCGCCGAAACCCAGCACCGACACGAGCACCACCATGAATCCCGCACCCGACGAAACTCCGAGCAGATACGGGTCGGCAAGAGGATTCCGTGTGACAGCCTGAGCAACAGCGCCCGACATCGCCAACGAAGCACCCACCACCGCGGCAGTGAGTGCACGTGGCAGGCGGGAGTCGATCACGATCGACTCCCGCGCCGCGGTCCACCACGTCTCGAAAGTCCCTGGCGCCAAACGGGCTCCGACTATCGCCCAGACGTCACCGACGGGAATGCGAACCGATCCCAAGGAGACGGCCAACCCCAGGACGATCGCCAAGGCGACCGCCAAGCCGACAAGCAGGGCGCCGTACCCGTAACGCGTGCGGGTCACTTCGCCGCGTCAGCGCCTGGATGGAAGGCTGTTGCGATGGTCTGTGCCGAACGCACCAACCGTGAACTCTCGAACAGGTCAGCGAGAGGAACCACGACGAACCGGTTCTGCTGCACAGCAGGGGTGGTCGCCATCAACGGCTGGGCACGGAGGAAGTCGATCTTCTGCTCGGCTGTCTTGTCGCCGTAGTCGATGACCACGATCGCCTGGGGTGCACGCTCGGCAACAGCTTCCCACGATGCGTCGATGTAGGGCTTTGTCCCTTCGGCGAAGATGTTCGAGACGCCGGAGTATTCCGCGACCAATTGACCGACGCCGACTCCGCCGATGGTCGTCGGAACCTGGTCACCGCTGTCGTAGAAGAAGGTCGGTACCGGCGCCGCGTCTCCGACCGAAGCGCGGACGGAATCGAGACCATCGCTGATCTCCTCTGCGACCTCGCGGGCGGAATCTTCGACGCCCAGGACTCGACCGAGTTGCGTGTAGTCGTTCTCGAGCAATCCGATGTCGGGGAACCCGGTGCCACAGTATTCCGAGAAGAGGAAGGTGTTGATTCCGCGCTCGCCGAAAGCGTCTCGGGAACGGCCTTGCTTCTCGTTGAAGGCACTGGTCATTCCTCCGACCACGAAGTCCGGATCGACGTCGAGAACCTGCTCCATGCTGGGGAACGTATCGGAGAGGCTGGGAATCTTGTTGAATACATCGGCGGTCTCGGCAGTTGGCGGGTTGTCGCTGTACGCCCGCCCGACAATCCGATCACCCGCGCCGATCTCGATGAGGGCTTCGGTGACGTGTCCGTTCAAAGACACGATGCGCTGCGGCGGCGAATCGAAGGTCATCTCGCGATCGCAGTTGGTCACGGACACCGGCTGTGCGAAGGATTCCGCAGCAGACGCCGACTCTGATTCCTGACCTTTGGAACAACCTGCCGAAACCAAGGCGACCGCGATGAGAACAGCGGCGGCGCGGGACGGGGAGAACTGAAGTGACACGGGGACCTCGTAAGGGCTCTGAGCCACGAATGAGAATCCGACAGACAACTCCGCCCGCACGCTGATCCTCGGCCAGAGCTCCTGCTGGACTTCCTTTTCGTAGACCACGACGAATGGATGTCGCACACCGCGCGGCGGGTAATCGGGCTTGCCGACACTCGGTGACTACCGAGAATCGACCTACCGTTGCGGGTCAGCGCCGGATTCGGACCGGCTTCCCCCACACACGTGGCTTGCAAGTGCTTCGAGCAGTATGCATGACGTTTCCGATTCAAGACCAAACGCCCACTACAGTCGATCTGGCCAGACGCCCCCACACACCGGAGTTGATACATGACACGCTGGGCCCAAACCGTCGTCGCCCGGAAATGGTGGGTACTGAGCCTCGCGGTTCTGATAGTTCTCATCAGTGGGGTGTGGGGACTCGGAGTGTTCGGCAAGCTCAGCCAGGGCGGCTTCATCGATCCGGGCAGCGACTCCGCGAAGGTCGCCGACATCATCGAAGACAATCTCGGACCGCAGACCCCGGACATCATCGCGATCTACTCGCCCACGGACGGCAAGACTCTGGACGACATCGGGCCGGCAGTGACAGCCGCCGTCGACCAGTTCAAAACCGAAGTGCCGACCGCTTCGGTGAAATCGTATTGGGGAACAGACGCCGCAGCGAAGGCCAGCCTGCTCTCGAACGACGGATCCATGGCGGCCGTTGCGATCACGTTGGCACCGGACTCGGGCGTCACGCCCGCCACTTTCGCCGATCTCTTGCCGAAGCTCGAAGTCGAAGGTGCCGAGGCACAATTCGCGGGTAACACCGTCGTCGGCGTCGCATTCAACACCAAGCTCGAGAAGGACCTGGTGGTCGCCGAAGCCATCGCCATTCCGATCACTCTGGTGCTGTTGGTCTTTATCTTCGGCGGCATCGTCGCCGCTGCCGTGCCCGTGTTCGTGGGTGTACTCAGTGTCCTGAGCGCTTTGGCCGTTCTGCGAATCCTCACGCTGATCACCGATGTGTCCTCGTTCTCGATCAACGTCGCTTCTCTTCTCGGGTTGGGACTTGCCATCGACTACGGACTGTTCGTGGTCGGTCGGTTCCGTGAAGAACTGAATTCGGGCTCGGACCCGGGAGCGGCTGCTCAGCGGACAGTTCTGACGGCGGGTCGCACCGTCATGTTCTCGGGTCTACTGCTGATCTGTGCGTTCAGCGGCATGCTCGTATTCCCCCAGGCCGTCATCCGGTCTCTGGGCTTCGGCGCGATCGCCGCAGTATTGAGCGCGGCCGTCCTGTCGCTGACCGCTGTGCCTGCGCTGCTTGCCATTCTGGGGCATCGCATCAACGCCCTGACGTGGCGCAAGGATGCGGCGCAACGCGGCGAGGAACGCTCGCGCAAGTTCTGGGGCCGCGTCGTCACGTGGGTGATGAAGCGTCCGGTCGCAGTCTCGGTGACGATCGTGGCTGTGCTGCTCGTGATGGCCTCGCCGCTGCTCGGCGCCCGGCTGGGAGAACTCTCGTACACCGCACTACCGGACAACGACCCCGCTCGCGTCGCAATGGACACGTTGGTCAACGACTTCCCGCAAACCGGAAACGGCGCAACGATGATCCTTCAGGCCGAGGACGGGAACACTCTCACCCCGGCCGAAGGTGCAGCGATCGCCGAGTCCGCCGGTCGAGTCGAGGGCATCGGTCAGGCGACCGTCGTCGCGAGCACCAATCAACTCGTCGCGGTTCAGGCTCTCTACAGCGAGGGCTCTACACCCCAATCACAGAGCGCCGCAGTGACAGATCTGCGTGCGATCTCCGCTCCCGACGGAACGGTACTGCTTGTCGGCGGCGGTCAAGCCATGGTCGACGACGGCAACAACGCCGTCCTGCACTGGCTACCGGTGATGATCCTCATCATGGTCGGATCCACCCTGATCCTGTTGTTCCTCGCGTTCGGTTCGGTGGTGCTGCCGATCAAGGCGGTGCTGATGGCAGCCCTGAGCCTCGCGACCACCTTCGGTGTCCTCACCTTCGTCTTCCAGGACGGACACGGCGTCGAACTCCTCGGGGTCAGTCAAACTCCGCTGGAGGCTACGTTTGTCGTGCTCATCCTGGCGGTGGTCTTCGGATTGTCCACGGACTACGAGGTTTTCCTGATGTCACGGATGGTCGAGGCCAAGAACGCGGGAGCGACGACAGAGGAAGCGGTCAAGTTCGGAACCGAGCGCACCGGCCGCATCGTGACGGCTGCCGCCTTACTCCTGATAGTGGTGACGGGGGCCTTCGCAATGTCAGGGCTGTCAGTGATGAAGTTCCTGGGCGTGGGCATGATCGTCGCGCTGATCGTCGACGCGACCATCATCCGCATGTTGCTCGTGCCCTCGCTCGTGAAGTTGATGGGCGAAGCGAACTGGTGGGCTCCTGTGTGGATGAAAAAGGTTCACGCGAAGGTCGGCATCGGCCACTGATCGCGACTGGATCATGTCGCTGAAGAGTGCCTGGGATCCTGCGGAGAGCCGTGTTTGACTAGGGGTCGTGGATGACTTACCTGAGAGTGTTGTGGTCGGCTCAGCAGTGTTTTCGCGTGTCGACTCGGACGATTCGTTGGCGTGCTGGACATCGATCATCGATGTCCAGGGGGTCGGTGACTCCAGGCCGGTGAGTCTGGTTATCGAGCCGGCCACCGTGCCGGAGTCTGCGGTGTGTGAGCTCGCTGCGACCGTGATGGCCCGGTTCGGTGAGTTTGCCGAAGTCGCCGCCGATTACCTGCGTCAACAGCTGCGTGGGCCACAGTTCGGCCTCCGCCACTCCGAACTCGTGGAGTTGGACGCCACGGAGTCACTGTTCGGCGAACCTGAGGCGGTGATCTGGGCTGACGGAACCTGGCTGCTGCGGTTCGCTGAGTCAAGGCTCGAGATGGCCGATCCTTTCGGGATCGGTGTTCTGTTCGAAGGAACGACTCCGTATGCGGTCGAGGACTTGTCGGGCGCTGAACCGGCCTAGGGTTTGCCGGCCTGTCCACGCCATCGCCTCGACGATTGTGCGCCGGTCTACTGGCGGACGGCGCATGGCCTTCACACCCTCGGAACAACGGCCGCCCACATCTCATCCGAAATCACGTCACGCGACGCAAGGACGAGCGCGCACCCCACTGCGCCCGAAACTCTTCAGCAACAGACCTAGTGGATTTCCCTGATCGGGCAGTCGTCCTCGAGGATGACTGCCCGATCGTCTAAATCGCTCCGCAGGGCGATGTTCTCCGAAGCTGATTTCGTCAGACTTGGAGCATGACAATTTTCGAATGGATCCTTGCAATCCCCGCTCTTGCGCTTGCCGTCGCGTTCTTGTTCTCCGGAATCATCTCCGCGGGCATCGACTTCGACGCCGAGGACGGGGTCATGACGCATTGATGTTCGTTTCCCTCTAGCCGCTGATCTTACTTTGGAGTAGGTTACCGACTATGGCCACATACATCGTCACTGGCGGTACTGGATTTCTCGGACGAGCTGCACTGCCACTCCTGCTCGAGCGTGATCAAACTGCTCAGATCCATGTGCTGGTCAGAGCCGGTTCTGTCGCCAAACTCGAAGAACAGGTGTCGGCAATTCCCGGCGGCGATCGCGTGCATCCGCTCGTTGGAGATCTGACCGAGCCTGGGCTGGGCATCGATTCTCCCCCACCTGCCGACCACGTCCTTCACCTCGGCGCGATCTACGACATCACCGCCGGAGACGAGCAGGCTTCGACGAATGTCGAGGGCACACGCTCCGTGGTCGAACTTGCTGCGAAACTGGGAGCCACCCTTCATCACGTGTCATCGGTCGCAGTCGCAGGCGACTATCCGGGCACGTTCAGCGAGACCGATTTCGATTGCGGCCAAGGCTTTCCGACGCCCTACCACCGAACCAAGTTCGAGGCCGAGAAGCTCGTTCGAGAACGAGAAGGCCTCACCTGGCGTGTTTATCGGCCGTCTGCCGTGGTCGGCAACTCCGTCACCGGGGAGATGGACAAGATCGACGGTCCGTACTACTTGTTTCCAGGACTGGCGCTACTCGCGAAACTACCTGCAGCACTCCCCGTCCCGATCCCCAACCTCGGCGCAACCAATGTGGTGCCCGTCGATTACGTAGCCGCCGCCCTCGTCGAATTGATGCACGCGCCCGGCCACGACGGCGAAGCATTCCATCTCGTGAATCCGAAACCTCAACCGGTACGCGAAATCTATGCCGGACTCGCCAAGGCCGCCGGAGCGCCCCGGCCCGCACTCAGCCTGCCGGGCGTGATCGCCAAACCCTTTGTCTCGCCATTGCCGATGGATTCGGCAGAATCGGCGCGGAAGGTCTTCCTCGATCGCATCGGCATGCCTGCAGCATTACTCGACAACATGACGATGGCGCCGACATTCACCTCCGCGAGAACCGTTGCCGCCCTGGCCGGATCAGGACTGGCGGTCCCCGAGTTCGGGTCGTACTCCACTGTGTTGTGGAAGTACTGGCGCGCAAACCTCGATCCCAATCGCGCACGACGTAACAGTCCCGAAGGACCACTCGTGGGTCGGATCGTTCTGATCACCGGAGGCTCTTCCGGAATCGGCAAGGCATCGGCCATTGCCGCCGCTCAGAAGGGCGCCACCGTTCTCCTGATCGCACGCCGCACCGACGAACTCGATGCCGCAGTACAGGAGATTCGATCAGCCGGGGGCAAGGCATTCGGTTATCCCTGCGACATCACCGACGACGAGTCGGTCCAGCACACGATCAAAAGCATTCTGACAGAACACGATCACGTAGATATGTTGGTAAACAACGCCGGCCGATCCATCCGGCGCGGCATTTACCACTCCACTGATCGTTTCCACGACTACGAACGAACGATGGCCGTGAACTACTTCGGCGCTGTCCGATTGGTGCTCGCCTTGTTACCGACCATGCGTTCTCGCCGCTTCGGCCACATCGTGAACATCAGCAGCGCGGGAGTCCAGGCGGCAACGCCTAGATTCTCGGCCTACGTGGCGAGCAAGGCCGCCCTCGACGGTTTCTCGGACGTAGCCGCCTCTGAAACACTGGCGGACGGAATCACTTTCACGACCATCCACATGCCGCTGGTCGAAACACCGATGATCGCTCCGACCGGCGAATACAACAACGGCCCGATCACCAGCCCGGAAAAGGCTGCGGCAATGGTGATCCGCGCGCTGATCGACCGCCCCAAACGCATCGACGTACCACTGGGAACCCTGGGTGATCTGGGAACCCTGTTCGCACCGCACACCAAGGACCGAATTCTCAACCAGATGTACCAGGCCTTCCCCGATTCTCCGGCGGCAAAGGGTCAGGTAGACAAGGAAACTCCGGCAGACGCTCCGGCAACACCGACGCGACAGCACCACTCGCGCTCGCGCATCCGCAAACTCGGCCGTCGTGCCGCCCGACTCGTGCCCGGTACGCACTGGTGACCGGTGGTGTGACTTCGCCTCGGAGCGTTTCGGCCAGCGGAACGAGTCTGCAATGCTAGTCATCAGAATCTATCCAGACCATGGTCATCCCAGTTCGCTGTGGCCGTCGAAGGAATTGATTGTCATCCCGCCGCAACGGTTCCCGCAGGCATACGTTCTCCCGAGCCAAATGGGGATCGACGACGAACTCGGAGAGAAGATACTGGCGTGGACTGATCGCTTCCAAAAGTTCTTTGTGACCGAGATCGACGGCTTCGCGATACGACCGCGGTGGAATCCAGGGATCAACGTTTTCGACTGGTACGACGAGAGCTATCAGATCGTGGGCAAACTTCGGGCACAGTTTCCGGACGTGCACGTCAAGCCTGAATTTGCCCAGTACGTCTTTTCGGTCAACGAGCGTCGGGAAAGCATGGGGCTTGTGCCGGTCAGCCTTCCGAACGAACCCAAGGCCGGGCATATGAGCATCACTGAACTCCTGCACCCCAAGTGAGTTTCAGAGCCATGGCGATGAATGCGATCGATACTGCGGCAGTGATCGAGTTTTCCCATCCGAGGGCGAAGTAAACTGCGGAAGAATCGAAATCCACTGCCTTGCAAGAGGCTACGGGAAACGGGATCCAAGCCCATCCTGCTTCTTCGAGCAATCCGCTTCCATACGAACTTGATCTACAAAGCTCCGATGCGGACGCTGGGAACCCCCAACGTGAGGTCACTCCGAAACTTGCGATCAATCCAATGACCCCGACTACCAGCATGAGTGCGGGAACATTGCGAGTGATAGGTGACTTGTCTCGGGGTGAAGTCATTGGAACACCGTACTTCGGCTTTCCGTCAGTTCGCTGACACTGCACATTGTTACGAATGCGAGATGAATTAGCCGACGACCCTGCGGATCTCACTCTCGGAGGCATTGGCGCCCGTGCAGACAACAGCAACGCGCTTGCCAGCGAAGGTGTTCGGATGCGCATAGACCGCAGCAAGTGCGGCCGCACCGGCGCCTTCGCTCAAAGTGTGAGCGTCGTAGAGCAACGCCCGCTGCGCGAGGGTGATGTCGTCGTCCGTGACGAGCAGGAATCCCCCGAGGCGTTCACGCAAGACACGTTGAGTGAGTGCGAACCCGGCACCGGTCGCAAGCCCTTCGACACGGGTGGTGTTCGGGCGCTCGACGCACGTGCCGGAACTCCACGAGTCATGTGCGGCTCGTGCGGCCTCAGACTGCACTGCGAACACCTCGAGGTGCGGTGCAAGCGCACTGGCGACGAGACACGCCGCCGCCGCACCGCTGCCGCCACCGACTGGGACCACCACCGCGTCCAGATCAGGTTGTTGTTCGAGGAGTTCGACGTAGGCCGTTGCAACACCGGCGAGGATTGCCGGCTCATTGGCGGCGCTCACGAGACGCAGGCCGTCACGTTCGCTGATGAAATCGGCGTGAGCACGTGCTTCGTCGAAGTTCACACCGTGCTCGATGAGCTCGGCTCCGAGCATGCGGACAGCGTGAGCCTTGACTGGATTCGCCCCAACCGGCATGACGATCACACACCGCACGCCCGCACCCGCTGCGGCATACGCCAAGGACTGAGCATGGTTTCCGGTCGAGTAGCCGACAATCCCCCGCGCCCGCGTCGCCTCATCCAGTCCTGCCACCAGGTTCAGTCCGCCGCGAACCTTGAACGCACCCGTGGGGTGCACGTTCTCGTGTTTGACGAACAATTGGCTGCACGAGCCCGCACCCAAGGTCGGGTGCGATATCAGGGGCGTGACCGGTAGATGCCGTCGGACGACCTGACTGGCACTCTCGATGTCTGCCCATACGGGTGGATGTAGCTGGTTTGATGCCGTGAGATCAGATGCCGGTGCCATGTGATTCACCCTGCCAAACACCGATTCATAGATCCAATACGTGTTTTCGTCCAAAGCATCGAAATCTTCTATGATTTTGGCATGCTCGATCTAATTCGGCTGAGGGTCCTGGTAGCTGTTGCACAGGAAGGATCGGTGACAGCCGCCGCCGATTCTCTCGGTTACGCGCAACCCTCCATCAGTCACCACCTTCGACAGCTCGAATCGGAAGTCGGGGTTCCACTGTTCCAGCGAGCGGGTCGTGGACTGCGCCTGACGGACGCCGGCGGAGTGCTGGTTCGGCGAGCCACCGAGATCCTCGGCCACGTCGACGCAGCGGTAGCCGAAGTCCAGACGTACGCAGGACTGAGGGCCGGGCGGGTACGACTGGCCGCATTCCCGTCAGCCCTGGCGAGTTTGATTCCGCAGGCGATGGCAGCGTTCACGTCCCAGTACCCCGATGTGTCCATCAGCCTCGTTGATGCAGAACCACCCAAAGCACTTGCACTGCTTCGTAACAACGATGTCGATGTAGCTGTTGTCTTCGCGCACGAGGACACCCCTGAAGTCGGGCTCAAGCAGGTCGCGCAGACGACTTTGCTGGAAGATCCGTTGTACCTGATCACATCTACGCGGAATGCAGATGCCGCCAACGAGATCACGGACTACGCCGGTGAGACCTGGATTGCCGGTTGCCCGAGCTGCCGAGCCCACCTCCTCACCGCTTGCAATCGAGCTGGATTCATTCCGCGGATCGAGTTCGAGACCGACGACTACGTCGCCGTCCAAGCCCTGGTCGCCTCCGAAAGCGGGGAGATCGGAAGAGCAC
>RepKanNP_Acetate_BrdU_F21BDRAFT_1000523_pt1 | contig 13219 bp, 13 predicted proteins | sample RepKananBrdUF21B_FD_10624 | JGI IMG/M metagenome (IMG submission 10624)
ATGGCCAGCCGCAACAACCAGCCGCTGCAGCCAACACGAGCGGCACCGCGACCAGCGGCAACTCGTCGAGCACCCGCGACACCACCACCAACTACGAAGTCGACAAGACCGTGCGCCGCACTCGCGCTGCGGTGGGCACCGTGCGCCGCCTGTCGGTGGCCGTGGTGGTCAACTACCGCGCCGACGGCAAGGCCTGGAAGCCGCTGTCTGACGCCGATATGACCAAGCTCAACGCGCTGGTCAAGGATGCCGTGGGTTTTGACGCCAAGCGTGGCGACTCTGTGAACGTGGTCAACAGCCAGTTCTCGGGCACGCTGCCGGTGGCTAAGGACGACCTGCCGCTGTGGAAGCAGCCGGACATGATCCAGTACGCCATCCAAGGGGCGAAGTACCTGGCGCTGGCGATTGGTTTCCTGATCCTGGTGTTTGGGGTGATCCGCCCGGCGATCCGCTCGATGGGCAAGAAACCCGAGCCTGCCACGCCCACCTTCGTGGGCCGCGAAGGCGAAGACCCGAACGCCCCGATCATCACTGGCGCTGCGGCTCCGGCCGGGCCCGGGCTGGAAGGCCCGACCTCCACCGACGTTGCCAGCGAAGAACTGCCGGACGCCCTGCCGCAGCTCAAGAACAACGATTTCGACAAGAAACTGGAAACCATGCGCCGCGTGGCCCAGCAGAACCCGCGCGCCGTCGCGGCCGTCATCAAGCAATGGGTGAATAACGAATGAGCGCCGAAGGACTCCAACGCAGCGCCATCCTGATGATGTCGCTGGGCGAAAGCGAAGCCGCCGAAGTGCTCAAGCACCTGGGCCCGCGCGAAGTGCAGAAGCTGGGCGCCACGATGGCGGCGCTGAAGAACGTCTCGCGCGAGCGCGTGCTCGACGCCTTTGACGCCTTCTTTGTCGAAGCCGAAGACCTGCCGCTGGATGTGGACTCCAACGAGTACATCCGTACCGTGTTCCGCAAGGCGCTCGGCGACGACCGCGCCGCCAACATCATCGACAGGATCCTCTCGGGCGGCGACACCAGCGGCATTGAAGGCCTGAAGTGGATGGATGCATCGTCGGTGGCGGAGCTGATCCGCAACGAGCACCCGCAGATCATTGCCACCATCCTCGTGCACCTGGATCGCGACCAGGCTTCGGAAATCCTGACCTACTTCAGCGAGCGCCTGCGCAATGACACCATCCTGCGTATCGCCACGCTCGATGGCATTCAGCCCAGCGCACTGCGTGAGCTGAACGACGTGCTGACCAAGCTGCTGCAGGGCAACGACCACCGCAAGAAGAACGCGATGGGCGGCGTGCTCACGGCGGCAGAGATTCTCAACCTGGTGCCGAGCGCCGTGGAATCCGCTGTCATCGAAGGCGTGCGCTCGCGCGATCCGGAACTGGCCGACGCCATCGTCGAGAAGATGTTCGTGTTCGACAACCTGATCGACCTGGATGGCCGCGCCCTGCAAACGCTGCTGCGCGAAGTCAGCCAGGAAGTGCTGGTGGTGGCGCTCAAGGGTGCCAAGCAGGAATTCCGCGACAAGGTGTTCGCCAACATGTCGCAGCGTGCCGGCACGATGCTCAAGGAAGAGCTGGAGGTTCTGGGCCCGGTCAAGGTGTCGGAAGTCGAAGCGCAGCAGAAGGAAATCCTGATGATCGCGCGCCGTCTGGCCGACGAGGGCGAGATCAGCATCGGCCGCAAGGCAGAGGACGCGTATGTCTGATCGCGCGCGCTTGGCCGCCTTGTTCGTGATGGAGCGCTGACATGCCGCGCCCGCCGATCATTCCGCGCGATACGCTGGTCGAATACCAGCCGTGGGAGCCGACCGACTTCGAGCGTGAGGCCGAGCGGGCCGCCGCTGAGGCCGCGCCGCCGCCCCCGCCGCCGGAAGCCGAACCCGAAGAGCCGCCGATGTCCGAAGAGGAATGGCAGGCGATGCTGGATGCCGAACTGGCCACTGCCCGCGACGAAGGCCGTCGCGATGGGTTTGCCCAAGGCTTCCAGGATGGTTTCGAGCAAGGTCGTCGCCAGGGCGAGGAAGACTCCAAGCAGATCGCCGCGCTGATGCAATCCGTGCGCGACGCGATCGATCAACTGAACGGCAACGTTGCTGATGAACTGGTGGACTTGGCACTGCAGCTTGCGCAGCAGTTTCTGCGTGGTGCGTTGCATGCGCAGCCCGAGCGTGTGTTGCCGCTCATTCGCGAGGTACTCGGCGATGCGCCCACCGCACCGGCACCCGCCATGCTGCGCGTGCACGCCGAGGATGCCGAGCTGATCCGCCAGATGCTGGGTGCCGAGTTGGCTGCCGCCGGTTGGACCATCATCGTTGACGCCGCCATCGAGCGCGGCGGCTGCCGTGTGCAAACCCGCTTTGGCGAGACCGATGCCACGCTGCAGACCCGCTGGGCAGAACTGACCCGTGCGCTGGGCCGCGATACCGCATGGATCGCCAGCGAGCGCTCTGAAGCTGAACGCGTGGCCGGAGGGGCGCTCCATGTCGCCTGAGACCGTGCAAACGGCCGGCCAATCTGCCGCCAACAACCCCAACGTGCGCGTGTGGCAGGCGCACCTGCGCCAGACTGCGCAGCGTGCCCGCCTGGCCCGCCCGGTGGTGACGTGCGGCAAGCTCACGCGCGTGGCCGGCCTGGTCATGGAGGCCGTGGGTCTGAAGCTGCCCGTGGGCAGCGCCTGCCGTGTGGAATTGCCGAACGGGAGCGGGGCAGCCCGCTACGTGTTGGCCGAAGTGGTGGGCTTTGCCGAAGAGCGCGCCTTCCTGATGCCGCAGACGGATCTGGTGGGCGTGGTGCCCGGTGCGCGCGTGTTCCCGCTGGAGCCGCAGCACGTGCCGACCGACGCGGCTGACCCGACCATCGCGCACAGCAAGTTTCTGCCCGTGGGCCCGCGCCTGCTGGGCCGCGTGGTGGATGCCAACGGCGAGCCGCTGGATGGCAAGGGGCCGCTGGGCCCGCAAGAAGACCTGGCCTGGGGCACGCTGGCCCCGGCACCGTTGAACCCGCTCAAGCGCAAGCCGATCGAGCACGTGCTCGATGTGGGCGTGCGCGCCATCAATGGCTTGCTGACCGTGGGCCAAGGCCAGCGCCTGGGCCTGTTTGCCGGCTCTGGCGTCGGTAAGAGCGTGCTGCTGGGCATGATGGCCCGCTACACGCAGGCCGATGTGGTGGTGGTCGGCCTGATCGGCGAGCGCGGCCGCGAAGTGAAGGAATTCGTTGACGAGATCCTCGGTGAGGAAGGGCTCGCCCGCTCGGCCGTGGTGGCCGCGCCGGCTGACAACTCGCCGCTCATGCGCCTGCAGGGCGCCGCTTACGCACACACCATTGCCGAGTACTTCCGCGACCGTGGCTGCAATGTACTGCTGATCGTTGATTCGCTCACGCGCTATGCGATGGCGCAGCGCGAGATCGCCCTGGCCATTGGCGAGCCGCCGGCCACCAAGGGGTATCCGCCCTCGGCATTTGCCAAGCTGCCGGCGCTGGTGGAGCGTGCCGGCAACGGCATGGTGGATGCCAGCGGCCGCGGCGGCTCGATTACCGCGTTCTACACGGTGCTGGCTGAAGGCGATGACCAGCAAGACCCGATTGCCGACGCCGCGCGCGCGATTCTGGACGGCCACTTTGTGCTCTCGCGCAAGCTGGCCGAGCAGGGGCATTACCCGGCCATCGACATTGAGCAGTCGATCAGCCGCGTGATGTCGGCCATCGTGCCGCGCGAGCAGCTCGATACCGCCCGCCGTTTCAAGCAGTTGTACGCCCGCTACCAGCGCAACCGCGACCTGATTGCCGTGGGTGCCTATGCGCGCGGCAGCGACCCGATGACCGACCAGGCCATCGCCCGCTACCCCGACATGGAGGCGTTTCTGCAGCAAGGCATGTTTGAGAACGAAAGCCGTGAGCACACGCTGGAGAAGATGAACGCGGTGCTTGCTTGACAGTGTGAAGACGTAAGCCTGGCAAAAGCCTCGGGCTAAAGCCGGGCAGCTTGTAACCGATGGGTTGATGTAGTGGAAATCTGGAGGTTCGACCATGACCACCATGAGTAAGCCGTTCCGCCTCAGTACGGTGCTGGAACTGGCCCAGAAGGACACCGAAAAAGCCACGCAGGAAGTCGGCCGCCTGATGAACACGCGCGAGGCTGCCACGCAAAAGCTGGCCCTGTTGTCCGACTACCGCAACAACTATCACCAGCAGATGCTGAACACGGCCAACGCCGAGGGTGGCATCGACATCACGCGCCTGCGCAACTACACCGCGTTCATTGACCGGCTGGGCGCCGCCGTGGACCAGCAGAAGGGCACGATCAACGCACTGGAGAGCCAGCTCGAAGCGAGCCGCGCCAACTGGATCGAGAAGCAGCGCCGCGAGCAGTCGTTCGACATCCTGCGCCAGCGGCACATGGAAGAACTGCGCCTGGATCAGGAGCGCCGCGACCAGCGCGAGAACGACGAACACGCCGCCAAGGTGATCCGCATGCGTGCGGCACAGGGCGGCAACTGAACACGCGTACACGTACGCAGATGGAAGACGGAGCCAACGTGGGTTTGAGTGCTACCCCCAACACCGCCGCGCAAGACCTGAGCGGCATGCTGTCTGCCAGCAACAATGCTGCCGCCGACAAGTCGCAGAGTGCATCGTCGTCCAACGGCGATACGTTCGGCAACCTGCTGTCAGATCGCATGGCGCAGGATGCAGCACGCCGTCGTGCCGATGCACAGTCGGCGGCTGACGACGCGGCCAGCCGCCGCGCAGATATCGCTCGCAAGGACGCTGCAAACGCCGGCGCGCGCAATAGCCAAGACATCAAACCGGCTGCGACGGCGCTTCCTCAAACCGTGTCGGCATCCGGCACGCAGGACGCTGCCCGCGCCAAGCCGACGCAACCTGCCGATGCCAAGGACCTGGATGCCGCTGCGGCGCAAGCCGTTGTGGATCCTGCCGCGCAACTGGCTGCCCAGATTGAGGCCGCCCGCCAGGCGGCTCAACAGGCGGCGCAGCAAGTTGCCCAGCAGACTGCTGCCGCATCGGCAACAACCCAGCCAGCGACACAGCCCGGCACACAGTCGAATACCAATGCCAATACCAATACCGGCACCACGGCCGTACAAGGCGCCGGTAATCCAACTGCAACCGATGCCGCCGCGCTGGCCGCACTGAGCGCTGCCGGCAATGGCGCGCAGGGTGGTGCCGATGCTGCTGCAGATGCCGCCGCAACCACGCCGGCTGGTCAGGCAGCGCTGCAGGCGGCCAAGGGCGCCAAGACGGCCCAGGCCGCTGGTGCCGCTGCCAACGGCAGCACGCCAACGCCACCCGCAACGCCGCTGCCCGATGGCAACACGCTGGCCCAGACTCTGGCGCGCACGCGTGCCGTGTCTGACAATACGCCGCCAGCAGTGCGCCAGCTTGGAAGTGCTGCGTCAACGCAAAACGCCAACGGCGAGCATGGCTTGCCCAAGCGTGCGGAATCCAGCACGCAAAACAACGTCTCGCAAACCGCCGCGGCTGCCGTGGCCGATGCCAACAGCCGCACGGGCAATGGTGGCAACACCGGCACGCAGGCGGATGCACAGGGCAGCGGCACGCAGTTCCAGGGCGTTCTGGCGCGTGCGGATGGCAATGCCATCGCTGCGGCACCGACCTTTGCGGTTGGCACCGCGGGCGCGGCGGGCAATATTGCCGGCGCCGCCATTACGCCGGCGCAGGTTCACACGCTGCCCACGTTTGGCGATGCCGCCTGGCCACAAAGCATGGCGAGCCAGCTTGCCTTCATGCAGGTACACCGTCAGTCGTCGGCCGAACTGCAGTTGAATCCGGCGGAACTGGGCGGGCTGCACGTCAAGCTGGATGTCGACAACGGTGCCGTCAATGCCAGCTTCGTATGCCAGCACCAGGCCGTGGCCGAACTCGTGCAGGACTCCATGCCGCGTCTGCGTGATGCCATGCAGCAAGGCGGCATGCAGCTTGCGCAAACGACCGTCAGCACGGGCGATTTCAGCCAGCAGCAGGGCGCCTGGCAGGGTGCCTCCGCACAGGGCAATGGCTCGGGCAACGGTGGCAACGGCAGCCGCTTTGGCGGCAACGCACAGGGTCGGGCCGATACCACCAGCACCGTGGCCGCTGCACCGCAGCGCGTCTCCAGCCACGACGGTGCCATCGACACGTTTGCATGACAGCAGCGGGGCAACTCCTAAAGTTTTATGAGGACCCGCCGTTACTCCTCAGGAGTGCCATGACAATGGCCAGCCTGAGTGACGAAAGTTAAGGCGACGAAAGCAGAGAAGGACGGGAAATAACAACGCGAATGCCCCAGCAGCAACGGCGGCTTTGCGATGAATAACAAGGGGGTCAAGTCCGACCGGCGAAGACGGGATCAAACGGGGATCACTTCGCCACATCCGCCTTCGGGTGGATGCAGACGGACCGATGCGGCGTGTCCGAGCCGGGGGGCTGGCGCACCGCATGTTTGCCGTACTTACGGGAGAGCGCACTGCAAGGTGCGCTTTTTGTTTTTGTGGCGCCCGAATGTGTGGCGCCACAAGAGGCGCGCACTCAGGTACACACTCAGGCGCGCGCCTCAGCCGCAGTGAGTGTGTCCGGCGATACGGAGACCACGTGCTCCACGCCGTAGCCGCGTTCCACCCACGCATCGATGCCGCCGTGCAGCGGCCGCACGTGCTTGAAGCCCCGGCCGATCAGCGTGCGCGCCACCATGATGGCGGAGGCCTCGTTGGGGCAGGCGCAGTAGATGATGACCTCGCGGTCGGGGCCATCGATCTCGATGGCGTTGTGCTTGCTCGACATGTCGTACAGCATTGCGCCCGGAATGCGCTGCGGCTGCAGTTGCCGCGAGCTGTCGCTGCGTACATCGATGATGACCGGCGCTGAGCCCGATTCGATCAGTGCGTGCAGCTCGTCGGGCGAGATGCGCACCATCTCCAGCATCTTGCGAAAACGCCAGCGCTGCAGCCAGCGCCCGGCCACGTAGAGCGCCGCCAGCACCACGATCAGCAGGATGGCGCGGCTGCCAAGCTGGTCGAGCAACCGCAGCGCCTGGTCGATGCTGTCATGCGCCATGCGCCCGAGCATCAGCCAGATTGCCGCCCAGAGTGCCGAGCCGGCCAGGTTGTACCCTGCGAACACGCTGAATGGCGTGCGCATCGTGCCCAGCAGCGCGGACGACACCGTCGACAGCCCCGGCACAAATTTCGAAATCAGCAGCAGCGGTGCACCCCAGCGCTCGAACTGCGTGCGCGTGCGCCGCACGCACGAGTCAGGCGACAACGACACGCGGCACAGCAGGGCCATCACGTGCCGACCGTAGCGCTTGCCCGCCACGTACCACAGCGCATCACCCAGCAGTGCGCCGGTGATGGCGGCGGGCAGCAACTCCATGAAGTGCAGCGGGCCGATCATGGTAAGCGCGCCGCCCACCAGCAGCGTTGGCACGGCGGGCAGCGGCGCGCCGGCCTGTGTGAGCAGCACGTTCAGGAACACGGCAAACGCACCGTATTCGGCAAGGAGGGGAAACAGGTCGTGCATAGGAGGAAAGCGGAAGGCGCGCGGCAGGCAGATGCGCTTGCCAAGTTACCGCATTCTGGCGTCGTCCGATAGGCATACCTGTATGGACTATTGGGCGGCGTGTCGGGCATGTGAAATTGGCATGACAATAACGCTTTCTCGCACGTATTTGTCGCTATGTCCTCCGCATCCCCCACGAATGCTTCTGACGTTGCCTCCGGCGTTGATGCCGTCAGCATCCGCCCGGCCACGCTGGCAGACCTGCCGGTCATCGTCACCATCTACACGCAGCACGTGCTGTTCGGCTCAGCCAGCTTTGAGGTCGACCCGCCCGATCTGACCGAGATGACGCGACGCTTCCAGGCGCTGCACGACGTCGGCATGCCCTACATCGTGGCCGAGGCCGGCGGCCAACTGCTCGGCTACGCCTACGCAGGCCCACACCGCGCGCGGCCCGCGTATCGCAATACGGTGGAAGACTCGATCTACCTGGACGCGGCCGCGCAAGGGCGGGGCGTCGGTACGTTGCTGCTGCAGACGCTCATTGCGGAATGCCAGGCGCGCGGGTTCAAGCAGATGGTGGCCGTGGTGGGCGGCGGGCGTGAGAACCCTGGGTCTGCCAAGCTGCACGCGCGCTGCGGGTTTCGCGAGGTGGGCGTGCTGGAGAAGGTGGGCTACAAGTTCGGGCGTTGGCTGGATTGCTTGCTGATGCAGCGAGCGTTGTGAGGCACATAGGGCGGCGGCGGGTTGCGTCGCTCGGTGGTGAGGCCCCATGCGTTGCGGGTTGTGCGAAGAATACGGATCAGTGCTTCGTTCATGCAGAAATGTGTGTGTGAGTCGGAGTGTTCAGGCGCCCGCGCGCAGCATTACGGCCAGATATATCACGGCCCCGGCAAGCGTGCCCACGCCGATGACGAGCAGCCAGTCGACAAGGGCGGCATGCTCATCTACCCATTGGGGGGTGTCCTGCCTCATGCCGTGCTTCATTCGGATCTCCATGTCAGAGCAGGTGCCCGAGCGCGCGTAGCGCAACACCAAATAGCGCGATGACGATCAGCAGATCGATGCGCCGATGTTCCAGCCAACCGTGGCGAGCACGCCGCCGCATCACGCCGCCAGTGCGAGTGCGCCGTTGCGGTGCCACGCACGCTCGCCGATGTTGGCTGTGTTGATAGCCGCATCGGCCAGCGCCGCTTCTTCCGCCGCAGCCTGCTTGATGTCGCGCAGGAACTGCTGCAACAGTTCGCGCCCCAGTGAGGCCATGGCCAGGTCGCCCAGGTCCTTGCGCAGCAAGGTGGCGGCAGTCGGCGCCATGTAGATGTGCGTGTCGTCCAGGCCGCGGTCAGCGCAAACCATGTCGTCGGTAATCAGGGTCTGGCAGACCAGGCGCTCCATCGGCGTGCCCGCGTTGACCATTGTGCTCCCCTCGCGCTGTTGGTCTTGATATTTTAGATGTTTCTAATTTAATGTCAAGACAAATCTAACCAATGGCGTTTAGAACGTTGCGAGAGCGCATAAGAAAACCCGCCGAAGCGGGTTTGCAGGTGTTGGGTAAGGGGGTGGGCGCGCTCAAAAATCGCCCATGCCTGACCGGTACTTGACCCGGCCAACGATGTCGATGTGCTCAAGCTGCTCAGGGGGCACCATGAACGGATCGTGCTTCTCCTTGTTGTCGCTCACCACGCGGATCGACCCGTCAGGCAGGCGGAACAAGCGCTTGACCAGCATCTCTCCGCAGTAGACTAGGGCAAACACGCCACCCCCGGTGGGGATGCGTCTGTCGGCCTTGTCGACCACCACGGTGTCGTCGTCAAACAGGCGCGGTTCCATGCTGTCGCCCCGCACCTTGACGGCAACCAGGTTCTTGGGGCTCGCGTCCAGCCGGCGGATGTAGTCGGCCTGGAAGGGCAGCGGCTCTTTCTCTTCGATGTGCCAGGTTTCGCGGCCATTGCCGGCGGACAGCGTCACATCCACGTGCGTGATCAGGATGGTCGACTCGGTGGGCAGTTCATCCAGGCTGTCGTACGTGGTGATGGGGCGGGCAGGAAAGCCCTTGCTCTGCGCCGATACGGGGGCGCCGTCATCCACACCACCCACGGTTTGCGCGGCAGTCTCGGAGAACGGTGCATCCATCGTGCGGTCCGGAAACCCCAGCTTCTTCTCCAGCCGGCGCGCAGCGATATCACCAATGCTGCGGCCGTCCTGGTAGGTGCGCGACAGGAACTGCGCCACCTGCGAGCGGGAGTACCCGTATTGGCGCTCGAACTCGGCGCGATCGCCGTTGACGAGGGTTTGGATCCAGTGGGCAAGCCACTGGCGGCGGTTGTCGTAGATGTCCATGGGGCGCATTAGAGCAAGAAATTTCTAAGCCATGGGTTAGAAGTGTCTTGACATCGTAGTTTAGAATAATCTAAATTACAACCCATCGGCCTGTCTCCCGCCCCTCACCCACTGCGTTACCGGGCCGCCAACGCCCGCACCCGGGCCGATCCGAATCTTGTTCAATCCGCGCGCCGATGTGCGCCGACTGGAGCCTCTTCCCATGACCGTCACCGAAACTTCGATGGATGCCTTTCGACGTGGCCGCACCACGTCAACGGCCAAGCTGCAGTGCGATCGCATTGCCGACTACGTGGCCCGCGTTGGCACCGCCACGATTGCTGAAATTGCGCTGGCGCTGCGCATTGAGAAGTCCAGCGTCTCTGCGCGCCGCAGCGAGCTGATCGCCGCCAAGCGGCTGGAGTTGGCCGAGGAACGCAAATGCAACGCCACGGGCCGCTGGGTGCAATCCGTGCGCATGGCGCCTGCACAGGTGCGCCTGTTCCAGTAGGCGCGAAGCACGTCTTTGCGCTGGCCGTTGCAAACAGCGGCGGCCAAGGCGCACAACGCCCAGCGATATCGACACCAGCAATGGGCACCGCCGCTACCGCGGCAATCAACACACACTGAACAAACGAGGAACAGGGATATGGGAATTGAAGACCGTCTGGAGAATTGGGGCCGCGTGGTGCGTGATCCGAGTTGGCAACCACAGTACTGCGCATCGTGGGCACGCTTGGCCGTCGCCATGCGCGATGCTGACAGCGGTGCACCGCAAGCCATCATCACGATCGACGTGAACGACGGCTGGCTGGTGGAGCGTGCCTGGCAGAAGATTGCCGACCCCGTTGCGAAGCGCTTGCTGCAGTATCACTACGTGCATCGCATGCCGGCGGAGATGGTGTGCCGCATCCTTGTGCGCAAGTACGGCGCCTCGCCGCACACGCTCAGGCACTGGAAGGTACGCCTTGCGAAGGCGCAGTCGATCATGTCGCACGTCATCGATTCAGAGGTTGCGCGCGTGCAGATGGTGAAGGCCGTACGTGCTGCTGCAGCGGCGCCGATGTTCGCCTGAAAATTTTTTTCGCAGACCCCTTGCACCGTTTATATCCCCTTCGTATTCTGTTTCCCAGATGTTCGATTGCCCTCGCGGCGTAACCGGTTCAAACCGAGACATGCACCCCACTGGGGTGCATTGACTTACCCAAACGAAGCGAAGATGCAGTGAAGAAGACAGCCCGCCATGCAGCGGGCTTTTTCGTTTCTGCGCTTCGTTCCTGCACACGCAACACCTGCCTCGATGTCACTGCAAGGTGACGATCCGATTGAGGCGACTCACTCCTTGATGCAACTCACTCGATCGATCGCGCCTCGCTTTGCGCATCGATGAAGGCGCTCGTCTTATGGCAGATCTCTCCGATGTTTCCAACGCACTCGTCACGCTTGTCACGGGTGTGGTCTATCCGAACGGCAGCAGCCAACCGTCGATCACGGGCAACCCCGTGCTGGTGTACAGCGGCTGGCCCAACATGACGCAGCTGAAGACCGACCTGCAGGCCAACAAGGCACATGTGTCGATCTTCCCGACGACGAGCCACCAGCGGCACAGGAGCACGGCGTTCTCAGACTGGACGGTGTCTGTGCCGCCGGCCAATACGCTCGCGCTGAGCCTGGCGGGGCAGACCGTCATGGTGAACGGCACGGTCAGCACGCCGCAGAACGTGGTGTTGCTGGTCGATGGGCGCGCCTATGTGTACGCGGTGCAGGCCAGCGATACGCCCGCGAGCATCGCAACGGCGCTGGCGACGCTGGTGGCAGTGGACCAACCGGCCACTGCGACTGGCGTGTCGATCACCATTCCGGGCGCGACCTATATCTCGCCGCGCGTGGGCGGTATCGGCACCGTGCAGCGCGAGACGCGCCGGCAGGAGCGCACGTTCCTCCTCTCGACGTGGGCGAATGCCGCCGCGCCACGTGACCTGATCGCTGGCAAGGTCGACGCGGTGCTCTCGGGCCTGGTGCGCCTGACGTTGCCGGACCAAGGCGCCGCGCTGCGCTACAAGCGCGGGCTACAGCACGATGACCCGACCAATCTCATCTACCGGCGTGACCTGCGCTATGCCGTCGAGTACTCGACCATCGTGACTGACACGGCCTACCAGATCGCGACGGGTGTGGAGAACGTGACGGCGGGCGCGTCGATGGGCGCGCAGTTTCCTGTACGCACCCTTGTTGAGTAAGTGATGGGCTGAAACAGCCTAGCGTATTTGCAGTAGCAGTTCACCAACCCGTGCCGCCCTTTGGGCGGCTTTTTCATGTGCGGCCGCCTTTGAGCGGTCATTTTTGTTTTCTTTGGAGGCAAGCATGCCGATCGTTCAGCAGGGCAGCATCAATACGACTGCTCTCATCGTTCCGGACCTGTACGTCCAGATTGTTCCGCCGCAGGTCACCCTGCTCAATGGTGTGCCGACCAACGTGCTCGGCGTGGTGGGTACCGCCACGTGGGGCCCGGTCAACTCGCCGACTCTCATCGGCAACATGGCCATGTACGCCCAGGCATTCGGCGCGATCCAGAACCGCACCTATGACATGGGTACCGCCGTGGCTGTGGTGGTCCAGCAAGGCGCCAACAACTTCCGCTGCGTGCGCGTGACCGATGGCACGGATACCGCGGCGACCGTGATTGCGCAGACCAACGGCATCACGTTCACCGCCAAGTACACGGGCTCGCTCGGCAACACCGTCACGGTGGCGCTGTCGGCTGGCTCGGCGGCCAACACGTGGAAGGTGACCGTGGCCGCGCCCGCGCTGGCACCAGAAGTGTTCGACAACATCGGCGCAGGCCAGACCGGCAATGCGCTGTGGGGCGCCATCGCCAACGCCATCAATAACGGCGTGAGCGTCATGCGCGGTGCCTCGCAAATCATCACCGCCAGCGCGGGTGCCGGCACGACTGCACCAACGGCAGCCACGCTCACCCTGACCGGCGGCACTGACGGCGCGGCCACCATCAACGGTGCTGTGCTGCTGGGCCAGGACACCGTGCCGCGCAAGGGTATGTACGCGCTGCGCAACCAGGGCGTGTCGATCGCCATGCTGGCCGACTGCGCCGACGCGACGACCTGGCCGACGCAGGTTGCGTTTGGTCTGTCGGAAGGCACCTACATGATCGGCGTAGGCCCGAGCGGCGACACCATCGCCAACGCCGTCACCGCCAAGAGCACCGCCGGCATCGATTCGTACGCCTTCAAGCTGCTGTTTGGCGATTGGGTGTACTGGCTCGATACCGTGAACGGCGTGACGCGCCTGGTGTCGCCGCAAGGTTTCGTGGCGGGCCTGCTGGCCAACCTGTCGCCGCAGAACAGCAGCCTGAA
>RepKanNP_Acetate_BrdU_F21BDRAFT_1000524_pt1 | contig 13170 bp, 12 predicted proteins | sample RepKananBrdUF21B_FD_10624 | JGI IMG/M metagenome (IMG submission 10624)
ACGCGGCGGAGATGGTGCCGTTCGATCCCCTCGTCGGCGAGTTCCGCGTTCACTACGCGGGCTTCTTCGATCCCGGCTTCGGCCTCAGCGAGGCGGGCGGTGCCGGTGCCCGCGCGGTTCTGGAAGTGCGTTCCCGCGACGTCCCGTTCCTGCTGGAAGATGGCCAGATCGTCGGGCGCCTCGTCTACGAGCGCATGCTGGAGCGGCCGGCGACCCTCTACGGTGCGGGCGCCGGATCGAACTATCAGGCGCAAGGCCTCAAGCTCTCGAAGCATTTCGCCAGCGAGCCCGAGCCGCCGACGGCCGTCTGACCCCGAGGGTTTGAGCCACATCAAAGCCCGCCGTGGAGGCCGACCCTTAAGCCTGCGCCCGAGGCGGCGCGTGTCGCCCGATGTCACCGGGAGCGGCGCGTATGCGGGATGAGTTGAAGGCACGGTACGGGGACGAGCGCCTGCCGCGCTACACCAGCTACCCGTCCAGCCCGCACTTCAGCGGGGCGATCGACTCCACGACCTATGCCGCCTGGCTGCGCGCGCTCCCGGCGGACGCAACGGCGTCCCTCTACCTGCACGTCCCGTTCTGCCGGTCGATGTGCTGGTATTGCGGCTGCCACACGCACATCACTCAGCACGACGGGCCGATCGACGACTATCTCGCGACGCTCCGACACGAAATCGAGCTGGTGGCCCGGCAGATCGGAGACCGGCCGCCGGTGCGTCACATTCATTTCGGCGGCGGAACTCCGACCATCATGGCGGCCGAAGCCTTCCGCGATCTTCTCGCATTCCTGCGCGACCGATTTCCTCTCGCTCCCGACGCCGAGATCGCCGTCGAGATCGATCCGCGCACCCTTGCACCCGCGATGATGCAGGCGCTCGGCGCGGCCGGCGTCACGCGGGCCAGCCTCGGTGTTCAGAGTTTCGACCCCGTGGTGCAGGAGGCGATCCGCCGCCGCCAGGACTACGCGCTCACCGAAGCCGCCGTTCGTGGGCTGAGGGCGGCCGGCATCCGCGGGATCAATCTCGATCTGATCTACGGGCTGCCGCATCAGAGCGTGGTCTCCTGCATCGAGACGGTGCGGCGATGCTTGGCGCTGCGGCCCGACCGTCTCGCCGTGTTCGGCTACGCTCACGTCCCCAGCTTCAAGAAGCATCAGCGCCGGATCGACGAGGCGACGCTGCCGGACGGCGCCGCCCGGCGAGAGCAGGCGGATGCGATCGCGGAAACGCTGATGCGGGCCGGCTATCGGCGGATCGGCCTCGATCACTATGCCCGGCCGGACGACCCGATGGCGGTCGCGCACGGGAAGGGCGAACTCCGCCGGAACTTCCAGGGCTACACCACGGATACCAGCGACGCGCTGATCGGCTTCGGCGCCTCGGCTATCGGCCGCCTGCCGCAGGGCTACGTGCAGAACGAGCCGGTGCTTCGCGCTTATGTCGAGCGCGTCGGCCGAGGCGAACTCGCTACGCTCAAGGGCTATGCTCTGACGCCGGATGATCGGCTCCGGGCGGCGCTGATCGAGCGGATCATGTGCGATTTCGCCGTCGATGTCGGGGCGATCTCTCGAGCCCACGGCCACGACCCCGACGCCCTGCTGGCCAGCCTTCCCCGTTTACGCCTTCTCGAGGATCACGGTCTGGTCAGGCTCGAGGGCAGTAGGGTGAGCATCCCGAAGGAGGCCGGATCCTTCGTCCGGAACGTTGCCGCGCTCTTCGACACCCATCTCGGGACATCCGCCGCCATGCATAGCCGCGCCGCCTGATCGCGGGCGGACGCCACCGGCCCATCCCCTCAACGGGGCACCCGGCAGGCGCCCTTCGGAGTGTTGCGATATCACTGGAATTGCGTGGCGGAGACGGCGGGTTTCGCCACCAGATACCCTGGCTCATGGCGAATATGACGCCTTGACCGCGTCCATCTGAGGCTTCGGAGCAATGAACCGAAGCATCAGTCACAAGTGGAAGTGGGTTCGACGGCCGACGGTGACGGTCGCCAGAGTCAGCACATGCCTGCATCCGACTCGGCACTGCTGTCAAATCGCGATCCCCTGATCCTGAAGCTGGAGCGCGGGGCCGATCCGACCGACGATGGTCGTCATCTGCTTCAGGGGCGTTCCAGCAACGGCCGGTCGACCCAAAGCTGATCAGGATCGAAACGGCAGAGGACACTGCCCTGCCGGAGGAACTGCACGACTTGGTCGGCTCGCCGACTCTCCGCGATGACCGGAAGGACGTAGGAGCTCGAACTCGGGACTGGTCCGCGCGGAAAATCGATCGCGGGCGGTGAACCGGTCCACCGGCAGCTCGCCGCAGGGCCGCCGAAAGATGATCTCGCTGAGATAGGAACGTTCGATTTCGATCTCGTCTTCCTCGAGGTCGATGTACCAGCAGCGCCGCGCCCCGCTCCAGCGGTAGCGGCGTGCCTTGAGCAGATCCTTGCTCTCGATTGGCGAACCTTGCGCCCAGAGGCGCACCGTTGGCCGGCGGGCGGTTTCGAGGAGACATGACAGGGCTAGGCGCCCGGACGTCTTGAGCGGGCTGTCGAGTAGCCGAAGCAAGGCGTGGCAGTCATCGATCGCTCGGTGACCTTGGTGGTAGAACCCGTAGTCCATCACCAGGTAGCCGAGCTTCATCCCCTCGTGACCCTCCGTTTGCCAGGGGATCTGATGGCAGGAGCAGGCCCAGTTCTTCTCGGAAAACACGGGCCAGCGGCCCTCGCACATCTGCCTGTCGAAGCTGGCGTTGTGGGCAATCACCACCGCGGCATCGGCAGCCAGCGCCTGCACTGCGGCATCGTCGATGCGTTTGCCGGCCACGTCGGCGTCGGTGATCCCAGTCAGGCGGGTGATCTCCGGCGGAATGGGCTTTCGAGGCTGGTGCAGCTGGTTGAACGTCTCGAACACTCGGTAGATGCGCCCGCTGGCGCCGTACTCGAATTTCAGGATGCCGAGCTCGATCACCTCGTCCTGCGCGAAGTCGGTGCCGGTGGTCTCCACGTCGAGCACTAAACCGATGAATGTCGGCTCGTTGGGCGGCTCTGGGCAGTTGACCAGCGGCGCCAGCCGGCGCAGCACGCGGTAGTTCCCCGTGCCTTCGAGTACGCTTGCAATACTGTCGAGGGGCTGGCTCACGGCAACACGATCTCGGCCTGGTTCTCCCTGGCCGGCGGCACACCTGCCGCGCGGCTGTGCCGACGAGCGTAACCGGGCCTGCGATAGGCTGGCCAGCGGAGTGCTCCGCCCGTCCACAGGGCATGAGCCGGTGCGGGAACCGGGCCACTGCCTGCGTGTTGAACCGGCAGATTGGATCCGTTCTAACTTTTATCCGGGCGATGAAGCCGCCCGCTAGCTGCAGGAGCATCCCCATGGCGAATGCCAAGTGTGAGAGCTGCAAGTTCTTCGATGAGCACAAGGTCAACGGCGCGGCCGCGCAGCACGACGAGGGCCTCTGCCGCTTCAACCCACCGGTGAGCCAGCCCGGTCCGGAGGCGCATGGCCTCTGGCCAGTGGTCGGCTCGACCGACTGGTGCGGGCACTACACCCCCGAGATGACCGCAGCCGAGTAAGGTGGAACGTCTCGCGAGTGACGCAGGGGCCAGCCGGAAGGCTGGCCTTTTTATTGGCGATAGTTGGCTCGCGGGCATTGAGCGAGCCGATAAGCCTGTTGGAGCGCTCATCGCCGAGCGTCCTCACACGGGGCATGTCCAGGCACTGATGCGCGACGGACAATTCGGACGTCCGACTTTGCGTAAGGCAATCTGCAAGGATCACACGGAAATTTGCGTCGCGTGTGACGCCGCACGAGCGTAATGTGAGGTCTGCGACACAATAGAGCTGCCTGATCAGGGAGTGATGATCATGCGTGCTATCTACGTGTTCCTGCTTGCGCTTTTCCTGGCCACTGGGGCTTTCTGGGCAACGATGCTCATCAGCCCGCCGAAAACCAGGGCGGCACCTACCGCCATAGCCGATACGTGGGTGGTCAAGAAAGATCAGCCGCCGATCGCGGACGACTACGATCCAGAGTTCTGAGTTGGGTCAGAAGGCTGGTGCGGTCGATGCCGATACGTGAGCGGCGGTAGCGTCGTGTGCGATCACGGAGGAGCCACACCGAGCACGGTGCTGATTAACACCTCAGCCGTTGAGCTGCGTCCCCATCTCTTGGTTCGTACCTGACACGGCCCCTGATGGTCAGAGACCGCGCCTAGCTGCTGGGTGCAACCATGTCACTCCATATCACGTCCGCCACCGCCGCTCTCATCGTCACGGCACTCGGATTGAATCTTCTTACGCGCGCCGCTCATATGCCGGGGCAGATGACTTCGGTGCGATCGGTGCCGGCTCTCACCTTATCCTCCGCTGGCTGAAAACTAGCGGGTAGAAACAGCGAAGCTGCCCTCGAGGCAGCTTCCGACTGACTTCGTTGTAAAACTTGGGATGCAGTTAGCACGCCCTGCTGGTTCGAGTTTGCAGAGGGGCGATGCTCTCTGAAGGCAACAGCAATCCACGTCTTCCGCTGTTGACGCGGGCTGAACCGGCCGAGAACAGTCGCATCTCCGCGAACACGGTGTGCAAAGCGAGCCAGACCGCGAGGTAAAGGATCACGCCAAGCACCGCCGCCGTGATCGCCGAGAGGGCACCGGTCAGCACCCGGTTGCCGCGAAGGCGCTCGACGTAAGAGGCAGCCACGAAGATCCAGAGGAAGCAGGGCGCGAAGGTGGCTCAGGTGGTGAGCCAGCCCCCGAGCGTCCCGGCGACGAGCGGCGGCAGTGCACCCGGCGCCCCGCAGGCGGCGAGGAAGCCCACGAACTGGGTGACTATGATCAGCGGACCGCGCGTGGTTTCGTCTATTTTTAGGCCGTCCAGCATCTCGCCAGGCTGGTTCCAATCGCCAGGATGACGACGGTGACGATGCCGGCGATGAACGCCGGGCCGGACGCCAGAAGTGCGCCGACGCGAACTGTTGCACCGAGCAGCGCGACGGCACCCTCGAGCAGTCCCTTCGCACTGAATGCGATGTCGGCTTCGTATCGGGGGATCGGTTGCCAGTCCGAGCGAAGACCGAAGCCGAACAAAGTCGCGAGGACGAGCGCTTCGATGTAGGGATGCCCGAAGCTTCGCTCCTCGAGAGTCAGGATGCCCGCCGCGATAACGCGATGGTCAATCCGGCAACAGTTCGGAGACCGAGCCCGCCTTTGCTCGCGGGTTCGCCAGCACTTCCCGTGCCGCCGTCTTCAGGCTGATGCCGATGGTCCTGCCCTATGCCCGTCTGAACGACGACGCGTTCTCGGAGGTTGAAGCCTGGGCGGTATCGTCTCCGCCCAGGCCATTCGCAAAAGCCTCGCGGTCCGCTCGCGCCTTCCGTGCGATTGATCAGGCGAGGCTGGCGGATGGAGCCGAGCGCCGCGCGATATGCGCATTGCGGTAGAGCGTGAGCGCGCCCACGATCGAGAACATCGCGGCGCAGGCGAGCCAGAGGCCCGGCATCGCTTTGTTGCCCGATGCATGGATCAGGTAGGTGCAGATCGCCGGCGTGAAGCCACCGAAGATCGCTTGGGCCAAGCTGTAGGCGAGCGAGAAGCCGGTGGCGCGCACCTCGGCCGGCATGATCTCGGTCAACGTGACGACCATGACGCCCTGGTATCCGCCGTAGAGGAACGACATCCACATCAGCGCTGCCAGGAGCCGGCCGAAGGACGGGTCGGACACGAGCCACGCCATGATCGGGTAAGCGGTGACGCCGATCAACACCGAGAAGGTCAGGAGCACGGGCAGACGGCCGACGCGGTCCGACACCGCGCCCATGACGGGCACCCATACGAAGTTCGCGAGGCCGACGCAGACCGTGACGATGAAGCTGTCCTTGTCGCTCAGCCCGAGCACTTGGCGCGCGTAGGTCGGCGTGTAGGCCGTGATCATGTAGAAGAACACGCTCGTCAGCGTGACGAGCAGAACGGCCTTCAGGACAATCGCCCAGTTCTGGAGGAGCGAGCGGTAGATCTCGCCGAGCGTGACACGACGATGCTTGGCGCGCTGGGCGAAATCCTCGCTCTCCTGCATCGAGCGGCGGATCCAGAACAGCACCGGGATGATCAGGCAGCCGATCAGGAACGGAATGCGCCACCCCCAGCTGAGCATCTGCTCCTCGGTGAGGAGGCCGCGCAAAGTGACGCCGATCACGGCGGCGAACACGACGGCGACCTGCTGGCTCGCCGACTGCCAGCTCACGTAGAAGCCGCGGTTCCCGGGCGTGGCGATCTCGGACAGGTAGACTGACACGCCGCCGGATTCAGCGCCCGCCGAGAAGCCCTGGAGCAAGCGTCCGATCAGGACGAGGATCGGGGCGGCGATGCCGATCGAGGCGTAGGTCGGCGTGAAGGCGATCAGGGCGACGCCGATGGACATGATCGCAAGGCTCATGACCAGGCCTGCGCGTCGCCCGTGCCGATCGATGTAGGCGCCGAGCACGATGGCGCCGAGCGGGCGCATCAGGAAGCCGACGCCGAACGTCACCAGCGACAGCATCAACGAGACAAACTCGTTGTCGTTGGGGAACACGGCCTTCGCCACCGCTGCGGCGTAGAAGCCGTAGACCATGAAGTCGAACATTTCGAGGAAGTTGCCGCTGACGACGCGGAAAACGTCCTTCTTCGTCGGCGGCTTTCTCACCGTGGCGTCCATGTTCCCTCTCCCGATGATGGGGTGGTTGTCATCCGGATCTCTGCCGGAGCCGATGAACAGCACCCAGTTGTTCTATTATGTGGAACGCCGTTTCACCTTTCATCACGCTAATAAAGTATGCCATTCTTCGTCAATCGAAAAAATTCAGCATAGTACAGGCGCCACTTTCGCCACCTGGCAAGCACCGCGATGATTTTTTAAGTTAACTGATCCGCGGCCTTGACGCGCCTCAGCGATCGACACTACCATTTTNTGGAACGCTGTATCGAATAGTGGAACGATGGACAGCACCCTCATCAAAGGCTTGACGGTTCTCGAGCACCTCGCCGGCAGCGAGGCGCCGCGCGGCGTCAGCGACCTGGCCCGCTCCCTGGACCTCACGAAGAGCAACGTGCACCGCACGCTGCAGACGCTGGTTGCCGCCGGCTACGCGCGCGCCACACCGGCCGGCACCTACGAGTGCACGCTGAAGCTCTTCGAGCTGGCGAGCTCCGTCCTGGCCCGCATCGATGTGCGGCAGGTCGCGGAGCCTTTCATGCGGGCGCTGGCCGAGCGGACGCAGGAGACCATCCACCTCTCGCTCCTCGACAAGGCGGACGTCATCTACCTGCACAAGATCGAGAGCCCGCACCCAGTGCGGGCCTATTCCTCGATCGGCGGCCGCGCGCCGGCCTACTGTGTGGCCTCCGGCAAGGCGCTGCTCGCCTACCAAGAAGAGGCCCTGGCGCACTTGCCGGAGGTGCTTCAGGTCCACACCTCCCGCACGATCCCGAGCTTGGACCTCCTGCGCCGCGAACTCGAACAGGTCCGGATCCAGGGGTTTGCGATCAATCGAGGAGAGTGGCGTGAGGGTGTCTGCGGGCTCGCCGCCATCGTCCACGATGCGATGGGACGTCCCGGCGCCGCGATCGGCATCTCCGGCCCTGCCGACCGCCTGAACCCGGCGGCCCTGCGCCGCTACAGCGATGTCGTCGTCGACGTGGCCCGCAGCCTGTCCCGGACGCTTGGCTACAATCCTATCACCCTCTCGTCACACCACGCGCCGCGAGCCGCTCAGGGTCCCGCGCCCTCGGGCGCGACCGCCGAATTCGCCTGATCGAAGGAGTATGGCTTTGCACCCGCTTTCCGGTATCCGGGTCATCGAGTTCTGCAGCGTCGCTGCCGGTCCGTTCTGCGCCATGCTCCTCGCAGACATGGGCGCGGACGTCATCAAGGTTGAACACCCGGACGGTGGCGACACCATGCGGGCCTGGCCCCCGATCAGCGAGGGCTACAGCGAGAACTTCGCCTCGCTGAACCGCAACAAGCGTTCGGTCACGCTCGATCTCAAGGATCCGGCCGACAACGCGCGGGCGCGGGACCTCATCCGCTCCGCCGACATCGTGCTGGAGAACAACCGCCCAGGCGTCATGCAGCGTCTCGGCCTCGACTATGCGGCCGTCAGCGCCGACCGGCCCGCCCTCGTCTACTGCTCGATCTCGGCTTACGGGCAGGAAGGGCCGCGCTCGAAGGAAGCCGGTTTCGACCTGACCCTGCAGGCGATGGGCGGCGTGATGAGCGTGACCGGCGAGCCCGGCGCGCCGCCGGTTAAATGCGGCGTGCCGATCTCGGATTTCGGCACCGGGCTCTACGCGGCCTACGCCATCGCGGCAGCATTGTTGCAGGCACGCGCCACCGGCCGGGGCGTGCATATCGACGCCTCGATGTTCGGCGCCTCGCTGGCGATGGGTGCGCTTCAGACCAGCGAGTATTTCGGCAGCGGTCGCGATCCTCGCCGCCTCGGCTCCGCGCACCCGCGCAACGCCCCCTACCAAGCCTTTCGTGCCAAGGACGGCTACTTTGCGATGGCGGCGGGCAACAACGCGCTTTATCGCTCGGCTTGCGACGCAATCGAGCGCCCTGACCTGTCCGACGACCCGCGCTTTGCCTCGACGGTCCTGCGAGCGCAGCACCAGGGCGAGCTTCTCGAGATCCTGGAGACGCTCTTCGCGGACTTCACCTGTGAGGAGCTTCTCGCGCGCTTCCGCGCAGCCGGCGTGCCCTGCTCGCCGATCAACAGCTACTCCGAGGCCCTTGCCGACCCGCAGGTCGCGCATATGGGCTGGGTGCAGCCGGTGAGACTGCCGTCCGGTGTGGAGACGCGCACTTTCGTCTCCCCCCTGCGGTTCTCCGGAGAAGGATTTCCGATCTACCGGGACCCGCCGGCTCTCGGCGAGCACAACGAGGAGGTGTTCGGACCCGACCAGCCGGTGGCCGCCCTGGCCCGGACGGCTTGAGGAGGATCCGCGATGAGCGAGCTTTTCGTCGAGCGCGACGGCCCGGCCCTGATCCTCACGCTGAACCGGCCGGACAAGATGAACGCGCTCTCGGCCACCTTGGTCGAGGCCCTTCTCGAACAGGTCGCCGAGGCCGGCCGCGCTGGCATCCGCCTGCTCGTGCTCAAGGGCAACGGCCGCAACTTCAGCGCCGGGTTCGATTTCGGCGGCTACGAGGACCAGTCCGAGGGCGATCTGGTTCTACGCTTCGTCCTCGTCGAACAATTGCTGCAGGCCGTCCGTCACGCACCCTTCGAGACGATGGCGCTGGCGCAGGGGCGCAACTTCGGCGCCGGCGTCGATCTGATTTGCTCCTGCGGGCGCCGCATCGGTGATCCGGACGCCACCTTCCGGATGCCAGGCCTCGCTTTCGGCCTCGTCCTCGGCACCCGCCGCTACGCCGAGCGCGTCGGCGAAGCCCGCGCCCGCGCGGTCCTCGGCGACGGCCTCGTCTTCGACGCCGACGAGGCGCTGCAGGACGGCTTCCTGACGGGCCGCGTCCCGGTCGCGGAATGGCCGGAGGCCGTCGCGAACGCCATCGACGCGGCGTGCCGGCTCTCGCCCGAAGCGGCCGCGGCCCTCTACGGCGCGACCACGGCCGACACGCGGGCGCAGGATCTCGCCGACCTCGTCACCTCCGCCGCCCGACCGGGGCTCAAGGCGCGCATCGGCGCCTTCCGCGCCCAAACATCGTCGCATCGGGAGAAACGCCCGTGAGTTTCGGCACGCCGAAGATCGTCTCCCTCAAAGACCTCGCTGCCCGCGTGACCGACGGCAGCTCGCTCGCCCTCGGCGGCAGCTTCCTGCACCGCGGCCCCTTCGCCCTCGTGCGCGAGCTGATCCGCCAGGGGCGCAGGGACCTGGAGGTCATCAAGCAATCCCCCGGTTACGACATCGACATCCTTTGCCGCGCCGGGGCGCTCGGCCGGGCGTGCGCCGGCATCGTGGCGATGGAGGGCAATTTCGGCCTCGCACCGTGGTATCGGCGCGCGGTCGAGACCGGCCAGATCCGCCTGGAGGAGCATGCCTGCGCCAGCCTCACCGCGGGCCTGCGCGCGGCGGCCTTCGGCGTGCCCTTCATGCCCTGCGGCGGGATACACGGCTCCGATCTGCCCGCCCTGAACGGCTGGAAGACGGTCGAGGATCCCTACGGGAGCGGCGAGACGGTCTACGTCATCCCGCGGATCACCCCGGACTTCGCCGTCATCCATGCCAACGAGGTCAGCGAGGAGGGAGACGTGCGCGTCTACGGAACCCCGCACTGGGACCGCATCATGAGCCGGTCGGCCAAGCGCGTCCTCGTCGTCGCCGAGCGCGTCGCGTCGAGCGCGTCGTTCCGCGAACAGCCGGAGCTGACCCTCGTGCCCCATTTCCTCGTCGAGGCCATCAGCATCGTTCCCGACGGGGCCTGGCCCGGCTCATGCTGGCCGCACTACGCTGTCGATTACCCGGCGGTCGAGGCCTACATGGACGAGGCCCCCGGCGTGCTCCAGGCCCATCTCGACGCGGCACCCGAGGCGCGGGAGGCGGCCCATGTCTGAGTGGTCCCCCTTCTCCTACGTCGTGACGAACCTCGCCCGCTTCGTGCGGCCGAACGAGATCACCTTCAGCGGCGTCAACTCGGCCTTGCCGATGCTGGCCTGCCTGCTGGCCAAGCGCGCATACCCGTTCGCTTTCACCTATATCAACGTGGCGGGCGGCGTCGATCCGAGCCCGTCTATGGTTCCGATCTCCTCCTCCGACCCGGTGCTCGCGGAGGGCTCCCGCTCGATCTTCGCCAACGAGGACTTCTACGACCTCTGCACTCGCGGCCAGATGGACCTCTGCTTCCTCGGCGCGGCCCAGGTCGACGGGCTCGGACGCACGAATGTCTCCTGCATCGGCGATTGGCACGCCCCGAAGGTGCGCCTGCCGGGCGGCGGTGGCGGCGCGGTGATGCTGCCGACCGCCCGCCGGGCGGTGACGTGGCGAACCGAGCACTCGCGCCGGACCTTGGTCGAAACGCTGGATTTCGTCACCGCTTCCGGCGGCATGCACGGGGTGGTGACGCCGATCGCCGTCTTCACGAAACGCGACGGGCGCCTTGTCCTGGCCTCCTGGCATCCAGAGGCAAGCCTCGACGAGGTGCGGGATCGGACCGGTTTCCGCTTCGAAACCGACGGCGCGGAGCCGACGCAGCCGCCGACCCCGGCCGAAGCGGAGGCACTCGCCGCCCTCGACCCCGACGCCCGCTTCGAACGCGACGCAGCGATCCGCCTGCGCTGACACAAGTATGTAATGGGAGGAGCGAGGGCATGACGCAATCGATCAGCGCGCGCCTGCGAGAGGCAATCGCGCAGCATGCACAGGCTGGCCGGACGGCCATCGCCGGACCTGCCCCCGTCACCTATGCCGAACTGGGTCGGCTGATCGATGGCTACGCTGCGGGCATTCGCGATTGGGGCATCGAGCGCGGAGCCAAGGTCGGCCTCATCGCACCGAAGAGCGTCGCCGCGATCGCAGCCTATTTCGGCGCGATGCAGGCGGGAGCCTGCGTCTGCTTCATCGAGCCCGGACTCGCGCCCGAGGCCGTCGCCGAGCAGGCGAAGACCGTCGGAATGGGCTACCTCGTCGTTGATGAAAGTCTGATCGACCGCTTTGCGGAGCGATCGCCTCGCACCCCTTCTGTGCGGGGATTGAAGAACTTAAACACCGACGACGCCTTCATCGATGACGGCTTGGGCATCGACGACAGCGCGATGCTCCTGTTCACCTCGGGCAGCACGGGCCGGCCGAAGGGCGTCGTCCTGCGTCACGGCAGCCTGATCTGCAATGCGGACGGTGTGCTGTGCCACACCGGCACGAACCCGCGGGACCGCCTCCTCCACGTCATGCCGCTCTACCACACGAACGGCGTCAACAATCAGCTGATCGTCCCCTTTCTGGCCGGCGCCAGCCTGATCCTCCACGACCGCTTCAAACCGGAGACCGTCATCGAATCGCTGCGGAACGACGGGCCGACCTACATGACCGGCGTACCGACGATCTACGCGCGGATGCTCCCGCATCTCGGACCCGGCGAACGGTTTCCGACGCTCCGCTTCCTCCGCTGCGGCTCGGCACCGATCACGCCGACGCTTCACCAGCAGATCGAGGCGGCTTTCGGCGTGCCGCTGCTCGTCTCCTACGGCCTGTCGGAGGCGACCTGCACCTCGACGATGAATCCGCCCGAGCATCGCAAGATCGGCACGATTGGCACGGTGCTGTCCGGCCAGACCGTCCGCTTGTTCGATCCTGTCACCAACGTTGAGGCGGCGCAGGGAAGCGAAGGCGAGATCCGGATCTCGGGGCCCGCTCTCATGGCCGGATATCTTGGAAGCACGGAGCAGCCGATCGTCGACGGCTGGCTGCGGACGGGCGACCTCGGTCGGTTCGACGCGGACGGCTTCCTGTCGATCACGGGTCGCATCAAAGACGTGATCATCCGCGGCGGCGAGAACATCTCGCCCGCCCTGATCGAGCGTCACCTGACGACCCATCCGGCCGTCCGCGATTGCTGCGTGGTGGGTGCCCCGGACGCCGATCTCGGCGAGGTTCCGGTCGCCTTCGTCGTTCTGAAGGAGGGGGAACGACTCGACGAGCCTGCTCTCAAGGCCTTTGTGAAGGGCTCTCTCGCGCGCATCTACGTCCCTGCCGAGATCCGGCGCATCGATGTGTTGCCAACGAACAGCGTCGGTAAGACCGACCGAAAGGCGCTGCGGAACGTTTTGGCGATCGAACCCCAGCACTGAGCCCAAGTCATTTTGAAGGAATCGTCTCGGCACGTGTGTGAGCGTAGTGGTGCCCGAATATTCGTTTCGAGTTTCAACCTCACTCCTTTTCAAGTCTTGTATACACTTGCCGGGATCCTTCTTCACCCTGACGATAGCGGTTCGAGTACGCATCCGAGTGCATGCGGCGTGCTGTGAATGGCCCTGCATAGCTGCGACTGAACGCAACATCCTGCAACCCGAAAATGTCTGCTCCGTTGTATCGGCAGTTCAGCAGCAACCAAGCTATGCTCGACCGAAATTGGCCATGGAAACGCATTTGACCTTGCCCCCTGGTCTGCCCTCGTTCTGAAGCTAGGGTCCGTCGATGAGGAGACGGATGATGAAGAAGAGCCGGTTCAGCGAAGAGCAGATCATCGGCATT